>ERZ1034865.285-NODE-285-length-34446-cov-6.550057_pt1 | contig 34446 bp, 33 predicted proteins | sample MGYA00520632_ERZ1034865 | MGnify/ENA primary metagenome ERZ1034865 (study PRJEB33766, sample SAMN09781738) | gut metagenome | biome: gut microbiome | host: Homo sapiens | place: Madagascar | study: EMG produced TPA metagenomics assembly of the PRJNA485056 data set...
TAATTATGATAGGCAGAAAGGATGTGAAAAATTTATATGCCGAAATCGTTCAAATTGAAAGGAGTATAAAAATGATTATTAGTGGTAGCCGAAATAATTTAATGGTGGAAAGGAATGAGAAGGAATATCATTTCTCCTTCCATAATATCAGGCATGACATTTTCAGCACGTGTTGCGACATGGAAGTCATCACCAAATCTTCCGAAAATGAGTCTAAGGATACGTTTGGTATGACTATCATCGGAGAGAATATTTCCGATGCTGGCCGCATTGGTGAAATGCTCTATGACGCAATGCATACAACCGAATCTTTGGCCGTTTTCGCTCTCATCAATGAGCGGCCTATTTCTGGTAAGCGGATTCAGGTTGCAGAAAAAGATACCGACGGTAAAGAGAAACTCGTTACGATCATCTTCAATGTGAAAGGAGTGATTTAAAAATGAGAGTAGAACGTGAACGCAAGTCTACGAAAAATGAGCGTGGGCTAAACGACCGTTTTGTCATTGAAGATTATGATGGTAGGGGAAGCTACCTCATAATCTCTTCTGAGAAGTTCGACATAAGCCTTGATGGCTTTGCAGATGTCACTTATCAACTTCGAGATGATCGGCGTGTAGAGAATTTTACGATGCATATCTCGTATGATACCATCTTGCATGCATCGGGTAAGATTAACGTCGCTGATATCTGCGAAGTCATTTTCTCCAATGAGGATAATATTCGCAATATCATCCAGGCGTTCCCTGGCACTTACATTCCGATCAAATTCAACGCAGATCCGTATCTGTATGGGTTTAACAACGGCTATATGAAAAAGGAGGAGTACTAAAATGATGGAATATTTTTCTGGTGAGTATTACGTGGTGAAGAGCAATGGCAGGAACTACATGTTCTACAACCACGTGATCACTACTAACGAAGAAGAGGAAAAGGGTGGCGCATCTTACGATACCTTTAAATCATTTTACGATACCTTCAATATGATCTATCGGGATAGCGAAGGGAAGCTTCAGGAACGAATCTTTGAAGCATCTGTTCAGTTGAACGATAAGAGAGTCATCGCGATCTCTTATGACACCTTCCACTATCTCATGGCTGTGATGATGGATGATCCTACCAAGCTTTCTTCCGTTATCCAGAACCTTATCTTCGAGAAGTCGAAGTCGGTGTCTTTGGAGGGTTTCAATCCTGAAATTCTGAAGAACGGATATGATTCCGATGAGGAGATGATGCAGATAACGACATCCGAACAGAATGGTGTCATCGTCACATTCAATCCCATCTCTCCTGTTGCAAGAAAGGACTGATAACGTGGTGGATCATTACAAGATTTTCGCAGATCAAATCATTGCGAAAGAAGTCTATAACGAGAGCGATGACACGGTTTATACTATCGTGCCTTGCAGCTCTGGTATGGATGCCTGCCCTGGAACCGATGGGTATTACGCAATGATCTGGCATAACGCTTCTGGCTTCTCTTCGAAGTTCTTTAAGCTCTCTGTGGTTAAGAAAGAAGAGATTGCCGATTACTGCACTGCCGATCGGATGTGTGAAGAGCTCATTACGGATACCAGATCTCTCATTAAGCTGATTAGCAATTTGAAGGCTGGAACTATGACGCAGTGCCTCGCACATCTGTCTCTCCCTTCTGAGCATAACGGATATTTTAACGGAGCTTTCCGTCAGGAATATGACATCATTGTCGCAATTACTCCGGTGAAATAAATAAAAAAAGAAGGAGCCAGACCATTTTCGGTGGCTCCTTCTTTTTTGTAATTATGGAATGATGCTCTTTTGAAAAACACCTTTACACTTTGCTCGGAGAATAGGAAGTTTATTGACGAGCTGTCTTTCGCAAGGTTCAAACCCAATGTCAATCAAATCGTAGAAGTAAGTATCATCTGTCGGACTGTACTCACGCAATCTACCAGATAATTGATTGGCAATTATTTTAGATGAGAATGGTGTGGTGTTGATAATTGATCTTAAATATTTGATATCAACGCCAGTGCCACAGCTCTGGATCGTAGAAATGATAACGTCCACGCTGGATTTAGCCATTTCATTCTCTTCTTTTTTATTCTTAGAATGAATTGTGCCAATGCTTCTTCCATCTAAAATTTCAGGATGCTTCTTAAAATATTCACAGATATAATTGATATTATCAATCTTTGGTACTGTGATAAGAATCTTTCCCTTGTGCTTCTTTGCTTCTTCAAACACCTGTAATAGGACTTTCATGAGAGAGTTCTTTGGATCTTCGTCAAATGCCCACATTGCAAATAGTAGTGAGCTAAATCCTTTATACGTATCACATTTCTTTTTCCAATACGAAGTTGGATTGGAACGATAAGTGATCGGGTAATACAGGATATGCTTTCTACTTACAGCAGTAGAAGTTTCTTCCAATGCTTTATTTGACCGATAACGGTAGACAGATGCGAAGCACCGTTCATAGAGGTGAGCTTCTTGATCATCACTTCGAGTGAAGTTTGCTGTCAGATAATAGGTTCTTACAGTATCACTGAAGTAATCCACATAAATGACATTTCGGAAGCAAAGATGCGCTTCATCATATACTTTGATTCCAATCTTCACTTCATGGAAAAACTCTTTTAAAGCGTCTTCCCCTTTATTTCGAGCATACGTTTGAAGAGTCTGATGGTTAACGAAGTAGATGTCTCCTTCGATGGAGCCATCAATAATTCCATCCATCGTTCCACTACCAACGATATTGATGAGTCGATCAGGATCAATATCTGTTTTCTCATGGAACGTTTTAATCCATTGCTCTTTGATCTTATCCTGTGTCGTAATAATCATAGTCCTTGCTTTCATGGAAATGATTGCATTGACCATGCAGTACGTTTTCCCAAACCCAGTCTGAAGAATCAATGCTTGCTGACTAGATACAGAGAATCCAGAATATTTTCCACTTGCAGTTAAGAAATTGATGCAGTCTTTTTGCAAGTCGTCTCTTGGAGCAACTGTCATGTTTGCATCTTTGAATGTGCGATATGGATCGTGGTCATATACCATAATTGCTTTTGTATTGAAGTAGTTCTCAAGATAAGCAACGTCCATACCTCTAGGAAGATACAGTTTTTCATCTTTTATCAAATAGACACCATTTACATACCGGTGTCTCAAATTATCCCATGTACAAAATCTTTTTTCGATTTTGAATTCTTCACCTTTTTCATAGGGAGATATTTCGATGTGAGTATGAAATACACGAATTGTTTTGGTATCGTATCCCATAGCCATCCCTCCTTAGAGTTTCTATGTGTATGTTTTTTTGGCAATATGATGGAATAGCAGTTGGTATCAACCCGTATACCAACTGCTATTCCAATATACTTTTTATCTTCATTCAGCAAGGCCCAACAATTCTTCTTCTTATAGGATCTTACTTGCGTTCTGGTGGCTACTACATTAATAAAATCATTTTTCGAACGAATCGTGTTTGAGATGGTCATAACAGACATCACGAATATGCTTGATGGCCATCTCTGCTTTGCCATTCGGAATATCGTTATCAACACAGTAAGCCTCATATTTCTTGCACTGTTCGAGAATATGGTTATATTGCTCTTCAGTGTGGCGATCGTTATTATCTCGAATTTCACTCTCAAATTGAAAAATCTCATATCGGTATTGAGCGACTTTAAAGTCCTGGAAATCCTTTTTCTGCTCGTCCTGAGCTTTCTTTAACGCATCCAATTCCGTTTTAAGACCGGAGTTCATTTTGTCTCCCATCCATTTGAGAATCATTGTAATTGGGTTGAACTTAATAGGAGAAATCTCGATGATCGTACCGGAAGCGATTAGATAGATTAGCGCCTGTCCTATCGCTTTGGCGAGGTCACCAGAATCCATGTTGAATAAGCCCATGTCGTTACCTCGCTTACAAAAGATTCAATAATGCATGAAGGTGTGACCCTTTCATGCAAGTATTATATGTCTGTTGCATAACCCCAGACCCCGTAACACATACATAATTCTGTGACGATGAAAGGAGTAATATATTATGGGTAACGTAAAGACCTATCCTCGTACACCGGATGTGAATCTTTCAAGTCATTTTGCACTGCATGAATTTGCATGTAAGGATAACGGCGTGAGCAAGACTGTCCTTGTTGATGATGAACTGGTTCAGCGCCTTGAGACTCTTCGGAGTCGTCTTGGTGGCAAAGCCATCAATATCAATTCTGGCTATCGTTCTCCTGCTCACGATAAGGCAGTTGGTGGCTCTGGTAGGGGTTTCCATACGAGAGGTATGGCAGCTGATATCTGGGTTCAGGGTTTGACATGCGTTCAGCTCGGTATGCTTGCAAAGGAAGTTGGTTTCCGTGGTATTGGTATGTACCATCGTAAGCCTTCTGAGCAGGTTGTCCATGTTGACACACGTCCGTCTCCGTGTAAGTGGCTTTGCCGTTCTGGTGCAAAGTATAACTACATCCAGAACTTCATGCCTATGGTATCTCCTACTTCTCAGGGTGATACCAATAAGACTGCAATCATTATGCTTCAGTCTTGCCTTGGTATTGCTGAAGATGGGAAGTACGGTCCTGCAACAGTTGCTGCCGTTAAGAAGTTCCAGGCCGAGCATGGTCTGACTGCTGACGGTATCTGTGGTGTTATGACTTGGAAAGAGATCGGTAAGATTCGTTAAGACTACAAAAAAGACAACGGAAATCATATTTGAAATCCGTTGTCTTTTTCTTTATCGCATCATACTGATCCAGTATTGGCCAGTCTCAAAAAGAATTGTGTTTGGATAATCTTCCTGGGAGATGCCTTCAATACCTTCTACATTAGGAGCGATAATCGTTGCGTTCTTTAAATTATTGCATGTAAGCAGTCCAACCACGTTGCCAGTATACCCAGCTCCAACGAGATACAAACTCCGAAGTTGGGTGCAACGCACAAGTCTCTCTATATTGCCATCCTTGGCATTGTGAATGTCGCCATCAAGTTTCATGAAGCGGATTGTGTCACTGATGTCAGTCATCTTGAATTTCTCAATGAAACAGTTCGGACTGACAATCAGGCTCTCAAGCCGTTCAAGATTTCCGATATACTCGGAATCCACAGTGATGTGATCGAGGAGGGATAGATAGTCAATGTATTCGATATCGCCAAAGAATCCAACGCAGCATACGTCATTATTCATTGGCTTAATCGAGAATCGAACGACATAATTCGTCCGTAAGCATTTCTTTCGGAATGCATGCATTGATTTATTGGATTCTCCCTCGTCAGACCAAAGGACACAATTGCTACTATGATAAACGAATACTTTTGGCGGACGAAGCTTTTTATCTCCGAAGATATCGTGCCGTAAGCAAATCTCAAAATTAATCTCGTGGATTATTGATTGATTCGGCGCTTTATATCGAAGGATAAGACGCTTCATCCCTTTCACACTACGCTTTGGATTTGCATTAAGTTCTTCTATGAACTTTCTTTCACTAGCGTTCAATTTTTACAGATCCTTTCCCTCGTCATATTCTACGTCTGTCAAATTGATAAGAAACTTTGCACCATCGGAAGTATATCCGGAGACATTGGTATTCTTGATGTTAAGGAAACGCAAGAAGACACACTTATGAAGGTCAGAGAACTTGCCATAGACGTCAGTGCAATTGACGTCCAGGTATTCCAGGGAAGTCATCAAGCCGAAATCCGACAAAGGATTCGTGATGCTTGTATCGGCTACAGTAATCTTTGTAACCCGGTTTGCTTTTGGAATATAGAGAACGGTATCCTCACCTTTCGGAAAAGAAATGACTGCCGTTTTACCATCTATAGTCCAGATGGTATCCTGATCTACATATTTGCCTCCACGACGTACTTTCGAAGTGACTGCCTGATTGATGCACGAAGTGATATACACCGTATTCGTTTCGTGAGGGCTCTTCTCATCTCTTCTAAAGAAGAGATATAAACCGTCATCGTGTTTTGAATAACGTACACGCAGTCTTGTTGCCCATTGCTTCATTCGTTTCCATACGTTCGTTGTCATAGTAATTCCTCCAAGTTTTTATATTCATGAGCTTCTTTTCATCCACTCACTATAATTATAATATATAATCAAAAACAATTGGTTAGTAATGATTTTCCTTCTTCTTTCAAATTTCTCAGTCGGTTAACACGCGCGGGCAAATTCATGATGATCCAGACTACTGTAACGTCTTAGATTACAGTAGTCTGGATTATGCTTTCTTAGGTAAGAAAATCCCTATGGAATACAGTGTAAGTATCCATAGGGATTTTCTTTTCAAGTTAGAGGATAAAGATTACTTTTCCTCATCGCTTGACGCAGGCACTGAATCCTCAGTAGCCGGAGTCGTAGTCTCGGAAGGAGTCTCTTCCTTTATGCTAGGCTCTTCGGTTGATTCAGTAGAAGGAGTTTCGACAGTCTCCTCGGACTTATTCTCAGTCGTTGTCTCTTCAGGAGATTCTGTGGTCTCAGAGGACTGATCGGTGGTGCCAGATGCTTCCGTGGACTCACTGGGTGCAGTTGTCTCAGTGGATGCATCAGGCTTGCCAGTCACAGTATCAGTGGACTCGCTTTCCGAAGTAGACTTATCTTCGGAGGAGCCAGGAGTGGTTTCATCCGTAGATTCGGGAGGAGTCGTGTCACCCTTATCAGTATCGGTTGTCTCGCCAGACTCTGTATTATCAGTCGTCTCGCCAGATCCGGTAGTGCCTGTAGACTCACCGGGTGCAGGTGTTTCCGTGTCAGTGGATTCACCCGGCTCAGTTGTCTCGGCTTTATTCTCCTCAGACTTCTTAGCGGCATCAAGCTCAGACTGGAGATGCTCGTTCTTTACCTTCTCAGCATTGAGCTCTTCTGTGGTGTCATGGAGCTGCTTCCATGCATCAGATGCAGATGCCTCTGCATTGTCAGCACGGTTGTTCGCATTAGCCAGATCCTTCTCAGTCTCAGCCTTAGACTCTTCAGCTTCCTTCTGAGCCTTCTCAGCAGCGGCCTTTGCAGCTTCTGCTGCAGCCTGTGCCTTCATAGCATCTTCAGCATTGACTCGAGCAATCTCAGCCTTATTCTCTGCATCAGCGATACGATCAAACAGATCCATCAGAGCAGTAGTGATGTTGGGCATATTGTACTGATCGAGAGTAGACCGATCACCGATCAGACCAAGATAGTCACTATAGGTGACCGGAGCATCATATGCATCCGCATCAGACGTAGTAGGCTCAACACCAAGCCTCTTATACAGATCAGCAATTGCACCAATGATAGTGCCATCACCACCGTAAGAAGCAAGCATAGATGCATTGCCAATGGCATCGGCAATGTTCAGACCAATCAGATCGGTATCCACGAAATCGGTGGAACCAACTGTCTGGTCTTCCATCGGGCCGACAACATTACCATCCTTGTCAGCAACGACAAATTCGGTACCAGAACCATTATCGGTTGTACCGTTGCTGTCGTCGACACTGGCAACAGCATCATCATCGAGACTCATAGGCTGAGCAGCAGGTGCATCAGCGACAAGATTTTGAGCTGCGATCGAACTATCCGAAATGAAGTATGTCTTCAGAGGATTATTCTTCTCAGCAGTTGTCAGCTTGTCGTAATTCGCTTGAGTAATAACGATATTTTGCTCAGCGGTTGCAATGATCTCGTTATTAATTTTAATCATTTGTGTTATCCTCCTTTCTTCTCATTATACCTTGACAAATACCAGCTGGCCGTTAATCACAGCATCAGTACCTACAGCGTAAGTAGAGATGTTTGCAATAGATAGTACGCCGGCAGGTGTGCAAGTAAGACGCAGGTTGATAACACCCTTACTAGGAACGATCGTTGCGCTGGAGTCAGTCTCTTCGACATACATACCGCACATACCTGTCGTAAACACGACAGTGGAGGTATCAATCTTCGGACGAATGGTAGTACCGAGCGTAGAAATTGAGACGGATGCACCTGCTGCCAATGCTGCCTTAAGTTTAACATTGACCAGAGACAGTACAACCATCTCATGACTATTTGCATACGTGATACTACCCGAACTTGTATTGGCCAGAGTCAGAGAGCCGTTTGCAGTAGTTGTGAGCTCCTTCAATGCTGTCTGAACTGTGGTAGACGTAATGCGGGTGCCGGATGTGGCAACTGAGACATTTGATGCCGGCAGTGTGGAACCACCAGCATATACGACGCCCGATTTTACAATCTTCGGCATATAGATTTATCACCCTTTCTTTAAGATTATTACCCAATATCGTTATAATAAAGGACAGATCAGGTATTAGCTATATGTTTTTAGACGACTATCAGGCGGTACTTATTACCATACAGGTCAGTAGCAGTGGATGTAGAGCGGTTGATATTCATTCTGGTGTGCTCAGGAAGCGGATAATCATCAATCACAACGCCATCTTTATCAACGGCCTGAAATTCATACTTATCCGGATCATCTTCAGGGAGATCATCATGCCAAACGACATTGATCTTCACGCCACGATTCTCGTACTCAAGATACTTCAGCGTTTCTTCATCACGAGATTCTTCGCCGAGAGAATCTTCAATCCCATCAAACAGATCGTCATCGGTACTTACATCTGCATAGTCTTGCGTGGTAGAAGAATCTGTCGGTGCAATATTATTACGACCCATTTCCATCATAGTCTTCAGATAAGTGGAAGCGTAGTTCACCATATTGGCCTGCTCGGAGGTGTTATTGGAGCCAAATTCTTTACGCTCTTTGAAGTTCATATCTGCAATAGAACGCTTTGTGGAGATGATTTTATCCACAATTTGAAGGCTCGTGCCACGTGCAGTGCTGATACTATTGATAAGATCGGTCGTGAATTTTCCAATACCACGAGCACTACTCTTAGAGCTTTCCAGCTGGTCATATTTCTTTTGGAGAGAATCGACGAACTTAGCTTGCTGAAGCTGCATATCTCGAAGCAAGGCAAGCTCAGGCTCAAACTCCTTCTTATGATTGATAGGCTGGCCATCTTTCTTTTTCTTCTTTTTATCGCCATCGCCCTCATCATCTTCATCATAGTCGAAAAGATCGTTGAAGCGCTTATTTTTCTTCTTCTTTTTCTTCTTTGCGGATTTAACACCGAAGCTAAAGTCGACAGCTTCATCTTGCATGGAATTCATTCCATTCAGGTAATACTGGAAATCATCATCTTCCTGCTTAATAGCAGATTGATTGCGTTCCGCCTTCTTTTTCTCAGCTTTCGCCAAGAGATCAGAAGCCAGAACGCAATCATCTGTCCCATAATCGTCAAGATCTGCGGTAGCGTCAAGAAGGCTTTGTACTCGACTCGTTTTTACCTTACGCTTCGAGTTTACTTCGATTTCGCTTTTAGGTAGATCGCCGTAATTATACTTCATATAAAGACCACCTTTCGTTGGTAATTAGTGGAAAGCCTAGAAAACTTATGCATCTGTTTTTCCTATCCTTTTTCATTGGCCTTGCGACAGTTGACTAAACGAAAGACCGAAAGGAATGAAACTAATATGGTAGATACAGTGAAACCTAAAAAAGATTCTTCCATGTTGATTGACATCCAATATGTGAAACCTAATAAAGCAAATAATCAGCCAGATGATTATCTCTACATTATTTGGAGAGATATGGATACTGGTGAAAAGCATTTGATGATAAATAAAAACCCGGTCATTCCTATCTATTTTGAGAAGGAAGAGTATCGGGATCATGATTACTGCAAGAATTACGCTCCGATGGATCATCTCGTAGAGAGGTTTGTTCCATATCGAGATGTGACAAAAGAGATTGCTTGTGAAGCTGGTGGCCAGTGGCTTCAGATTTACAAGGAGAATATGAGAGCCGGTCGTTATGGAGAGAATAAGAAAATTTATGCTTATCCATACACGTTCGGCTCTGATTATGACCCTATCCCTATTTATCGAGCAAAATGGCTTAATAAATTCGATAACGATAGGGTGAAAAAACTGCATAAGGGATTCCTCGATATCGAGGTTGATGGTATCGAAACTCCGGGAATGCCTTCCGCACAAGACTGCCCTGTCAATGCAGTTACTTTGATTGATGGGTGGGACGGCATTGTATACACTTTCCTTTATGTCGGTAGACAATACGAAGGAAACGATCCTCATCGTAAAGAGATGTATGCTAACATGCATGCTCAGCAGAAGTATATGATTACTCATACTTCTGAATTCAATCAGAAGCTTCATGAAACCTATGACGATTTCTATGGCTCTGATTTGAAGTATAAGCAATTCTTCTATACCGATGAGAAGAAAATGCTCGTCCATTTATTCCAGCTTATCAATCAATTGAAGCTTGACTTTATTGCTGTGTGGAATATTTCCTTCGATATTCCGTACTTAATTGAACGATTGACTCGGTTGGGACTTGATCCGAAAGAAGTAATGTGCCACTCGGATTTCCCTGCAAAGGTTTGCTACTTTAAGAAGGACGATCGGAACTTCGAGATTAAGAATAAGAATGATACGATGATTCTTAGTTCTTATACGAACTTTATCGACCAAATGGAACTGTATGCAGCAAATCGTAAAGGTGCATCCGAACTTCGTTCTTATAAGCTGAATTTCATCGCACAGAAAGAACTAAAGGATACGAAGCTCGACTATTCTGACGAAGGTAACATTAAGACTCTTCCATATGAAAACTTCGAGATGTTTGTTACATACAACATCAAGGACGTTTTGCTTCAGTATGGTATTGAACGCCGCACTTGCGATATGGATACTTTATACGTCTCTTCGTATAAGAATGCTACTCCGTATGCAAAAGTCTTTAAGCAAACCGTTGTTCTTCGTAACGTGCAGTACGTAAACTTCTTGAGAAGAGGATTGGTTCCTGGAAATAACATCAACGTCCTCTTTGATACAAAGACTACACCTAAGTACGATGACGAAGGAAACTTGATTGATGAAGATGAAAGCTTCGAAGGTGCACTCGTAGCTGACCCGACTTACAATGATAAAGTTGGTATTGAGATTTACGGCCAGCCTTCCAATAATATATTCCTCAATGCAGTTGACTTTGATATGTCTGCATTCTATCCTTCTAGTATTCGTGCTATGAATATCGACCCATCTACGTTGATTTTCAAGATGCAGCTTGACCTTGGCCAATATGATATCTATGGTGGAGAGATTCCTCTGAATGGTATTACTTGGAAGAAGTTCGTTGAAGAGGGAGAAAAAGACGGAAGCAAGGAGTTCATTGATAACTTCCAGACTGGCAACTATCATAGCTTTGGTAGCAAGTGGCTTAATATGCCTTCTGTCGATGAAGTATTCCAGCGTATGAAAGAGGAGCTTGGAGACTAATGGTAGATACACAGAAAAACTATATTCAAATCATTTCAGATCTCGTATCAGTCCCACAGGATGAACTGACTGAGATCCTTAAGAAAGATCTTAGGAAAAAGAAAGTGACTCCTTTGATGGAAGAAATTATGAGTGCTCTCGGAGTATCAGAAGAAGAATTGCGAGAGCAACTCAAATATGAATTCACCGGTAAGATTACCGTCCATATCCCAGAAGAAGAGATTCGTTCTCCAATTGCAAAGATGCTGTCTAAATTGATTCGTATCATGAATGATATCTATATCTTAAAGACTGGTGATGCGATTAGTCTGGACGTAGATTATCCTTATCATGTCAAATTACAGCAGGAAATGACGGATTCTATCTTCTCATTACTTCCTGAGATTGATGGAATCATTCATATTCCGAATGCTCGTGAATTCAAAACGCTCTTATATCCTTCTGATAAAGAAGCGATGAGTGATGGATTCGATTTTTACGAGTACAAGACAAAAGCAGTTCCAGTTATCTTGAATTCTGAAAAAGGAAAAGTTTTGGCAAGACTTAAGTATTATCAGGATTTGAGTGCTGGTTGTGATAGCTGGTATGATTTCGTTCTAGACGAATCAACGATCAATAAGATTTTCGTGAATAACGATTATTTTGATTTCGTTCCAGAAGGAGTGGAAGACGGTCCTTCGATTATTCTTACGAAGGAATCTTTCCCACTTATTACGGAAAAGACAGCTGATATCATTGAGTATAGTGCAAGACAATACTCTAAAGACTTATACCTCATCGTATTCAGATTCGATTGTGGTATTTTTTCAGTTCAATCGTTCAACTTCTATATCCCGATGGTTAGAAAAGATAGCTGAAACTAAAAAATAAGAACCAAGGTTAACTCTAGTATGAGAAACCTTGGTTCTTATTTTACAAAAAAGAAGGGATACCTAGCTGGCTGCCAGGTCCCTTGATCCAATGGATTATTCCATAGGATCGAAGTCACGTACCAAGAACGGTACGTAGATGTTGTCTATATTCATGAGAAGGAAATAGCAAATTCCGTCCTTGCTCATGAAACGGCGGATTTTCATGTATTCGGTGTGATCGCCATAGACATCCTGGACGGACTTGTACTCATTAGCATACTGGATGCCGATGAGTTGATCGGCATTGGTGGACGTAGCGAACAGATCCGCGCTCGAAACCCTCAAGTAGTTCTTTCCGGTGGAAAGCACAGACATGAAAGCATCGAACGATTCCGGAGAGAACCCGGTATAGTGCATGAGATCGTTGATGACGTCGGGGGTGAAGATAGTTTCCAGATTGAGGCCACGAACGAACTGCGTGAGCACAACGTTCTTATTTGGTTTAACTGTCTTGTAGATCGGGCTCTTTACTACGATGTCACCATTCAGGAGAGAAGAGCATTGCTGATCAGCCGCCTTAGCGTAGAACAACCGATCGTATATCTCAGAATACCCTTCGTAATACTTAACGGATCCATCAACCATCGTTGCTTTGATGATGTGAAATGGATTGTACTGTTCGGCGCGGCGCAAGGCACTCTTGCTGATTTCGTATCCCATGTTGTTTCCATTCTCCTAGTATACACTAGGCCAAAATGAATATAAGTAAACCGATTGCTTACTTCATATTCACTATTATAATATATAATTATTTTTAATGATTGACTGTTACACTCCACAGGAAATGATGCTGAAAACACTAAGGTAAGCTTAAGACAATACATATGATGCATTACGTTTTCATATCAAAAAATAGATTTGAGAGGAGTGTAAGTAAGTCCTATGGCCGATCATATCCACGAAGCTTCTGGATCTTCTGCGCCTCAGCTTACCAAACAGCAGGCAGGTCGAATTAATCGGACGAATCGAAACATCAGTGCAAACTTGAATGCTCTGATGGATAATCTCAGTTCAATGACCTATGGTACTCAGAAGGACACGAAGATTGATTCTCTGATCACAGACTTCAATTCACTTGTTAAATCCGAAATCCATGATATCCGTTCCAGTACAGACGGTGACAGCGTTAATTTTATTACCAGATTGATTTCTGATAATAATAAAAAGCTTGCTGGTGCATCAAAGGATCTGGAAGATATCTTTGGTACAGATGAAGGTCAGATTCAAGCTTTATTCAACGAGCAGTATAAGAATCGTTTGATTAAGCAAGCTGACCTTCACGAAGTTGCTTCTCAGTTGGTTGAACTGAAGCAAGCTATTACTGTTACCCGAGATGCCATTATCTCGGCTGATATTGTCGATGGCACAATGTCTCGTACTCTTAGTGTTGAGAACGATTCTATGTCCACAGAAGGTGAGGATTATATTCCTATCATTGAATCTGTGGAAAAGAAGTTTGGTCTTCAGAAGAAGATTAAGGAATTTATTATTCCTCGTTCTCTGGAGTACGGCGAATATTACGTGTATGCAGTTCCTTACTCTAAAATCTTTGAGGATTTCTCAAAAGAAAAGAGCAAAGGAAAGTATAACGCATACGGCGAAGCAGCAGGTCGTAGTCTGTATGAGTGCTACATGGAAGGAATGAAAGATAAAAAGTTCGATAAGACTGATCTTTATAAGTCCGTCATGGAGTCTGCACAGAGCTGCCCTGATTTTGACGATATTCTTCGTCGAAGTGATATGTCTAAAGGTGATGCTCAGAAGCAGATGTCTGCTGAGCTGAAATCCTATATGGAGAATATCACCATTTGTAATGAATCCATTCCTCTGTGCGTACTGGAGGAAGGTGTTGACACCTATCGTCAATACTATCAGGAGTTCGTCGAAAAGACCATGACGGAAGAGAAGAAGTCACCTTCTTTCACATTTGCTTCTGTTATGAAGAATATTGATTCTGGTGTTCATGGTTATGAAACCAATGGAGCACTGAATCGGCAGGGTAATAAAAAGATTGGTGAGAAATTCAATAATATTCAGGACTGCTATGTCCGATTGATTTCCCCTCTGAATCTTCTTCCTATCAAGATCTCTGACGAAATCATTGGCTACTACTACGTGCAAGAAGATGACATTACTCCTCTTGCAGGTATTCTTACTTCTACGATGTATTACGACAAGTATGATATGAATCATGGCGAGCGTAATATCATCGACATCATTGCTGGATCTATTGTCAAGTCATTTGATAAGAAGTTCCTCAACAGCAATATGAAGTTTAAGAAGCTTATTGTGGAAGCACTGAATTACTACAAGCTAAATAATAAGCGACTTCGTTTCCAATTCATTCCGAAGGAATATATCGTTCCGTTTAAGATCAATACAGATGAGCATGGTAATGGTGTCTCAATCATCGAGGATTCCCTCTTCTATGCAAAGCTGTATCTGATGCTCTTGCTCTTTAAGATTCTTTCTATCGTTACGAATAGTAATGATACCAAGGTGAACTACGTTCGTCAATCTGGTATTGATAAGAATGTGGCAAATAAGATTCAAGAGATTGCTCGTAAGAAGCAGGAACGTAAGATTACCATGGCAGATATGTTCTCGTATACTACTCTGATCAATAAGATTGGCCAGGGTAATGAGATGTATGTGCCTACTGGTAAGGGTAATGAACGTGGTATTGAGACAGAGATTCTTTCAGGCCAGGATGTCCAGATCAATGGTGATCTGATGGATATGCTGAAAAAAGCATATATCTCTGGTACTGGCGTTCCGGACGTTCTGCTCAACTACTATAATGAAGCTGATTTTGCAAAGACTTTGGAGCTTGCAAATAACCGTTTCCAGGGTCGTGTCATTTCGTTCCAGCTTGATTATAATGAGCAGATCACACAGCTGTATCGGCAGATTTGTAAGTATGCTACGAATATTCCGGAGCAAGTCATTGATTCTCTCCAGTTTAATTTCGTTCAGCCGAAATCTGCAAATAGTAACATTACCAATGATCTTCTGAATAACCATAATACTCTGGTTGAGTTTTTAACTGGCCTTTATTATGGTCAAGACTTTGCGGATGATCCTAAGAAGGCGGCACAGGTTTCTGTCTTTAAGAAGAATCTTGCAAAAGATCGTTTGGCAATGCTTAACTTCGATCATATCGAAGAGATTTTCCAGAAATCTAATATCGAAGGCATGAAAGATCCTCTGAACCCTGAGAATCAGGATGTTGACGATATGGATACCGGAGACGAGAATAACCAGTAACTAGAAAAAGAACCTAGCAGGTATAAGATATATTTCAATCTTATACCTGCTAGGTTTTATATATTATAAAAGGAGAAAATCGTAGATGACCATCGAATAGTCACCATGAGATTTATGTCCAAGCCTAATGGTAACTATTAGGTCACAATGAAGGTACCCTTCTGGCTAGAAGACTTCTTCACCAGCTTGCCGGTATTCAGGTCGTAGTAAGTACCATTATCACCAGCAGGATACAGCTGATCATCAGTAAAGCCACTGTTGAAGTTCAGAGAGTTCATCAGGGCATTGTGCTTGATCAGCAGCTGCTTTGCCTTCTCATTGATCTGCGGGCTCATATAACGAGTTGCGGTGAACTGAATGTCCATCTCAACCAGGTTATGCTCGCCAGCCTGATAATTGAACTGCTCGAACTGGATGTTCTTCGGGAAGCAGTTTGCAAACAGAGCAGCGTACTCAACCTTCTTACCAGTCTGGTCGGTTGCAACATAGATGAACTCGGCAGTCTGGTTAGCCTGACAAACAGGCAGGTTGTAGTTCACATCGTTCGGGGTGTCATCACAATAGTAGTGAGACAGACCGGACTGAAGATCGGAAACACCATTGACCCAGTACTGGATAACCTCGCGCATCAGAGAGCCAGAGAACTCGTAGACCTTGATAGTCAGGTCGTTAGCGGTGTCAGTTGCGATCGAGGGGATCTCAACCTTCTTACCGGAATAACCGCCGGCCATATCATTGGTGTTGACGTCGATGTTGTCCATACCAGTGATGGCAGTGTTTGCGTACTCAAGCACGTGCTTGAACTTACGCATCTTATCGGGGATCTTGTTGTTGACAAAGATCGGGGTACGAATCATGAAGATTCGACCAAAACCTGTCTTCAGAGGGTCATACTGAAGCAGGGAATCACGAGTAACATTCAGACCACCAAGAAACAGAGCATAGTCGGTGATGTTTTCCATGTTATGGTTATGAATGTTAGTCTGGAAAGTCGTAGCATTAGCCATACTACTTCACGCTCCTTTCTTAGTTTTATTATGCGGTGAAGTTACGCTTATTCACATCAATCTCGATAATCACGCGCTTCATCAGGTTACGGAACTGCACAGAAACGTAGCAATGGACGATGGAACGCTCAGCCTCCCACTCGTTAGCATCAAAGATGATGCTCAGAGTGTCCAGACGAGAACCAATCCAGCTTGCGAACTTAGCATTCTCAGACTCAGAGAAGCGAGCACGATCCTCAGAAGAAGTGAAGTCGTACAGAGAATTCCAGCAGTCACGCTCAAGCTGCTTCTTCAGAGCAAACAGCGTGTTCATGTTATTCTCTTCCATCAGATCGGAATTCTCAGGCTGTGCAGTATTCTGAGCTGCACGCTGATAAGTATTCTCGTCGATGGTCTCGAAGTAATTGAAACGGTTATTGTACAGAATTTCCTTGAAGTCGTAGGACAGATCATCCACAGCGGGCTCCAGAGAATTCTTGATATGGCCAGACAGCTGGCAGCGAGACTTGACAAACGGTACCCAAGAACCGTAGTTCTTATAGTGCCGTGCCAGGCTCTGTGCATAGAAGTAGGTCACAGTGACCTCGCACTTCTTATTGGTGCCAGGATCCTTCGTGGTATAGTGCTGGAACTCCTTGACCAGGTTGCGAGTGTTAAACACTGCGTACTGCTCAATGACCTCACCCGGGACGAGCTTTGTCTCCTTATCCTTGGAGGAACCTGCTGTCTGAATCGCCAGCATCTTAGACTTGGTAGTCTCAGTGCCAGCATCAATGTAAGCAAGGCAGCTCTCACGAGTATTGACCATTTCAGCCAGGATTTCCTTAGCCTCGAAGGGATAGTCAGCGTCGAGAATAGCATCGCAGGGAGTACGACGGTCGGACAGAATCGTATTGTCGTAAACACCAGCAAATGCATTCACATAGCACTGAGTAGTTGCCTTAGCAACTGTATCATCATCACCAGCGAAAGCACCATCGTCGCCACCCATCAGGGCAACACCCTGCAGACGGTCGACATTGATGTCCTCAGTACCCTCAGCCTCAGAGATGATCTCAATGCTGTCGATCTTACCCATAGAGCCAGTCTCACCAACCTGATGGCCAGTAAAGATATCGAACTCGTCAGCGGAATCAATCGGGCAGGTTTCGCCCAGGCCTTCCAGGAATGCCTTGTACTCGTCAAAGACTGACTCGACGTTCTCATCGAAGACATGGATGTTCATCATAACAGCACCCTTCTCCTGATCATCGAGGATATCGTTGATCAGAGTCAGGCTCTTGTACTGAGTGGAGGACACCAGACCACCAACGTAGGTAGCATCAACATTGAAGGAATCTGCAGTGTTGATGGTCTCGAAGGTGTACATCATGATGCCGTAGTCCTTCTCGTACTGCATGTTACGGGTGATGCGCCAACGGTAGTTGTTACCATAGACGCCACGACCGGACATGCAGAAGGTTGCGATCGGGACCTGCTTCCAATTGAGACCAGTCTTCTGATCCTGCACAGAATCCTTCACCAGGGTAGAGGCAGTCTTGTTGAGGTACTCAATGAAAGACTTTGTAGAAGAATTGACAGCTGCTGAGCCAGAAGCGGTCTCACCAAGGCCAGTCTTATCAAGGTACTGAGAAGAATAGCGGATCTGCATCTTCTTATTCTCCTCGTCGAAACGATACTGCATCACCAGAATGCTGTTAGCATTCATTGCATCATCGGGCATGACACGCATGCTGTAAACAGTTGCGGTGCCAGATGTAAGCATAGCGATGGGCATCATCAGAGGCTGACCATACTTTGCGTAATTGGAATTACCATAAGTGGCAAGGAAGTCCTTAAGGTTATCCTTCACGAGAAGTACATTGTCGGGGCCCATACCAGAACGGAACACGCAGATGAACTTGTAGTTGTTATCTACGGCTGTACTAGCGGCGTCTTCAAACTGCGTATAATCATTGATATAAGTTTCTACATGAGAATGCAGATACTTAGGCACGATTTGCGTGGCTTGGGGCATATCGCTCAACTCCTTTTCTTGAATATTTAATCATTCAGATTAGATAAATGTAACGGAAAGCAAGGGATTGCCTATGCTTTTCGTAGCAAAGCTGTAAGCTTCAAAACTTAATAATCTGTTCCACCGGCGAGATAGTCTCCTGTGTGTGATTTCTGGAACGATTCAGGGATGCTGTGATCATACTATCCATATCCTCGTATGTCAGTGCTGTAAACGTGGAGTTATACTGGCAAATCTGACGAATTGAAGCAGTCGCATAATCATAATCCCCAGCAGTTTCAGCAACCATAGAGAATTTCTGGCTAAGGTCATTCGGATTACGATTCATTGTTGCGAGAACCAGTTCCAGATAACAGGAAGGGACACCGAAGTAAACTCCATTTAACGCCATATTCTTTCGCCACATCAGAAGAAGTTGAGAATATGGAATGACAGACGGAAGATTACCACCAGTGATATATTTCAGATAAGCCTTTGCATATTCCTCTTCTTGGAAGATAGCAGAAGACATGACCTTTGCGCCCTTTAGGTATTTGATAACCTTACAAGGCTGAGTCTTTCCATCCGATAAAGTTACATCACGGGTTTCGGAATCATATACATTGATGGTGATCATGGTAGGAAGATTCATGGTTCGCATGGCAGTCATCTTACCATTTCCATCAAATACGCCGACATTAAAAATGCCGAGAGTCTTGATTGTTTCGTTATTATCTTCTGCGAAACTATTTACTTTCGACGCATCAAAAAAATACATCGGAATGTAAAATTCGCAGTAAGGAGCATCCAAATAAATATTGGTTCCATCACTACGGAATACACCCATTGGTAAGTTTCTCTCCTTTCGGCAAAATAGGACTAATAGAAGACATGGAAAATATCTAGTCTTCTATTAGTCCTTTGTTTTTAGGTCATATTTGTACTGGGATTAGTCTTCGTCATTCTTGACGAAATCTTCCAGTTCCCAGCACTTCAGTTCATTGGTTGCTGCAACGATATAGCCAGTCTTAAACTGCTTCTTTGTAGCAGAGCCAGAAGATGCGAGCTGGAGAACGGTCACGACACTGACGTTATCTTCGACGAGATGACCGTCACGTGAATCGTAGAAAGAATACTCACCGTGAGTATTGGGGATGTAAAGATCACCGTAACTGTCTGCATAGACACGGACACCGGTCAGATCTCGATTGGGATTGACAGAGGGATCACGAACTGTAACGATCATGGGAGCATCATCGCTATCGGTAGGAGTTTCCTCTTCGACGACTTCATCAGTCTTTTCATCGGGAGTCTCCTCGACAGCGTCCTCTGCCTCAGCAGCTACGTCATCAACATCAACAGACTCAGGAATATCCTCGGAAGCAGTCTCCACAGGAGCAGGCTCTTCGCTCGGCTGGACTTCCTCATCATGAGGAGCATCATCATCAAGATCAATCTCCTCAATGGAGTCGATCAGAGGCTCGCCTGTAGTAACCTCGGTCTTGACGTCGTCCAGGAGATCATTCAGGGCATCTTCGTCGGCTTTCTTCTGATCAGCAATCACCTGATCCAGATGCTTTTTCAGATCAGGAAGTTCCATCTTCACGACATCATCAGTCAGATGGCCACCGTGAGCAACGATGGAATCACACAGAGCCTGACGGAACTGTGCCTCAGTTTCCTGACGCTGAGCAACACGTGCAGGATGAAGAGGAGATGCAACGTTCTTCTCTTTCATGATATCAATGAAAGGCATGAAGTTGTCATCGGTCTTCTTGATGAATTCGATGAATTCAGTCTCTTCCTCAGGAGTAGAGAAACGATGATAAACCAGATTATGGATCTGGACAAGAATTGCTTGGCAGAACAGGTTATCTTCCTTACGGGTAGTATCTGCATAAGAGATGAAACGCTCGACAATGAAGAAGAAGATTCCGTTCAGAGGATAATACTCTTCAGGAAGGAACATCTCCTCCAGATTCACAAACATCTTGTAAATCTGCTGAGTATAGCCAAGACGCTTGAACCGAACATCGAACTTCTTCTTGATCAGAGAACTACGCTTTGAGTCGAAGTAGGAATTGATGATGTTCTTGACCTCAGAATTGCCAAACTTATAAATACGATCAGTAAGAAACGAAAAATCTTCACGCTTCTTGAGCGTATCGAGAATCTTCTGAACGCGCGCCTTTTCGGTAGGATCAGCTTCCTCATCACACTTCTTCTGAAGTTCTGCAATGCTTTCTTTACGGCGCTTTGCGCTGTTTGCAGAGTCATAAGTCTTCTCTGCAATGCTCTTCATTTCTTCCATCAGATCATCACGCTCTTTCACAGCGTCATTGTATTTCTGAATGGTATCCTGAAGAGAAGTAAAAATGGAAATGCAGTACTCGGTGAAATTCATATCCTTAGTCTTTTCATCCGAGTTCTCACGGGAGGCTTCGATATCGTTGTGCTTACTCTTAGTGAACGCAACGATCTTATCCACGCTGTCTGCGGAAAGATTTTTCACATCCTCAGCAGTCATTTTGCCAAGGACATCACGCAGACGGTTCCCAAAGCCAAACTGCTTAATGCTGTCACGAATGGTCTCATCAAAGGTCTTGATGGTATCATTCATCATGCCAATGTACTGACGGGCTTCATCCATAGTAGATTTTACTGATTTAGACATTTGCTGATTTCCTTTCTTTGGTAAGTTACCATAGTTAATAGCTTGTGCTTCGTATGATATAATAAAATACCTATAGCAAAACACTTGTGTAAATTGAGCATGGATATGTGGACTTGTATTACGCACCGCTTAACATGTGAACGTCTCCCCAAAACGAAATCATCAAGGATTCCTTTTTTCTGCTACATTCGTTTGCACCATTTTTTCCTCCATAACAAGATTCCTTTTTCTGATGATATCTATGATGGGTATCAGTTGACGCAGTGATTTCATTCCAGAAGGTCTTTTCTCAGGGTTTCGGCATTTGTTGTTTCATGATTTTTCCACCTTGATGACACTTCGACTTGTTCGCATTCGTGTAATATCATATCATGCTCAGTTTAATTAAGACACCAACTACTTGTTGATTGAGTAGTTGGTGTCTTATTAGTCGTTATTAGAATCCGTTAAGGAAATCGAAAGAAGAAAGAGAATTAGAAGAAGGTTGATCTTGGCTTACACCCATTCCATTCATCTCATCAAAGAAACTCATATCAATACTACGATCGTCATAAATTTCTTCAAGCTGTACGTCTTGAGATTTATCAAGGGTAGCATTTTCAACAAGGCCCTTCCTATGAAGTTCAAGAGACTCTCTCTGAGATTTGATCAATGCTTGACGCATAATCTCAGCGTAGTCATTTTCCTTACGGACTTTTTCCTGCCTCTTCATAGCCTGGATAGTCTCAGAAGGAAGAATACCAGAATTTTCGATATCTTCTACAGAGCGTTTAAGACCTTGGTTTTGATCGTCAATGTCCTTAGCGCCTTTTATGATTCCGAAGGCAGGAAGATTATTTCCGTGATACCATACGTACATACCAATGAGGTAAGACATGATACTATCATCGTGAAAAGTCGGGCCAGCCTCGATCTTCCCTGATCTAGTTTGAACTAGATGGGCAATATCTTCAGTGATATTCTTTGTAACGAAATCATCCTTGAATTCAGCCATACGGCGGAAAAGGATAGCAAACATGTCTTCACGAGACTGATTATTCGTATAGACACCGTAATGCTTCTTCTGATCTCCCTGCCGCTTCAGCATACTAACTACGTTAGATTCATCTGCCAGATTTTCTTCGACCAGATCCTTATTCTTATCAAAATAGAGATTAGATCGAATAGGAGAATTTAGCAGGTGGTCAATGATGCCGTCACCGACAGAGTTTCTCTCGATGATAATGCATGCTCTTGGAATATGTTGCTGAACTAATTCCATGATGAGCTTTTCAAACATCGTTTCACCGATGTACGGGCATTTGAATTCAGCATCAGGCTTTACTGTATAAGGGTTGATGATAGTAATAGCATTCGAGTCGCCATTAGTACCAGTAGAGCAGTCGATGCTTACAAGATACGGCGTGAGACGTTCGAGTTTCTTATAGATATCAAAACGGAAATGCTCTAGGATATACATCTCATCAATGACAGGTTGAATCATAGAAGAGATATATTCGATGTCTTCCTGATCAAAGGGAGAATCAGAACTACCACGAATTCTCTGAAGAAGAATCTCACGCTTGACAACGATAGGATTCTGAATCTTGTTATACATATTCCGAAGCCACTCGTCGGTTAGGCCAAGTTGCTTATAGGAATACTCAACGTAAACGATTCCGTTACCACCGTTATTCTTGACGTATTGGAGAAGTTCATTATTCTCATCATTTGTCGGATCATATCGCATATCATACATATGCTCAGTCCATTTTGTTGTATGAGAAAGAATCTCCTGTGCCTCTTGTCCCATGGATGTATCCAAGTCACCTGGAGTACAAGAGAAGGCTCGGCAATAGATCGCTCCGTTCTTCTTAGCATTTCTCGATGCAGTCTCAAAGGTTGACACTGAGTTCTCGATAATCGTTTTGATATACGGAGTGAACTCAGGCTCGTCGAAATGAAGAATAGGAGAAGTAAGACCACGAGCCAGAGACAGTGCAGACTCGTAAGAGGTTGCCTTTGGCTTGATGATGATTCTATTCTTTGTGATAGGATGTTTCATAGAAGTAGCATTGCGAGTTGCTTTTGTGATTCGCATCTTACCACTCTGATCGTCTTCTTCCATAATCTGATCGAAACGAAGATACTCAGGAAGACAATCAATGATATCTTTCAGACGTTGCAGGTTTTCCTTTGCGTTACTACTATCTTTATTTACGAAGATAAAGGTAGAATTATTGGTACCGAAAGAATATGCCCACGACAGAAGACAGAGAAAAGAAATTGTCTTACCTTGCTGACGAGGAAGGCATAACCAAGAATCAATACCATGCAGAGTTAACCATGTCTGTGCAATATTACCACGATTGGCTTTGAACGGAACACCGACGCCGCCTTGATCGGGAATACGGCAGACTTCTCGGAGATAATACCATGGATTACGAGTACATTCCATCATGATTCGAGAAATTTGATCTCGAGTCAGATTTTCACTGTATGGATCAATTCCAACCAGAGTATAGTCCACAATCTCTAGCATAAAATAGTAATTGTGGATTCCAAGTTGCTTTAAATCTTTTGCAACTTGAAGAAAACTCTTATTGGCTGTACCTGTATCATAATATTTATTTCCGATTCGTTTAATACGGCTTGCCAATTGATAATCACCTCCTAATGATTATCAATACGTCTAATTGGTAAAATAGAAGATAGTAATGAGTATGAAAAAACCCATTACTATCTTCTTCTATCTACTCTATAATCAATACTGATTATAGTTATATATTATATATGTGAGCGCATGCTAGGATGATGGTAATAAACTTTGCAAAAGGAGTGTTATTTATGCATACTAGCTATAACCCATTGACCGCGCTCACATATAAAGTGCTGAATCCTGGAATTTGGGTAGACTCGACTTTACCCATTGAACGGATTCAGAATGATGCTCAGTATACTATCAGCGTTCGAAAGACCGTTGAAGTTACTGAGGGTCCGGCTACCGTCACCGTTATTGACGGATAACTAAGCAAAGGTTAGGACGAGCCAGTCGAAAATCGGCGATGACTCCTAACCTTTCTTTTTTGTAGTCGTGATTATTAACCTTCATAACCGGTAGGGTACTGAATGCTAATACCGTACTTCACTTCAGGAAGCTTCTTATTGATTGCTGCTAGACGATAGTTATTCAGAGTCTCACGCATCTTAACGAGAGAATCTCTGGTATGAGGAATCACATAGTTCGGATTCTTGCTATCAATCAGAGCAATGTAATAGTCGATCACATCGAGCTTTGAATAAATATATGAGACGACCATGATCTTATCATCGTTCGTCTTGATATTATTCACCTCAAGACCAATATAATCAATTTCCATTGGATCAATTTTTTTCATGCGATGAATTTTACCGGGAATGGTAAATTCATTATAATTGGAAGCCTCTTCCACGATATGATCCAGAGTATCGTGGATATAGTTGTAGTGCTTCTGACTCTGTGCATGCGTATTCTCATGAAGGAATGACTCTCCGATAAATCTCTGAGTAAGAGCATCAAGAGCTTCTCGAGTGATACGACTCGGAGTATGAGCAATCATCGTCATATAGTTCTTCCGAACGATATGATCCTGACGTTTCATCAGGTTATTGACAGTATCAACCGAGAATCCCATCAGAGTTGCCATCTCTTCATCCGGAGTAATATCCGAAGAACCAACATAGCCAATGATCTTGTCAATGGCAGAATTCAGATAAGTACCGTACCCACAAGCGATGCTATACTTATCTGCACGGATTTCACGCTTCAGACTTTCCTCATGACGATTAAATGCACCAGCATTCAGAATCGGAATGCTAATTGCTTTTGCAAAGAGAGAATTCTGAGTAACTGCTTTAGAGACACGATCCGCAGTAGCCATCTGCATTTTCAGAATCTTGCACATCCGCATAGGAGTAGCAGAATCTTCCACAGCATGGCCTACTTCATGGAGAATCAGAGCAGTCAGTTCTTTCTCATTAAGGCCGCATTTATCAGAGAGAATACGATCGTCGATCTCAATGACCCAAGCACCACTCTTCTTCCAGATATTTACAATCTCAGCATCAGGCTTCTGCTTGATGATTGCATCTACGAGAAGGTCAACGGTTTTCGGATCGGGATAGATACTCATAACATCACAAGCGTCACTCATCTTTTTCGGATGAGTCACTTCCACTGTAACATTTGCGCCGAGAAGACTTTTAATAGCATCACCAATCTTCCCAGCAGAGCGAAGATCGCTGCTACTGTCTTTCAGACCAGAGAAACCATTTTCGATGTCAAGTAAAGCATCGTTATTGATCTTCATGGTGATCACTTTCCTTTCTTTTAATAATAGGATTGCTACGATTAGTGTATTGTCATTAGGGTAAAACAACGGATACCTTACCGAAATTGATAAGATATCCGTTTATAGTTTACAGCAGCTCGAGCTCGATGGTATCTTCGTCAACAACAGTGACCTTTGAATACTCAAGAGCGCTAATGCGAGCATTGGTCTCATCGACACGATCATCGACAGCATCAATCTTCGCAGTAGCATCATTGAACTTCAGGTCAAGCTGTGCCTTGTTATACAGATCATCCAGCTTCGTCATGAATGCATCGGTAAAGTCATTAGCAGACAGGCCCTTGCCTTCCACCTTATCAACCTTACCACCAGCAATCTCCTTCAGGGCCTTATACTCATCCTGGTGGGTAGAGATATACTGGCTGATTTCAAGCAGTGTGTCGTATGCTTCAGGAGCATCGTGAACAAGGTTGTTGAACTTGCTCTCGAGCTCTGTCAGCTTAGAACCATCACCCTTGGAATCAACCGCGGCCTTCAGGTTTTTAAGTTCGTCAGTAAGAGTCACGTCGTCCATGGTGTAGACAACGTCGGTAACCGTCTTGAACATCAGGTCATAGACGATGTTACCGATCTTCTTCTTAAAGACAGCACTCTTCATATTAAGAATAGGATCAGCCATAGTTAAGAGATCACCCTTTCTTTAGACTAATAATAGTATTCGCGAGTACCATTAGTCATTTGTTTTCAGGAGCCCTCATGGATCAATTTTACTGCTGAATAAATACAAAAAATAGCAAGAGCCAATACTGCGAGAATGCAGTACCAGCCAAATTTACAGAGTTTAAAAATGTTGCAACTGCTAATCATAACAACGAGTGCTGCGATACTAGCAATTGCAACGATTGTATACATAAATAACCATCCACCGTAGTTCTTATTCATTTTCTATGATCCTCCGTCTTCTTGTGATTAATTTGGTGTTTTTATCTCAATGAGAAGAAAAAAGCAGAGCCAACTTTTTAGGTTGGATGCTTTTTCTTTTTCAGCGAGAAAGATTTTCGCTGAACTTCTTGTACTGCTCCTTGGTGGTGTTGCCAAGGGAACCGATCCGTGCGATGACCGCAATGTCTGCGACCATCACAAAGATGTTGATGACATAGAGCATGACGCTCCAGAAGCTAATATCGTTCAGGCTTTGCTCAATACCGAGAGCAATGCCGTCACGCATTGCATAGAGAACGAAGTTCGCGAACGGACTGAGCACAATTGCCAGGCAAGCGATAACGATTGCAGTGGTGATCTTTTTCAGATTCAGAAATTCACGGTAAGTCATAGTTTTATTTCCTTTCTTTTTAACAACGTGCGTATTTTTACAGAGTCGCCATAAGGTAGAGAGACTCTGCGATCATCCTTTTGCTGAACTCAGCACTGTGGAGCTCAAGCTTGAGGCAAGCGATTTCAATTTCATCATCGCATGCTTCAATCTTTCTCTTGATGTCATCTACTTCCTTACAGGCTTCGATGTACATCTTTCTGATCTCCTCCATTTTGCTTCCTCCTTGAAATCAGTGAAGCTGCACATAGTAGCAGGCAAAGAATATCATCATGCCTGCGCACACTGCAATCGCGCCGCAGACAGATGCCTGCTGGCTGCTCCAACCGTAGTTCATAATGGAAATCGTACCAGCGATAACCATCAGAACCATGACGATTGCACCAAGTGCCGCAACTACGCCCATGATATTGCGAACGACGAGATCAAAATCAATTGTGAAACGGTTGATGATAGTAAGCATAATTAACCTCCTATATGCTTTTATCTTTCGGATCATAGAAATTGATTGATTTATCTAGATCCTTTAATTTCTTTATCAATATAATATATCATTATACTGGTAGAAAATACGGATAAAAGAAGAACCCGCTAGATCACATAATCGTGAAACTAGCGGGTTCTTTATACTACACCCTTAGGAGGTTTTCATATGAAAAACAACGTAGTGAAGTTTGATCAAGAATTACTTGTCCAGAATGAACGGAGTGTTCTTGAAGCTCATGCTGCCCTGGATACCCTGGATGGTGCAGGTCGTGTTACGAGTGGTGCCCATCAGGTAGGTCATAGAACCACCAGGCAGAGTAGAAGAACGGTAACCACTGTTCTGAGCAGTCAGAATGTGAGTGGTGTACTTGTAGTGTTTGAAAGTGAACTGAGAGTCGTTCAGAGGATAGGGGATGAAGCGCAGCTTACGAGTATCGCGGTTGCTGTACTTGTAGGTAGAGACAACCTGGATCTTCATGCCAGCAGCGTTCATGATGCCGTAGCTGTAGTTAGCCTTGACGCCACCAACGGAATCGCCAGACTTAACAACCCAGTTGACCTCAGGATCAAGCAGGCTGATGTAGCGGGGGTTACCGTAAACGACGAAGGTCATATCATCAATCTTTGCAGAATCGCAGATGTCGATGACAAAGCGATCAATCCAGAACTTCAGCATCTTCTGGATGTACTCAGACTGCAGTGCGACGGTCTGGGTCTTAGAATCGCAGTCGAACTCCTGCTCACGAATGAACGGATTGAAGCCCAGAGGATCAAGCTCAACGCCCTTGTACTTATCGTACTGCTCATCCAGATACTTCAGAATCTGGGAGTCCTCCATCTGGACCAGAATGTCAGACAGATCGTTGTAGGTCAGCTTGTACAGATCCATATCCATCAGAGCCTTGGTGTCCTCCAGCTCCTCCAGAGAATACGGAACATCCACACGGAAGCCGTCCTCGATCTTCCATTCGTGCTCCTCACGGGTACGATCCCAAGTGACAGTACGCTCGTTGGCCTCATTGCTCAGATAGCCACCGAACTTGACACTGTTGACCTTACCAGCAGCAGAAGACAGGCAGACATTATTGGTCAGGAAGTCGACGGTACCAGTGATAACATCGACGATGTTGCCATCCTTGTCCTTAATCTGGCCACCCAGCCAGGTGCCATCGGACATGTTGATTCGCATCTCCAGAGGAACGTCCTTAGCGCCGTCGTCGAATGTGACGTTAGCGGAGACGATCTTCAGGTCGAAAGTGATGTGCTCACGGGTGGGATCAGCAGAATCGGTCAGCTTAGCAGGGATGTTGTAGTTGAAGCACTTACCAGCGGTAATGTCAACTGCGGTATCCTTGATGGGCAGGCCCTTACCTGCATTATAGATCTCCATGAACTCATCCTTGAAGAAGCACTGGGGATACTCCCAACGCTTGCCGGTCTTGGGATCAACGACCCAGCGGCGCTCGATGTGCTTCTTGATGACGGGGCTCTTGGTGACCTCAGTCTGGATGATATCCTTAGTAGCCAGAGCCAGGTTCTGCTTGATCAGGACAGGGAAGTCCACAGTCTTGATGGGCAGCAGCTGGCCGACGCGGGTGGACTCCTGGATCATATCTGCAACGCAGTTGTCCAGCAGAGCCTCGGTCTGCTCATACAGGGTGGCGTAACGGGTACCATCAGCACGGTCAGCCATAGCATCGCAGTCATCCTTCAGCTGAGACAGCAGGGTCTCCTTGTAGGACTCGTAGATGGGCTGATTCTGAATAATGGTGTTGACGTCGAGCATCGGGTCGATGTTCTTCTCCATCAGGTTATGATAAGCCTGCTCGAAGACGGCGTCGAAAGTATTCTTGGAGGAACCAGCGGAGAAGCCACCGATAGTCGGAGTCTCAACGAAGTTCTTCGAAGATTCGGTCAGAAAACTCAGATGATTATTCATTGCGAATTCGCTCCTTTTCTTAATTATTAAGAATTACTCAAATGTAACAGAAATCCATTACGAAATTGGAGTATTTTAGCACCAATCATTAGGATACTGTTTTAACTCAATCCTGTTGTTCCTGAGCAATTCAAGGTTGAGTTTCGCGATAGCAAGTGCATTTTCCATGTAGATCAGTAGTTCCACATAGGAAGATTTTTGGAATCGCACCATCATAAAATCGTAAAGATTATCATGGAGCGTATTGAAATTGCCTGTGACTCGTTTGATGACTGCATTCTGAGTAGGATCGTCTTTCACGATATCTCTAAGTTTTTCATTGATATTCTCAATTACTTCGTAAAGATGCGTAAACCGACCATACATATGATACTTACGAAGAGCCTCTCCTTTAGAGTCGCCGTTACCGTTATAACCGGAGGAAGACTGATTCCCAGAATCGGAAGAAGCATCATCAGGATTATCGCCATCAGCACCATCGGAACCATAATCCGTAGGCCCATCAGAATCATCCCCAGCGTTGCCTTCGTCGCCTGAATCAGAAGCCCCACCATCGTCAGAAGTATTATCATCGGTATCATCACCGTCATCCGCTCCATAATCTGTTGCAGTATCGTCATCAGATGTATCGTCTCCAGAATCGTTATTGTCATCAGCTGCGGGAGTCTGGTCGTCAGCAGTATCATCAGTGTCATTCGGAGTATCATCCTCAGCACCGTAATCTGTAGGACCATCTTCGTCATCAGCTGTGTTATTTGCGGTTTGCGCTGTAGGAGTATCGTCATTATCAGAATCGTCGTCAACGCCATAGTCGGTATTACCACGATTCGTTGTAGGACGACCACCAATTCTCCTAGGACGCTGTTCTTCGCTCACAGTAGTTTTATCATCATCACCGGGAGCTTCAAACATGTATTGGTTAAAGAAAGACCTTTGACGAGGAATTTTCTCAATCAACGGAGTTTACCTCCTTTCTTTCGTACTCGTTTCAAATGTTTTTCAACGCAGTAGCAATTGAACTCGTGGATTAAATCAAAGATTGGTTCAATAATCGTCTCTTTGATGCATTGCCAAAATACTCCACATATATCCAGAAATGCTGGTAATAAAAGAATGAAAAGAGCAATTGCACAAATGCCACCAACCAAGAAGATGATTGCTGCACCAGAAAGTTCATCTCTTGTCATATCAGAACATGTCCTTTCCATCAATGAATCGTAATAAAATATCCATCGGAAGAAAAACCAATCTACTCATACCAGCGATTAAGGTACAGATCCAGTAGATTGGATTCTTCCAATGATTTGCGAGTTTTGGAATCGCTTCATTGACTTGAGCGACAGAACGATCAAATGCCTTGAAGAAAAATTTATCAAAAATAGAGATGACAGTTGTAGGCATCATTGCAATCCACCAGAAATAAACCATTCCTTTAATGTACCATTCAATATCAGGTTTGATCATAAGTCTCGCAAAGTAAAACATAATCTTTCTCCTTATTTTATACTTAAATACTCTTGCTTGCCTTCTTTAAAATGGCACGATAGCAATTGGGGATTGCATGGTAAATAGCCAAATCAAGAATAAAGCAAACGAGAGTAGCCTCAAGAACATGTGAAATCATAAAGGTCTTAGTTCTCCTGTAAGTATTAGACGTAATTGGAGTTTGCAGAAATGCGGACGATCTCAGCATCCAGCTTGTCCTTGATACGCATCATACGATACTTTTCGTTGCGCATCTTCGGATCACCAGACATATCTTCGATCTTTGCATTGACGACAGTCTTCTCTGCCTGAAGCTCACGGACCAACTCATTACGGATACGAATATCCTTCTCATGAGAAAGCTTATGAGCGATAAGCAATACGATATTGAGAAGAGGATTGATTGCAAAAGCGATGCCATGTTCGATAGCAATCTTCAGTGCACGGAATACTTTCTTCCGACTACCGGGCTTAATGATGTATTCCTTACGCTTATCATCATCCATCTCTTCCCAGTCATCAATCTGCTTTTTAATCATTCCATTGATGCCACTAGGAATTTTACCAGTAGCTTTTGCTGCATTCTTAGCATCAATGCTAGTACGCTTGATCTTGGAAAGATGCTTATGGAATTTTGCGTTTGCGTCCAGAGCCTTATTCTGAATTCTCTGGAAGAAAGGACGCTTTTGAGGCTTTTCAACTTCAATAGGCTTTGCCGAAACGTCTTCATCAGAAGACTTAGCGTCAGAAGTGGCATTGCCAGACGTATTGTCTTTCTCGTCTTCATCCTCTGACGCTTCGTTAAAATTGAAGTCGGAAATATCCATGTTAGCATACTTCGCAGTTTGACGTGCTTTTGCAGCATCACGGTCAGCAGCTCTCTGCTCATCAGACTTCGCAGAAGATGAAGTATCAGGAGTATCCTCATCTTCATCATCATCCGTATCATCCTCATCGTTCTGGGAATCAAGAGACTGATCGTCTTTCTTGATCTCAGAAGCCTTTGTAGGACGATACATCGGAAGCTCACCAGTTGTCTGTGCAACAACACGAGAAGCATCACCATTAGACTTGAAGTATGATTCATAAGCAGCCTGATACTCAGAATCAATCTTTTCAGACAGATCCTTCAGCATACCAACCTGCTCATTGATATCAGTAGGGATCTTTTCGATTGAAGAAGACTCAATGCAGAGCTGCTCCACAATAGGATCCCAGTTAGAAGTAGATTCAGCTGTAACACCATAGAGAGCATCCATTGCAAGGAAACTTTCGTTCATAGCAACGATTGCCTTCTCGCACATCAGATTATGCATCTTCTCAACGGATTCACTCTCATCATAGATGTTACGGTTTTCCAGATCATCAAAGATCTGATTTACGCTATTCTCACCTGTGGAAACCATCAGGTCATCGACAGTGTGAGATTCCATCAGTGCTGAGCTGATGAAGTCTGACTGATCTTCCTTAGCAAGACCCTTCAGAAGAGTACGAAGATTCATATTACCGAGAGCATTCACCTTCTCAGAAATATAGGAATCTCGCATCATACGCTTAACTACATTCGTAGTATATGCATTCAGCTGATACTGCTTCGGAGTCTTCGGCTCAGTGACAATGGCTTCCTCAGTCAGATAACGATAGAGAGAACTACCATTTTTCTCAGGATTTGTGACACCGAGTGTGATTGCATCAATCAGACGCAGACCCTTTGTCTTCTTAGAGAAGATAGGATTCTCTCCACTTTCTTCAATGATACCGTCATAGCGGTTAAAGCCGACATTGTAGAAAGTGTCATTTGCATGAGTATTATCATGGAAAGTCTCATACATCATACGAGTATTCTCGGTAGATGCCATCTTTCTTTCCATGATGCCCATCAGGTCAGTGTACTCGGTGATCATCGACATGCTCATCTTATCCTTATAAGTGTCGAAGTATCGCTTCACCTTGTAATACTCTTCACTGATTCGTTCGTAGGGAATGACGCAACTTTCCATAAGGTCTTTATAGAAAGAGCATCCGCGCATCGGCTCCGTAAAGATATACTCAGACCCATCCAGAAGATCGGTCAGTGCCATTTCGCTGTAGAAGCTTTCATATTCGATCGCGTTATACTTGGTATAGTCCTGCTTCAGCGTTTCAAACTTTGCATGAAGCGCCTTTACAGGAGTACCGGTTAAGATCTTTTCTTTATTGAGTTCGATCATTTATGGTTATCCCCTTTCATGATAATAATACTAAGTCTTTAGTATGATTAGCTATTTGTTTTCAGAGGGGTTTCTTAGGAAAGCACAATGAATTAACGATTTTATTCAAAGAAAGGAGAAACGTAATGAATAGTAAACTGGAAGAAGCTATTCTTGAGGCATACAAAGGCGACCTTGTCAATGCTGATTTCGTCGTTGAGACGTTTAATTTTCTAAAGAAGAAAGTTAAAGATACCACTCCGGAAAATAAGAATGACGATAAGGTCATATCAAAATTCGGAGAAGAAGCACTTAACATTATTTGGAGAAAGCGTAATTTACCAAAAGATACGAGACACGTTAGATTATATCTTAATAAATTAAAAACGAACGATCCCGGGATTGCAATTCAATTCACTTATAAAAATGGTGATAAAGAATCCGCAATTCATAGGTACTGTGACCCAGATCAAGTTGAAGATGTTTTTAAAGAATACGACAAAGTGAAATCGACCATAAATTCAGATGTTGTTATAATTGATTACGATTTCATCGAAAATGGTAGTGTTAATATAACAGCAAATGCATATAATAATAAGAAAAAACGTAATTTTTGGAAAGGATGCTGACTAATGAATTTACAAGAAGCTTTTATGGAAGCTTATAAAGAAAATCTGATTCCAGCCGATATGGTAATGGAAGCATTTGATGGGATTAAAGCAGCAATCCATAATCATAAAGAAGAGAAAGCTGCAAATAAATCTGGTAATGATCCGAAACTTGCGGATAAGATTTATAAGAAGCTTTCTCCTTATCTTCCGAACAATTGGAAGAAATTTTCTATTAGCGTAGCAGATCATAAGGAAGACCCGAATAAATATGGTGTTCTTATGATGATTACGGACAGCACTGGTAAAACCAGTGATTGGACAAAACTGAAATGCGCTGACCGTCCTGAAGCAACTCGTGCTATGATGAACTGTGCTAATCTTCTGCAGAAGCATCAAAAAGGATTTGATGGTACTTCATTTGAATGCAGTGGAGTTTCTCTCACATTTACACAAGAGTCTGGAGTTCGTCAGTATAAGTTCTCTTACAAGAAAAAGAAGTCGGAATAAAAAATAAAAAAGATAGTAACCAATTTGCATTTGAGTTACTATCTTTTTTGCTTCCAAAGAGAAGCAATTGAACTGATCCAGGCATAACACTTGTGTTCCATCCTCACTCCCTCACTATTGTGAGAGGTATGAGCCGCGATATACTCTTTTCTTTTTCCGTCATCATTAATGATGAAGGCGGCACCACGCCTATTCATGAACACGTCGGTCTAGCCCGGAAGTTCAATTACTTCTCTTTGGAAGCAAATTAATTATAAGTATTTATGATACTTATTATTTATTCACATATATAATATATCATTATAATTTAAGACTTTATTATTTTAGAATGAATAAAATACCACGGATATACTCCGAAGAAATACATCCGTGGTTCTACTCAGCAACGCTTTG
>ERZ1034865.286-NODE-286-length-34375-cov-5.220280_pt1 | contig 34375 bp, 32 predicted proteins | sample MGYA00520632_ERZ1034865 | MGnify/ENA primary metagenome ERZ1034865 (study PRJEB33766, sample SAMN09781738) | gut metagenome | biome: gut microbiome | host: Homo sapiens | place: Madagascar | study: EMG produced TPA metagenomics assembly of the PRJNA485056 data set...
TGGCTGACGTGACGAAGGAGACCCTCGACGCCCTGGCCGCAAGGCTCACCGAGGTCGAGGGGTACCTGCACATAGACGAGCGCCGCGGAGACGTGGCTAACCTCGAGGCCGCCAGCGCGGCCCCGGGGTTCTGGGACGACGCGGCGCACGCCCGCGACGTCATGGCCCGCCTTGCCTCCGCAAAGGACGATGTGGCCGGCATCGAGGCCGCCCACGCCAAGCTGGACGACGCCCTTGCCGCCTACGAGCTGGGCTGCGAGACCGAGGACGAGGACCTTCTTGCCGAGTCTGCCGAGCTGGTGGCCTCCCTGGAGAAGGACCTCTCGGAGCTCGAGCTCTCAAGCTGGTTCACCGACGAGCTCGACCACGGCGACGCCATCGTAACGGTGACGCCGGGCCAGGGCGGCCTTGAGGCGCAGGACTGGTGCGAGATGCTCTTCCGCATGTACCAGCGCTACTGCGACCGCCGCGGCTGGTCCGTCACCGTCAACGACGCCGAGCCCGGCGAGGTCATCGGCCTCGACCGCGCCATGTTCACGGTGAGCGGCAAGAACGCCTACGGCATGCTTCGCGCCGAGCAGGGCGTGCACCGCCTGGTGCGCATCTCTCCCACGGACGCCAAGAAGCGACGCCAGACCACGTTTGCCGGCGTGGAGGTCCTGCCCGTCCTGCCGGACGACGTCGAGGTCGAGATCGACCCCAACGACCTGCGCATAGACGTCTTCCACGCCCACGGCCACGGCGGCCAGGGCGTCAACACCACCGACTCCGCCGTCCGCATCACCCACCTGCCCACGGGCATCGTGGTCACCTGCCAGAACGAGCGCAGCCAGATCCAGAACAAGGCCTTTGCCATGGGCGTCCTCAAGAGCCGCCTGTACGAGATGGAGCTCGCCCGTCGCGCGGAGGAGATCGACGAGCTGCGCGGCCCCAAGACCGACATCGGCTTTGGCAACCAGATCCGCAGCTACGTGCTCTATCCGTACCAGATGGTCAAGGACCTGCGCACGGGCGTGGAGACGGGCAACGTGGACTCCGTCCTCTCCGACGGAGACCTGGACAAGTTCATCGTCGGCTACCACCGCTGGTCAACGGGTGGCGGGGGGCAGCAGTGAGTCCCGCGCGCTGGCGCGTCTACGTGAGGGACGCGCTTCTCATCATCCTGGGCTCGGCGGTCTTTGCCGTGGGCGTCGACTGCTTCGAGGTGCCCAACGGCCTGGCTGCGGGCGGCGTGACCGGCCTGGCCACGGTGTTCTACGCCCTGGCCGGCGCCGCTGGCTTCTACCTGCCCGTCGGCATGCAGACCATCGTGATGAACGTCTTCTTGCTGCTGCTGGTCATACGGTCGGGCAACCGCGGCTACATCGTCCGCACCATCGCCGGCATCATTGCATGCGGCCTGTTCACGGACGCCCTGGTGCCGGTGCTCCCGGTACTGGGCAACGGTGACCTGCTGCTCTGCTCCCTCTGGGGCGGCGTCATCACGGGCATCGGCCTGGGCCTGGTCTTCAGGACCGGCGGCAACACCGGCGGCACGGATATTGTGGCGCAGCTCATTGCAAAGCGCCTGGGCATGCCGCTCGGCACAGCCGTCATGCTCGTGGACGGCGCCATCATCGCGCTCTCCGCGCCGGTCTTCTCCATTGAGAACGCGCTGTATGCGGCCATTGCCATGTACATCTGCGGCAAGGTGATTGACGCCGTGGTGGACGGCCCCCGTGCCGAGCGAGCCGCCTACATCATCTCCGAGCGCCATGCGGAGATTGCCAACGCCATCATGTACGACCTCAACCGCGGTTGCACCGAGCTGCAGGCCCGAGGCGTCTGGAGTGGCAACGACCGCCCCGTGCTCTTCTGCGTGCTGGGACGCTCCCAGACGCCGCGCCTGAAGCAGATCGTCTCCGAGGCGGACCCTGAGGCCATCGTCATCATCTCCGAGGTCCACGAGGCCTTTGGCGAGGGCTTCGGCAGCATCGAGGGCTAGCCCCGCCGCCGTTTGCATGCAATTGTGGTCTGTGGCGGCGCCAGCAGCGTCCAAATTCACATGCAAACGGCGGCGCAGGCGGCGAGAAGCCCGCTAGCACATGGCGGTGATGGGGTCGTAGTCAATGGGGGAGAGAACCGGCTCCACACGCACGATCTCCTTGACGCCGTAGGCCTTGAGGAGCTGTACCTGGTCGTCCGAGACGCCCGTGTCGGTGATGAGCAGGTCGATCTCGTCGATGGAGCCAAACTGGAAGCTCGAGGTCAGGCCGATCTTTGACGAGTCGGCCACAATGACGTGCTGCTTTGAGTGCTCCAGCATGACGCTGTTGATGGCGGGTTCCGGCGAGGTGGCGCTAGTGAGGCCAAAGTTTGCCGAGAGGCCCGTGCACCCCAGGAAGCTCTTTGCTGCGGTCACGCGCTTGATGGTCTCCATGGCAATCTCTCCGGTCATGGAGGCGCGCGGCGGTCTGATCTCTCCACCGGTCAGAAGCACGGACACGTTCTGGCGCTCCTCCAGCATGAGCGCCTTGCCGTTGTTGGTGATGACGGTGACGTCCTGGGCGGTGATGAACTCCAGCAGGCCCAGCGCCGTGGAGCTGGTGTTGATGAAGATGCAGTCGCCGTCCTCCACGTGGCGGGCGGCCTCCCGTGCGATGGCCTTGTTGGCGCGGATCTGGCGGGAGCCCGACGGGCGGCCGAAGGGGTTCAGCAGGGTGGCCGTGCCGTACTGCCGGGTGAGCACCTGCTGGCTCTCCAGATAGTCAAGGTCGCGGCGGATGGTGAGGGCAGAGACGTCAAAGTGCTCCGCCAGCTCGGCGACGCTAACTTGCCCGCGCCTCTCCAGAATCGCCGTGATCTCATCTCTCCTGCTTGCCACAAGGGCCTTGCTGCGCTTCATCTAACCGGTCCTCCGGGGTCGATCTATATGATTGTTGCGTCCTCTAGAACGCTCAAACAATCATATATATTAGATAAATCAAACATACACGACAAGTGTCAAAGCCATACCTGTCTTTTATTAACGAACGTTCTTATAGAACGCGCATAAAACTCATTAACAACGCGTCTACCTGCTGTTATCTAGAGAATAACCGTTCGAATATCAAAAGTGTGGAATCGATTTCTCGCGTCATAAAAATATTAGCGAAGCATTTTTGCGAGGAGAAAAAGAGCGCAAAATATGAAAAAATCGTTGACAAGAAGGCCCAAAAGCACGAAATTAATGAACGTTAATAAGGCCTGTCCCCAGGACCGCCCGCAAAGGCACAGAGGGGCAGGACGAGAACGACTAGGAAAGTCGAGGTGAGTGCATTGTTGAGCGATCTTCTGGACGAGAGCCTCGTCGCGCTCAACGTGGAGGCCTCTGACTGGGAGGACGCCATCAGGAAGTCCGCCCAGCTGCTGGTCGACGCCGGCAAGGTCACGCCGGCCTACGTTGACGACATCGTCAAGGGTGTCAACGAGCTCGGTCCCTACATCGTCATCACCGAGCACGTCGCGCTGCCGCACGCCCGCCCGGAGTCCGGCGCCCTGGAGTCTGCCGTGGGCATCGTGACCCTGAAGGAGCCGGTCGAGTTTGGCTCTGCCGACAATGACCCGGTGAAGTTCCTGTTCCCGCTCTCCGCCAAGGACTCCGACAGCCACCTGAGCGCGCTGCAGTCCCTGGTCGAGCTCCTGAGCGATCCTGACTTCTTCGCTCAGCTCGAGAGCGCCGCTACGCCTAAGGATGTCGTGGACCTCGTCCACGCTAAGGAAGGGAAGTAAAGAAAATGGCCAAGACCTATCACGCTCTCGTTTGCTGCCGCGCCGGCATGGGCTCTTCCATGATGCTCAAGATCAAGATCGATCAGGTCATCAAGGAGAACAACCTCCCCGTCGAGACCGAGCACGGCAACCTCGATTCCCTCATCGGCTTCACCGGCGACCTGGTCATCACCATGTCCGACCTCACCGATGAGCTCAACGCCGACGAGCGCGTTCCCTCCGCCATCGGCATCACCAACATCGTCGACAAGGCCGAGATGAAGCAGAAGCTCGAGGCCTGGCTCGCCGAGCACGCCGAGTAAATAACTTCGGCACCAATCCCTTTTTCTTCAATTTGGTTCTAAGCTCACCACCCGCCAAATCGGGTGGGTGGTGAGTCTTGCGCTCATTTTGAGATTCCTATCTGAGTAGGTCCTGCCAACATCAAGTCTCGCTGAAAGGAGAACAGCAATGGTCAACGCTATTCTCATGCAGCTCAGGGACACGGCCGTCATCATGGGCGTCATCGCCCTCGTCGGCCTCCTGCTGCAGAAGAAGTCCGCTGTTGACGTCTTCTCGGGCACCGTGAAGACCATCATCGGCTTCCTCATCTTCAACATCGGTTCTGACGCCATGAGCGCTCAGATCACCATCTTCTCTGACATGTTCAGCCGCGCCTTCCAGGTGTCCGGCGTCGTGACGCAGGTCGAGGTTGCTACCGCCCTCGCCCTGAACACCTACGGCACCGAGGTCGCCCTGGTCATGGTCCTCGGCTTCATCATGAACCTGGTGTTCGCCAAGATCACCCCGTTCAAGGCCGTCTTCCTGACCGGTCAGCACTTCCTGTACTTTGCCTGCGTCCTGGCCCTGGTCTTCATCGCCCTCGGCGCTCCGATGTTCGTCACCGTCATCCTCGGCGGCGTCGTCCTCGGCTTCTGCGGTGCTGCCCTGCCTTCTCTGTGCCAGCCCTTCGTTAACAAGCTGACCGGCACCGACAACATCGCTATCGGCCACTTCAACTGCATCGGCTACGCCTTCTCCGGTTACGTGGGCAAGCTCTTCGCCAAGAAGAATGAGTCCGAGACCGAGAAGGAGGAGAAGCAGCTCCCCGAGTTCTTCAAGCTCTTCAAGGACTTCGTCTTCTCCGTGGCCCTGTTCATGGTCGTGCTGTTCTACATCGTGACCCTCGCCTGCTTCTTCACCGGCCACTTTGGTGACCAGCTCGCCAACGGCAAGGCCTTCACCTCCTACTTCGGCAACGACATCTGGTGGATCTGGCCGTTCCTCGCTGGCCTCAAGTTCGCCGCCGGCATGTCCGTCCTGGTCTACGGCGTCCGTCAGTTCATCGCCGAGATCACCGCTGCCTTCGTCGGCATCTCCGAGAAGCTCATCCCGGATGCCAAGCCGGCCGTGGACTGCCCCGCCATCTTCCCGTTTGCTCCTAACGCCGTCATCATCGGCTTCATCGGCTCCTTCCTTGGTGGCCTTGTCGCCATGGCTCTGATGGTTGCCTTCCACAGCGAGACCATCATGATCCCCGCTGCCGGCATCTGCTTCTTCTCCGGCGGCACCTGCGGCGTCTGCGGCTACGCCTACGGTGGTTGGCGTGGCGCCCTTCTGGGCTCCTTCCTCGTCGGCATCGTTCTCTGCGCTGGTCCGCTGGTCCTGTACCCGGCCTTCGCCAACCTGGGAATCGCTGGCGCTTCCTTCCCGAACGTCGACTACAACATCGTCGGCTCCATCATCTACGGCATCGGCAGCATCTTCGCCTAAGCCTGGTCTCGGGAATGCACTACCTACTCAGCTCTGAGGTCTAATGCCGAGGGCGCCCGTGGTAGCCCCACGGGCGCCCTCGCTTGTATCGCATCAAACGTTTAGCAAGTACGGCAATCGCCGCCAACCATCCAAAAGGGGAGAAGAACATGGGTCTTGAGGACATCGCGCACAAGCAGCTCGGCGGCCTCTTCGTCCAGGTTCTTGACCAGGCGCCCGTGGTCCTCATGGCCCAGGCCGCCGGCTTTGACTTCCTCTTCTTCGATGGCGAGCATGGCGACATTGACCGGAGTCGCCTGAGCAGCGTCATGCTGCTGGGCAACTCGCTCGGGATCCCCTCCATCGTCCGCGCCCCGCAGCTCGCGAGAGCCGACGTCTCCAGGATGCTTGACCTGGGCGCCTCCGGCGTCATGGTCCCCATGGTCGAGACCGCTGCACAGGCAAGGCAGCTGGTCCAGTGGGCCAAGTACCCTCCCGTCGGTACGCGCAGCTACTCCGGCGGCGCCCACACGGGCTATGGTCCCAGCGGCCACCACGCCCAGAACATGTCCCGCGCCAATGTCTCCACGCTTGCCATCGCCCAGATCGAGACCGTCGAGGGCGTCCGTAACGTCCGTGACATCCTCGCCGTCCCCGGTCTTGACGCCGCCATCGTCGGCCCCTGCGACCTGGCCATCTCCATGGGTCGCCCCGACGAGGTGGGCTGCCCCGAGGAGCTCGCGCTCATCGACGAGGTCCAGGCCGCCTGCGCCGCCGCTGGCAAGGGCTTTGGCATCATTGGCGGGAACGCTCTTCTCGCCAGGTATGCGGGGAACATTAACCTCATGGTCTCCGCGATAGACACGCACATCCTCAGAGACGCGCTTGCCGGCGCGGCCTTTGAGTACCAGAAGATCCGCGCGCAGGCCAAGTAGCAGCCCTGCGACAGAAGGTGAGACATGTCCAAGAACTCCAAGAAGAGGTCAGCCGCCGAGGCCGCCAAGGCCGGAACCGAGGCTGACGAGCAGAAGATGAGCGCGGCCGACACCGCCAAGGCCGTCTCCGAGAACGTCCTCGAGGACATGCTCGGCATCGGCGCGGATAAGCCCGCCGACCCCGAGCTCCCCGACGAGGAGATGGAGCTAGAGGTTGAGGAGGACCGCAGGCGCCTGCTGCTGCAGGGCCTGGGCATGCTGGTCATCTCCATCGCGCTTCTCTTTGTGGCGCTGGGCGCCTGGGCCGCCGCCAACATCACCGGCAACGTGGTCCTTCTCATCGTGCTGATCTTTGACCTCACGGCCGTCTGGTTTGTGTGCAAGGGCATGGGCAAGCGCTTCAACCGCTACGCCTCCCGCGTGCACGTGGTTGACTTCGGCCGCCGCAACGTCCTTCTGTACCTCAAGTCCGACCCCAAGAAGGCCCAGGTCGTGGCCTACAAGGACATCAAGAACTACAAGCTCATCCGCCAGGGCGGCTCGCTGCGCCTGCTGCTTGCCGGCAACTGGGTCACCCACCCCTCCGGCTACCAGCTCGTTGACATCAACCGTCCCTTCATGAAGGACTCCCTGGACGGCCTTGCCGCCCAGATCAAGGACGTCATGAGGGAGCACCGCGTGAACGAGCGCAACTAGCCCGTCCGCGCCACCAATCGTTTATCGGCGGGCCCGCCCCTGCGGGCCCAGAAATGAAGGAGGAATAGCATGGCAACAGATAAGGAGCAGGTTCAGGAGTTCCTGAGCATTGCCAAGGAGTCCGTGGACAAGTACGTCGCGGGCATTGACTTTGCGGCCCTCTCCGCCGCGAAGCAGCTCATCCTTGACGCCGAGGCCAAGGGCAACCGCCTGCACGTCACCGGCATCGGCAAGCCCGGCCACGTCTCTGGCTACGCCGCTTCCCTGTTCTCTTCCACCGGCACCCCCACCTACGAGCTTCACGGCACCGAGTGCGTCCACGGCTCCGCCGGCCAGACCCGCCCCGGCGACGTCGTGATCGCCATCTCCAACTCCGGCGAGACGGGCGAGCTCAAGAGCACCGTCACCTGCCTCAAGGGCGTGGGCGTGCACATCATCGCCCTCACCGGCAACCCCGACAGCTGGCTTGCCAAGGAGGCCGAGGTCGCGCTCATCGCCGGCGTCGACCAGGAGGGCGACTCCATGAACAAGCCGCCGCGCGCCTCCATCCTGGCCGAGATCATCGAGCTCCAGTGCCTCTCCATCCTGCTGCAGAACGAGTTCGGCCTTGACCCCAAGCAGTACGTCAAGTGGCACCCCGGCGGAGCCCTGGGCGCCTCCATCCGCGAGGGCAAGTAGCCATTCTCGCCAGCGCCTGAGCTGGCCGGCAAGTTCCAGAGACACCAAAAGGAGATTCAATGTCCAAGTTCCAGGGCGTCATCGTCCCCATCGTCACCCCGTTCAACCGTGACGATGCCCAGACCATCAACTACGAGGCCGGCGAGCAGCTCGTCGAGAAGATCATCGCCGCCGGCGCCGACGGCATCTTCACCTTTGGCTCCAACGGCGAGTTCTTCGTCTGCACCCCCGAGGAGAAGATTGCCTTCTCCAAGTTCGTCATCGAGAAGGTCAACGGCCGCGTGCCCGTCTACGTGGGCACCGGCGCCTGCTCCACCCGCGAGGCCATCGAGATGTCCAAGCAGGCCGAGGCCATTGGCGCCGACGCCCTCTCCGTCATCAACCCGTACTTCATGGGCATCAGCGACGACCAGCTCAAGAACTACTTCACCATGGTCGCCGAGAGCGTGAAGATTCCCGTCATGCTCTACAACATCCCCAAGTGCACCGGCAAGAACATCGCTCCCGAGGTCGTGGCCGAGCTCGCCAAGATCGACAACGTCAAGGGCGTCAAGGACAGCTCCGGCAACCTCGAGAACCTCCAGGGCTACATCGATGCCGCCAAGGGCAATGACGTCGACGTCCTCGTGGGCTCCGACGGCAAGATCTCTGCCGCCCACGCCATGGGCGCCGCGGGCGCCGTGGCCGGCACCGCCAACCTCATCACCGAGGTCGTCGTCAACCTGTGGAAGGCCCTCGAGGCCGGCGACGCCGCCGAGGCCGAGCGCCTGCAGGCCGAGATCGAGCCGATCCGCGACGTCCTGCACCTGGGCTCCACCCCGCAGACCCTCAAGCGCTCCCTCGAGCTCGCTGGCTACGAGGTTGGCCCGGCCCGCTTCCCCGTCACCGAGGTCGCCGAGGGCATCGACGAGAAGTGCATCGCCATGCTCGACCACTACGGCATCGCCCACAAGTAATTCGGTGCTTTCAAACTGGTTTAAGTGAGGAGAAGAACCATGATTCTTCAGAAGGCTTCCGTCACCAAGGCGCTTTACGAGACCGGCGCGTTCGCCGTCGTGCGCGTCCCCACCGTCGAGCGCGGCTGCGAGATCGCCGAGGGCCTGATCCGCGGCGGCGTCCACGCCATGGAGATCAGCTACACCCTTCCGAACGCCGGTGAGGTCATTGCCGGCATCAAGGAGAAGTTCGGCGATCAGATGATCGTCGGCGCCGGCACTGTCATGGAGGCCACTACCGCCCGCCTGGCCATCATGAGCGGCGCGCAGTTTATCGTGGCCAACATGATGAGCGACGAGGTCGCGAGCATCTGCAACCTGTACCAGATCCCCTACGCCCCCGGCTGCACCACGATGACCGAGGCCAACCACGCGCTCTCCATCGGCTCCGCCTTCATCAAGTGCTTCCCGATCTCCAACACCTACGGTCCCCAGCTCGTGGGCCTCTTCAAGACCCCGACGCCCTGGATGCCCCTCATGATCTCGGGCGGCATCAACCTCGACAACCTGGAGACCTGGGTCCGCTCCGGTGCCGAGTGCTACGGCATGGGCAGCCTGCTGACCAAGGGCACCGCTGACGAGATCGCCGCCAATGCCGCCCAGGTTCGCCGCATCATCGACGAGACCCGCGCCAGCATGAAGTAGCGTTTCTCGCTGTCTGAGCCTCAAACGCCACGAATTCGGCGTCTTGGCACGCACCTGCTGCCAAGACGCCGTTTTTCGTGGCGCTTTGCAGGCGAGAAGCCCTTCTTGCCTGCCAGACCCCGCAATCCGTGGCGCGAGGATAACGTCAGCCGGCACCTGGTCTATGTCGCTGCTCGTTGGGATACACTCCATGTAAGGGAAGCCACGAAGCCGGGGAGGAGTGCGATGAAGTACCGCGTTGAAGACTGCCCCGCCGCGGCTTGCGAGCCCGTTGCAGACGCAAAGTCCGCTGCGGCGGTGCTGCGCGCGGTATGCCTGAACTGCCCCTCGGTCAGGAGCGCTGCGCTCTTTGGCTCGTTCGCTCGTGGCGAGCAGACGCCCTCGTCCGACGTTGACGTCCTGGTTCTGTTTGACCCGGAGACAAGTTCGGGCACTCGTTATGCGCTCGGAGAGAGCCTGGCCTCGGGAATGGGCCGTGATGTGGACTGCCTGACGTCGCTTGAGGGAGCCTCCAGACGATTCGTCGACTCGGTAAAGGCCGACGGAAGGCTCGTCTATGCTCGCTAGAGATGTCGAGGTCTTCGTTGAGATGGCTCAGTGCTGCGATGATGTCGCGGGCAAGATCGAGCGCTTCTCGCTTGATGGAAGCAGCTGGCCGCTCGACCGCTACGCGAGAGATTCCGTCCTTCTTTCTCTGAGCCGCATCGGAGAGCTTGTATCTCACGTTGAAGAGCCTGAGTCGCTGGAAGTCTTTCCAGGTATTCCATGGCGTCAGGTCAAAGGGATGCGCAACTTTATAGTTCACGACTACAAGAACATTGACCTCGATATGGCTTGGGTTTCAGCCACGATTGACGTTCCCGCGCTTAGGACCAGTCTTCTCTCCAGTGAGACGGTGCGTGCTCAGTATGAGATGGAGAAGGACTATGTCGCGGAGGACCTTGAACAAGTAATGGTCGAGCTTGAATCGATGCCCGAGGAGTAGCGTCGGCCTAACGGTACGCCGGAGCCGAGAAATGCGGCCGCTGGCACAAAGGCCCCTGCCATCGCCCGCATTTCTCGGCTCAAAGGTCCCTCAAGGCCCGACCGCCCTGCCAACCCCCGCAATCCGCGGCTCCTCGCCAGTCGAGAAGCGCCTCCGCCCGCGGCACCCTGCCGCCCCATAGGGTGTATCCTCTACACGTCTGGCTGTGAAACCGATTCCACGCCAGCGCACGCAGAGAAGAGCACGCAAAACTGAAGGGGGATTGCATGAAGTTCTTCATCGATACCGCTGACCTCGACGAGATCCGCGAGGCGCTCTCCTGGGGCTGCCTTGCCGGCGTCACCACCAACCCGAGCCTGTACGCCCGCACCGGCGGCAAGCTCGCCGACTTCGAGGACCACATGGTCAAGATCGCCGAGATCTGTGAGGGCCTGCCCGTCTCCGCCGAGTCGCAGTCCAAGACCGTCGAGGGCATGATCGAGGACGGCCGTCGCCTCTCCGCGCTCGCCCCCAACATCGTGGTCAAGCTCCCCATCTGCGCCGAGTCCCTGGCCGCCACCCACACGCTGGCCGCCGAGGGCGTCCGCATCAACATGACGCTGATCTTCTCCGCCCCGCAGGCGCTTCTGGCCGCTAACGCCGGCGCCCGCTACGTCAGCCCCTTCGTCGGCCGCTTTGACGACATCGGCGAGGACGGCATCTCCGAGCTGGCCAATGTCGTCACCTGCATCCAGAACTACGACTGGACGGGAAAGAACGTCGACGACGAGGTCGAGATCATCACCGCCTCCGTCCGCACGCCCAACCACGTGACCCAGGCCGCCCTCATGGGCGCCGACATTGCCACCGTGCCCTTCGGCGCCCTCAAGAAGTGCCTCAAGCACCCTCTGACCGACCAGGGCATGGCCTCCTTCGACGCCGACTGGGCCAAGGTCGTCGCCGCCCAGTAATCCGCAAAAGTTGACAAAGGGACAGCCCCTTTGTCAACTTTTCCAGGCCAAACGCGCTTCTCGCCGCACCTGGGACCTTCTTGCCTTTATGGCGAGAAGGTCCCTTCTGTGTGGCGGCCCTGTGTGTGACGCAGGCTCGCTACGTGGCCTTTGGTAGAATTGCGAACGTATTGCCCAATCCGATATTCGGAAAAGGAGCTCCTGTGGCCAACCACTTTCGCACCACTGAGCGACAGGGGTCGGACGACACGGGCCGTGTGCTCAACGTCGTGCCGGATGCCAATCCGCAGGTAAGCGCGGCAGATGACGCCTTTGCCCCCGCGCCCGTCTCAACCGGTCAGTTTGACGTGATCGGCGCCGACGAGCCCGAGGCCGTGCACGTCGTCACCGCCAGCGAGCCCGCGGACCCCACCGACCAGCCTGGCTTCACCAGCGTCTTCGCGCCCCTGGCAAGCGATGACTCCCCGGCTGTCTCTCGCACCGGCGTCCCGACCATCTCGTTCAAAAACGTATCACTCGTCTACCCGGCCCAGCCCAACAAGCCCGCTCTCGACGACGTCAGCCTCGACATCTACCCCGGTGAGTTCGTCTTTGTCGTCGGCCACTCTGGCTCCGGCAAGTCCTCCCTGCTGCGCCTCATCACGCGCGAGCAGCGCGCCACCGGCGGCCAGATCATTGTGGCCGGCCAGGACCTGGGCAAGATGAAGAACAAGAAGGTCCCGTATCTGCGCCGCCAGATCGGCACCGTCTACCAGGACTTCAAGCTCCTGCCCGACAAGACGGTCTACGAGAACGTGGCCTTTGCCTTGGAGTGCATCGGCAAGCCGCGCTCCGTCGTGAAGGCACAGGTTCCCGAGGTGCTGCGCCTCGTCGGCCTGGGCGAGAAGATGGACAACTTCCCCGACCAGCTCTCCGGCGGAGAGCAGCAGCGCGTCTCCGTGGCCCGCGCCATGGTCAACCGCCCGCCGCTGCTCGTCTGCGACGAGCCCACCGGCAACCTCGATCCGGCCATCTCGCTGGGCATCATGAAGCTGCTCGACCGCATCAACCGCGCCGGCACCACCGTCGTCATGGCCACCCACGACCGCGAGATGGTCGACTCCATGCGCAAGCGCGTCATCGCCCTGGAGGCCGGCCACGTGGTCCGCGACCAGGAGAAGGGAGGCTACGGCTACTATGGCGCCCTCTAACATTGGCTACTCCCTGAGGGAGTGCGGCCACCACTTCCGCCGCAACTGGACCACGGTCCTCGGCGCGGTGGTCACCATCTTCCTCTCGCTCTTCATCATCGGCCTCTTCGTCCTGGGCTCCGTCATGATCAACAACATGGTGGGCAGCGTCGAGGACACCGTCACCATCCAGGCCTTCCTCTCCGACGATGCGGACCAGTCGGCCGTCACCGCCTTCCAGACCAAGGTCCAGGGCTGGGACAACGTGGAGTCCGTCATCTACAAGGACAAGGACCAGGCACTCGAGGAGTACCGCACGTCCATGTCCAACCGCAACGCGGCCGACGCCGTGGCTGCCCTTGACGGCGAGAATCCCCTGCCGGCCTCCCTGGTCATCAAGCTGACCGACCCGCAGCAGGTGGAGGACGCCGCCCAGAAGATCATCGCCGACTCCGACTTCAAGTCCATCTGCGATGACGCCGACAACCCCGCCGGCGACGTCAACTACGGCCGCCAGACCGTCGAGCGCCTGTTCAGCGTAGCCAACTACATCCGCATCGCGGCCGTGGTCCTGGTGGCGCTACTGACCTTCGTGGCCTTCGTGTTCATCAACAACACCATCCGCCTGGCCATCACCGCCCGCAGGCGAGAGATCGCCATCATGAGGCTCGTCGGCGCGTCCAACGGCTTCATCCGCGGGCCCTTCCTCATGGAGGGCACGCTGGAGGCGCTTATCGCCGCACTCCTGGCCATTGCCGCGCTGGCCGCCGGCAGCAACGCCCTTCTGGGCAAGCTCTCCGACACGCTGAGCTTCCTCTCGTTTGACATCGCCCAGTCTACGGTCTTTGCCACCTATGGCCTGCTCCTGGCCATTGGCGTCGTCATCGGCCTGTTTGGCTCCGCCATGGCAATGAGGCGTTACCTCAAGGTCTAGGCCGGGTATCATCAAGCTAGTTCGGGGGCGGCGCGAGCCATTCGCGTCGCCCCCTTCTTGTAGGACGCAACGTTGGGGAGAAGAGCATGGCGCGCAAGAGGCCGCATCACGGAAGCACCAGGCGGGGCCGCACGCAGGGGCCTCGCAAGCCGCGCAAGGTCCTGACCGGCATCCTGCGTGTGCTGCGCCCCGGCGTGGCCGTGGTGGAGACGTCCGAGGGCACCTTCGACGTGGCTCGCCAGGGCCTGCGCGAGGCCATGGGTGGCGACGAGGTCCAGGTGTTCCTGGCCGACGGCAGGGGCGGCCGAAAGGCCATCGTCCACTCCGTGCTGCAGCGGGCCACGCAGACCTTCATCGGCCGCTTTGGGCAGGCTGGGCCCCTGGGTGCCGTCGTGCCGCTGGACACCCGCATGGGGCACGACTTCTTCGTGGTGCCCGAGGACCCCAGCCTGCGCTGGCTGGGCGTGGCCGAGGGCGACGTCGTGGTGGCCCGCATCACGGAGTACCCCACGCGCTACACGGCCGCCACGGTGACGCTCGACCGCCGCGTGGGCGCAGCCGACGAGCTGGACATGAACATAGAGTCCGTCATTGCCTCCCATGGCCTGGCCACGGACTTCTCGCCGTCGACGCTTGCGGAGGCCGAGGGCGTGGTGCCCGCGGTGGGGGAGGCCCTGGCGGCCGAGCCGCGCCGCCGCGACCTGCGCGACGTGCCCTGCGTGACCATTGACCCCGCCGACGCGCGCGACTTTGATGACGCGGTTGGCGCCCGCCGCCTGCCCGACGGTGGCTTTGAGCTGGACGTCCACATTGCCGACGTCACGCACTACCTGCCGTGGGGCAGCTCCATGGACCTGGACGCCCGGGCGCGCACCTGCTCGGTCTACCTGGTTGACCGTGTGATTCCCATGCTGCCGGAGCGCCTCTGCAACGACGTCTGCTCGTTGCGCCCGCAGGAGGACCGCCTGGCCATGACCGTTCGCATGCGCCTTGACGCCCGCGGCCGCGTGACCGGCTACGACGCCATGGCCTCGGCCGTCCGCTCCAACGCGCGTCTGTGCTACGACGAGGTGGACGCCCTTCTGAGCGGACGCTCCACCGCCGCCGACCTGCCCGCAGACCCAGCCGAGAAGGACCAGCTGGCAGAGATGCTGCGCGTCCTGGACCAGGTCCGCGAGCTGCGCGAGCGCGTGCGCGCCGAGCGCGGCGCCATCGACTTCGAGACGCGCGAGGCCAAGGTGGCCCTGGACGCCGACGGCCACCCCACCGGCGTCACCGTGCGCCAGCGCAGCCGCGCGACGGGCCTGGTTGAGGAGGCAATGCTGCTTGCCAACGAGTGCGTGGCCAAGATCCTGGCCGACGCCGAGGTGCCCGCCGCCTTCCGCGTGCACGAGCGACCCTCCGCCGAGGACCTGCGCCGCACCATCCTGCCCCTGGACGAGATGGGCCTCCTTGAGGAGGGCGACGCCGCGGCGCTTCTTGCCGGGGACCCGTTTGCCATCAGCCGCGTTCTGGAGCGCGCCCGCGGGACCAGCGGAGAGTACCTGGCCAGCGCCCTCCTGCTGCGCGCCCAGCGCCGCGCCACCTACCTGCCGCACAACGAGGGCCACTACGCCCTGGGGGCGTCCGCCTACTGCCACTTCACGTCTCCCATCAGGCGCTATCCCGACGACGTGGTGCACCGGGCGCTCAAGGCGCACCTGGCCGGCAAGGACGGCGGCCGCGAGCAGCGGGCCGTCGAGCGCGTGCTCCCGCAGCTCTGCGAGGCCTGCTCCTCCATGGAGCGCACCGCCGACGCCGCCGCCCGGGATTCGCAGAAGGTCAAGATGGCCGAGCTCTACGAGGGTCGCGTCGGCCAGGTGGAGAGGGGCGTGGTCTCCGGCTGCGAGCGCTTTGGCGCCTTTGTGAGCCTTGACGAGACCTGCGCGGAGGGGCTTCTCCCCGTGCGGGCCCTGGGCCACGAGTGGTACTCCTACGACGAGGACCGCCTGGCCCTGGTGGGGGAGTCTACGGGTACCGTCTGGCGCCTGGGCCAGCGCGTGGAGGTGGAGGTCGCCGGCGTGGACGTGGCCCGTGGGCAGATAGACTTCCGCCTGCCGGAGCGCCCCGGGCGCTAGCCCGGCGGGCGCCGTCGGCCGTCGCTGCTATAGAATCGATGCGTAAAACCAGCGCGCAAGCGCCAAAACTTGGAGGATTGATGACTGACCAGACCGGCCTCACCGAGCAGCTCGAGCGCTGCGAGGGCCTCATGCTGCAGGGCCAGGACGAGCAGGCCGCCGAGCTTCTCGCCCACCTTGCCGAGGACGCCGAGGAGTACGTGGACAAGAACTGCCCCACCACCGACGAGCTGCAGTGGTTCAGCTTCCCCACGCTCTTCGAGCGCCTGGCGTACCGCCGCGTCGAGAAGGACCCGCGCGAGCTGCGCTCCGTGGGCGAGCCGCTCGATCGCCTCTACAACGACCTGGCCCTGGCCAACGTCCACGTGGGCGACTACGACGCCGCGGCCGCGGCGCTCAAGGGCGCCATCCGCTGGAACCCCATGGACTGCGGCAGCCGCCTCAACCTGGCCGACCTCTACCGCGTCGATGGCGACATGCAGGAGTTCCTGGCCCTCTCGTTCAGCGTCTTCGAGCGTGCGAGCGAGGCACGCCACCTGGCCCGCGCCTTCGTGAACTTTGCCAGCTGGTTCGAGGTCAGCGAGAAGCCCCAGACGGCCGCCGCGGCCCTGCGCGCGGCGCGCAACTTCGGCGTGCGGGACGGTGCCCTCGAGGCGGCGCTAGACCAGGCCGCCGGCACCGACCGCGACCCCGACCTGGTCGACGACGCCCAGATGCGCGAGCTTCTTGCCGCCGAGGGGCTGCCTGACGGTGCCAACGCCGACATTGCCGTCTGCCTGCTCATGTGCGCAGGTGACGCCGCCCGCGATGGGGACCGCAACACCGCTGCCGCCCTCACCCTGCGTGCCCGCGACCTGGTGGGCGAGCCTGCCTGCAAGGCGCTGCTGGAGCTCATCAACTCCACCGACGAGGACGGCGAGGAGTAGCCATGGCCTTCCAGAAGCGAGAGAAGAAGACCATTGCCCGCAACAAGGCCGCTCGCCACGAGTACTTTGTGGACGAGACCTTCGAGGCGGGCCTGGCGCTCACGGGCACCGAGGTCAAGAGCCTGCGCGAGCGTGCCTGCCAGATCACCGACGCGTTCTGTCTCATCCGCGGGCAGGAGGCATGGCTGCACGGCGTGCACATCCACCCGTACTCAAACGGCGGCGTGTGGAACGTTGACCCGGACCGCAAGCGCAAGCTGCTGCTGCACCGCAACCAGATTGACTACCTGGACGGAAAGCTCCGCCAGAAGGGCATGGCCCTGGTGCCGCTGGAGCTCTACTTTGACGAGCATGGCCGCGTCAAGCTCGCCATCGGCCTGTGCCGTGGCAAGAAGCTCTACGACAAGCGCGCCGACATGGCCCGCCGCGACTCCGACCGAGAGATTGCCCGCGCCCTCAAGGAGATGAACCGCTAGCTGGTCTTGCGCCAGCGCGGGTCCGTGAGGGTCCTGGCTATGCCCAGCCCGACGGGCAGGAAGGCCACGATGAGGACGGCGCGGACAAACCAGCTCAGCATGCTCGCCGTGTCAAAGACGCACATGTAGTACATGGCACGGTAGAGGTAGAGGCCGGGGACCATGATGACGATGGACGGCACCGTGAGGGAGATCCTCGGGTAGCTGGTCCAGCGCTCGGCAAGGTGCGCCAGCAGGCCGGAGACTATGGCTCCCAGGAACGCGGCGGCCTCAGGCGGGCAGCCGGCGGCAAGGCCGAGCCCCGGCAGCAGGCTGGGCAGGTCGGCGAGGGTGAGCCTCAGCGTGTTGGAGACGGCGCCGATGACGCCTGCCGTGGCGGCCATCTGCACCGGGCTGTTGAACATGACGGAGAAGCCGAAGACGCCCACGAAGCTCATGGCGACCCTCAGCAGCGTGAGCGCTACGGGGCCGAGCCCGAGGGGCTGGAAGTCGTCCGGAGAGAGGCCCACGACCTCGGCGACGAGCCATCCCATGAGCGTGGCGAGCACAATGACGGCCATGGCGTAGACAAGGCGCTCGATGCCGCTTCTCATGTCCAGCTTGGCGATGTCCAGGCCTGCGGTTATGAGGGGGAAGCCCGGGATGACGAAGAGCATGGCGCCGATGTAGCCGGCCTCGTGGGCCAGTGCCGTGGGGTCAAGGCGGGAGAGGCCCAGCAGGGCCAGCAGGTAGCAGACGCAGGCCACGGCCACGCCGCAGGCGATGCAGCTGAACTGCCCCAGCCGGCGCCTGAGCATGGACGCCCTGACAAGGTTTCCCAGGCCCGCGCCCACGAAGGCGCAGAGCATCTCGACCGGCCCGCCGCCCAGCAGGAAGACGAAGGCCCCGCAGGCGCTGCCGGCGGCCAGGCCCAGCTGCCAGAGCGTGTAGTCGGGCGTGGAGTGCTCGACCACGTCGAGCAGCTTGTGGAAGTCGTGCACCGTGAGCTGGGAGCCGTGCGCCTCCACCTCGCGGACGTAGTCCTCCATGAGCCAGATCCTGTGCGTGTTGACGCCGGTGGTGGGGAGGCTGACTACCTCGCTGAAGCTCTCGTGCCCCTGGATGCAGGTGCATTCAATGGACAGCAGCGAGAGGTCCACGTGGACGGTGAGCCCAAGGATGCGGGCGACGCGGTCCATGGAGTCCCGGACGCGCCAGGCCCCCGTGCCGGAGGCGAGCATGAGCTGGCCCGTCCGGCAGACGATGGAGGACTTGTCCGCGAGGCTGGCGTCGCGGGCCAGCTGGTCGCCCTCGCTCACCACGTCCTTCCAGGCGGCCTGCATGTGGTGGGGGTGGACGCGCATGTCGTGGCTACGCTGCGCGTCCCTTGTGGCGATGGTGTCCATCAGGGTATCGACCTCTGTGCCGTTCAGAATTATTGAAGTCAGGTCAGTTTGTTCACCCACATGGTAGTCCCGTTGACGGCTCGAGGACGCCCTATGTTACGTCCCGTTTCAATTTGTGGTTCTGGCCGCCTCGGGCCGCGGAGGTGACTAAAATGACGCGCGGTCAAAAAACAGGCGTCATTGGGGGAGCGTCAGACATGAGGCATGCCAAGCAGGAATCCGAGTCCATCGAGCTGGCGGTCCTTCTCGCCTTGGCTGGCGGCCTCATGGACTGCTACTCCTACCTGGTGCGCGACCACGTCTTTGCCAACGCGCAGACCGGCAACATGCTGCTCTTTGGCGTGAACCTCGCCAGCGGAGACTGGGCCCAGTGCATACACTATGCCGTGCCGGTGGTCTGCTTTGCCCTGGGCATCGCCCTGTGCCACGGCATCAAGCTGGTGGCTCGCGAGGAGCACCTGCACTGGAGGCAGCTCGCCCTGGCCATTGAGGTCCTGGTGCTGGTGGGCGTGTCGTTTGTGCCCGAGGGGCATAGCCTGAGGGCAAACGGCCTCACCTCCTTTGCCTGTGGCATCCAGGTGCAGGCGTTCCGCAAGTTCCACGGGCGCGCGCTGGCCACCACCATGTGCATCGGCAACCTGAGGAGCGGCACGCAGTCCATGGTGAGCTTTGTCCACTCGCGCGACGGGGGGCAGTTGCGTGGCGGCCTGCTCAGCTACTTCGTGATCGTCTGCTTCGTGCTGGGTGCCGTGCTGGGCAACTGGTGCATCCCCGCCCTGGGCACCAGGATGATCCTGGTGGGAGCGGGCCTGCTGGCCGTGTGCTTCTTCGTCATGTTCATCGACCGCGAGCGCCGTCACGTGGAGGAACTCGTCGAGGGGGACCTCGAGGCGGACCTGGCCGGCGAGGCCGCGCGCCCTCGCGAGGCGGGCCAGCTGCGCGGCATCGCCGCGGCCGAGGAGCGCCTTGAGGAGCGGGAGGCCGAGCGCATCGAGCGTCGCATGGGGCAGGACATCGAGATAGACGTCATGCACGAGCTGGGCCTGACCGGGCAGGAGGGCGCCAGGCCCGAAGGCGCCGTCGAGCGCCAGGTCGAGCGCGACGTCGAGCGGCAGATCGAGGAGCGGCTGCGCAGCGACATCAAGCGCGGCGGCTGGCGCGCGGGCAAATAGGGGCCGTGCGGGTTTCGTGCAGGGCCGCTCGCCCCGCCTGCGTGGTCGGGGCCGGAAATCCTGCGCAGAACGCGCCTTCGTGTGAGCCTTCCGTCGCGGACCGTGCGGAAGTGGCCTTCGTGCGAGCCCTGTCCGAGGACGCGGGCCGTAACCCTCGGCGTTCTATGCAACATCAACAGCTGAATGACGCTCCAACCAGCGGATTCTCGCGATGGGTATACGTTAATAAATTTATATCCTTGGAAAAGGCCGAAATCAGGCTCGCACGAAGGCCACTTCTGCACGGCGCCTGGAAAAACGCTCGCACGAAGGCACGTTCTGTGCATTGCCAGACCGCCCGACGGCCTCCGAGAGCCGCGGCCTGTGCCTCTCGCGCGTTGCGCTCGGCGCAAAAGTGGGTAGAATAACAGTCCGTCGCACCCCAGGGTGCGGCACGCAACTTGACAGTCGCATGGTGGCAGCGCCCCAACTCCATCTCGTGGGGGTGACTGGTTTCGACAAGGTGGGTCTGAGATGGGCAGCAGGCCGTGGTCTCCTCGCCACGTTAAACAGGGGTACCGTCAAATTGAATTGACGACAACAACTCTTTTGAGCCTCTGGCTCTCGCTGCTTAATTAAATAGCGGCGCGTCAAACTGGGGATTGCTCCCGTTCCCAGGGCGACGTCATTTAGGGAGATGCTCGCGCGGACGTGGCTGGTATGCCGCGCGATAAGACTGAACCGGCTGGGTTGCCAAGCGCGGGTTACCGGGTGCGCGGCAGCTGAGACCTAACCGGCAACTGAGCCTGGAGACACCTGTCAGGGACTTGCTTTGGACCGGAGTTCGATTCTCCGCACCTCCACCATGTACGCTCCGCGGCCGGACGCCTCGCGCGCCCGGCCGCTTTTTGTTCGCCGCCCGTCGCGTGATGGGTATAACCTCGCAGAAGAAACCCAGAGACCCAGGAGGGACGCATGCCTGACACCAATCAGAGCTCTCAGACCACGGCACCCGCACTCGTCTTGGAGGGCGGCGGCTTCCGCGGCATGTTCACCGCTGGCGTCCTCGACGTCCTCATGGAGCGCGGCCTCACCGACTTCCAAAGCGTCTGGGGCACCTCCGCCGGCGCCATGAACGCCGTGAGCTTCAAGAGCGGGCAGATCGGTCGCACCATGCGCGTCATGCTTGCCTTCCGCGACGACAAGCGCTTCATGAGCTTCCTCTCCTTCGCCAAGACCGGAGACATGACCGGCGGCGAGTTTGTCTACGACCACGTGCAGAACGAGCTTGACCCCTGTGACAACCGGGCCTTTGAGGAGAACCCCTTGCCCATGTGGGCCGTGGCCTCCGACGTCACCTTCGGCACGGCCGGCTACCTGCCCGTTTGCCACATGCCCGAGGATGCGCAGAAGGTGCGCGCCTCGGCCTCTCTGCCCGGCGTCTCAAACATCGTGGACATCGATGGCCACCGCTACCTGGATGGCGGCACCACGGACGCCATCCCCTTTGGCGCGGCCCTGGGCCTTCCGGGCTCGCGCGCCGTCGAGAGGCACGTCCCCGCGAGCCGCGCCCTCGTGGTGGTCACCCAGGACCGCGACTTCGTCAAGCACGGCACCACGGAGCAGATGGTCCTGCGCTCCCACCGCTACGACAGCTTCCCGTACTACATCGACGCCCTGCGCAGCCGCGCGGAGCGCTACAACGCCTGCCGCCAGCAGCTCTGGGAGCTCGAGGCCACGGGGCGCTGCCTGGTCATAGCTCCCGAGAAGCCCGTCACCGTGGGCGTCATGGAGCATGAGGGCGCGCCGCTGCTCGACCTCTACCTGCAGGGCCGCCGCCAGGCGGAGGCTCGTCTGGCCGAGATCGACGCTTTCCTCCACCCCGAGGAGTAGGGCCGTCCCGCGCCCTTCTCGCCGGCTACGTGTCTGCTTTGTGAAGGCAAATTCATGGGGTTAAAGCTGCTGGTATGTCGTATAATCAACAAGCTTTTGCACACAGAGCCCCGTAATCTCTGAACAGAAAGCATCCTGGCGGTTCGTCCAGGAACTGCCAGAACACGTAGTTATGTAGGAGGAGTCAAGTGAAGAAGTCGACTCGTTACGCCAAGGCCGGCGAGGTCGAGCGCAACTGGGTGCTCATCGACGCTGAGGGCGCTACCCTCGGCCGTCTTGCCACCAAGGCTGCCATGATCCTTCGTGGCAAGAACAAGCCGCAGTACACCCCCAACGCTGACACCGGTGACTTCGTGGTCATCGTCAACGCTGACAAGGTTGTCCTGACCGGCAACAAGGCTGACCAGAAGCGCTACTGGCGTTACTCCGGCTACCTCGGTGGCCTGAAGTTCGAGAGCTTCCGCGAGGCTATGGCCAAGCACCCCGAGCGCGTCGTCGAGCACGCCGTCAAGGGCATGCTTCCCAAGAGCACCCTCGGCCGTGCCCAGGGCATGAAGCTCAAGGTCTACGCTGGCCCCGAGCACCCGCACGCCGCCCAGAACCCCACGCAGATTGATTGGAGGGCCTAACGATGGCTGAGAACACCACCGCTGTCTACTGGGGCACTGGCCGCCGCAAGGAGGCTGTCGCCCGCGTCCGCCTCGTCCCCGGCACCGGCAAGTTCATCGTCAACGGCCGCGACGCCCTCAACTACTTTGGTCGTCAGCAGCTCGTGGACAACGCCCTTGCCCCGCTTCGCCTGACCGAGACCGCTGATCGCTTTGACGTCCTCGCCAACTGCGACGGCGGCGGCATCAACGGCCAGTCCGGCGCCTGCCGCCTGGGCATCTCCCGCGCCCTCCTCGAGGCTGGCGAGTACCGCGCCGACCTCAAGAAGGCTGGCTTCCTTACCCGCGACGCCCGTGCGGTCGAGCGTAAGAAGTACGGCCTCAAGAAGGCTCGTAAGCGTCCGCAGTTCTCCAAGCGCTAGGCCTTCGAGGCACTACTTGGACTTCAGGGGGCCTGTCGATCATTCGACGGGCTCCCTTTTTCTATGAGGCGGCGAGCACTTCTCGCCGTCAGACGAGAGGAGCGAACAATGAAGTACTTTGGCACCGACGGCTTCCGCGGCCGTGCCAACGAGGGACTTGACGTGGAGCACGCCTACAAGATCGGCCGCTTTGTGGGCTGGTACTACGGTGCCCGCCAGGCCAAGAAGGCCCGCGTCATCCTGGGCAAGGACACTCGCCGCTCCAGCTACATGTTCGAGAGTGCCCTGGTGAGCGGCCTGGTTGCCTCCGGCGCCGACGCCTACATGCTTCACGTCATCCCCACTCCGGGCGTCTCCTTCGAGGTCGTCGATGGCGCGTTTGACTGCGGCGTCATGATCACCGCCTCCCACAACCCCTACACCGATAACGGCATCAAGCTGGTCAACCGCGAGGGCTACAAGATGGACGAGGACGTCCTTGAGCTCATCGAGGACTACATTGATGGCAAGACCGAGGTGCCTCTGGCCACCGGCGACGCCATTGGCTGCACCGTCGACTACATGCAGGGTCGCAACCGCTACATCAGCCATCTCATTGCCTCCTGCGGCTTCAGCCTGCAGGGCCTGAAGATTGGCCTGGACTGCGCAAACGGCTCTGCTTCCTCCGTGGCTCGCCCGGTCTTTGACGCCCTGGGCGCAGAGACTCACGTCATCAACAACGCACCCAACGGCTTCAACATCAACGTCGACTGCGGCAGTACCCACATCGACCAGCTGCAGCGCTTTGTGGTGCAGAACGGCCTTGACGTGGGCTTTGCCTACGACGGCGACGCTGACCGCTGCCTGGCCGTTGACGAGCGCGGCCACGTGGTCGACGGCGACCTCATCCTCTACGTCTGCGGCTGCTACATGGCCAAGCACGGCCGCCTGGCCAAGCAGACCGTCGTCCCCACGGTCATGTCCAACTTTGGCTTCTTCCGCGCCCTCGACGCCGCCGGCATCTCCTACGAGAAGACCGCGGTGGGCGACAAGAACGTCTACGCCTGCATGCGCCAGAACGGCTACGCCCTGGGCGGCGAGCAGTCCGGTCACATCATCTTCGGCGACCTCGAGAAGACCGGCGACGGCATCATGACCTCCCTACGCGTCATGGAGGTCTTGCGCGCCGAGCGCGAGAAGCTCTCCGAGCTCACTCGCCCCGTCACGCTCTACCCGCAGCAGCTCGACAACGTCCGCGTGACCGACAAGGACGCCGCCATGCAGTCCGCCGAGGTCAAGGCGGCCGTGGAGAAGGCTGAGAAGTACCTTGAGGGCAACGGCCGCGTGCTCGTGCGCGCCTCCGGCACCGAGCCCCTCGTCCGCGTCCTGGCCGAGGCTCCCGACGAGCGCCTCTGCGCCAACGCCAACGCCATCGTCCTCGAGGCCCTCGCCCCCTTCAAGGCGTAGTTGACAAAGGGACAGTCCCTTTGTCAACTTCCCCGGCCCCGCACGCGCTGCTTGCCGTGCGGGGCCTTTTGTGTGGAGGGGGTCGTGAACGCTGGTTCTGAATTGCAATACCAGTCAAAGGTGCTACTATCGACTGGCATTAAAAAGCAGATACCAGTGGTGCACACCAGTTGGCACCGCAGAAGAAGGGACGTCCCCCATGTGCGGAATCGTTGGCTACACCGGCAAGAACCAGGCCGTGAACTTCCTGGTAGAGGGTCTGAAGACGCTTGAGTATCGCGGGTACGACTCCGCCGGCGTGGAGGTCCTCTCCACTGACGGCGAGCTCCATGGCGTCAAGTGCGCCGGTCGCGTGGCCGTGCTGGACGAGCGCTGCAAGACGGCCAACCTCGTGGGCACCACCGGCATCGCCCACACCCGCTGGGCCACCCATGGCGCGCCCACCGACAAGAACGCCCACCCGCACCGCGACTGCTCCGGGCGCATCGCCATCGTCCACAACGGCATCATCGAGAACTACCGCGAGCTGCGCAGCTACCTCTCGCGCAACGGCCACGAGTTCGCTAGTGACACGGACTCAGAGGTCATCGCCCACCTCATCGAGGACGCCTGGGCCGGTCCCGCCAAGGGAGACCTGCTGACCGCCGTGCGCAACGCCTGCCGCCGCCTGGAGGGCTCCTGGGCCATCGCCGCGGTCTGCGCCGACGCCCCCGGCCAGATCGTGGTCGCCCGCAACGGCAGCCCGCTCGTGGTGGCCTCTGCGGCCGACGGCGCCTACTGCGCCTCCGACGTCACGCCGCTTGCCAGCGTGACATCCCGCGTCATCCAGCTCGAGAACGGCCAGTTCGGCCGCCTCTCCCAGGCTGGCGAGGTCGAGGTCTTTGACTCCGAGGGCCTGCCCGTGGCCGAGCCCTCCGCCATCGATATCGACTGGGACGCCTCCGCGGCAACCCTGGGCGGCTACGCCGACTTCATGGCCAAGGAGATCGCCGAGCAGCCCGAGGCCATCGAGCGCCTGCTCTCCGGCCGCCTTGGCGAGAAGGGCATTCTGCTGGACGAGCTCAAGATGACCGAGGAGGAGCTGGCCGCCGTCGACCGCATCTACCTCATCGCCTGCGGCACCTCCTACCACGTGGGCCTCATTGCCCGCACGCTCATCCAGACCTGGGCCAAGGTCCCCGTCATCTGCGACTACGCCTCCGAGTTCAACTACGAGCAGGACGTCCTGGTGACCGACCACACCCTCTGCGTGATCATCACCCAGTCTGGTGAGACGGCCGACACCCTGGCTGCCGCCCGCAAGATGCACGAGATGGGCGCCAAGGTCTTCGCCGTCACCAACGTCCTGGGCTCCACCGCCGCCCGCGAGTCCGACGGCGTGATGTACGTCCAGGCCGGCCCCGAGGTCTGCGTTGCCTCCACCAAGGCCTACACGGCCCAGATGGTGGCCTGCGCCCTCTTTGCCCTGCGCCTGGCGCAGAGCCACGGCGCCATGAGCGCCGAGGAGGTCGCGGCCCACTACCAGGACCTCACCGCCATTCCGGACGCCATCCGCGAGGTCATCTCTCGCTCCTGGCAGGACAAGCAGGCCGCCGCGGTCTTCCGCAACGCCACCTCCGCGCTCTTCCTGGGCCGCGGCGTCAACGCCACCACCGCCTACGAGGGTGCCCTCAAGCTCAAGGAGATCAGCTACCTGCACGCCGAGGCCTATCCCGCCGGCGAGATGAAGCACGGGCCCATCGCCCTTCTTGAGCCGGGCTTCCCCGTGGTGGCCATCGTCCCGGCAGACCGCGTGCACGACAAGACCGTCTCCAACATCCAGGAGGTCAACGCCCGCGGCGCCGTCTGCGTGGCCGTGGCCACCGACGGCGACGAGTCCGTAGCGTCCCTCTGCGAGCACGTGCTGTGGATCCCGCCCGTGGCAGACGAGCTTCTCGTCCCCATTGTGGCCGTGGTGCACCTGCAGATCCTTGCCCGCTACGTGGCGCGCACGCGTGGCTGTGACGTGGACAAGCCGCGCAACCTTGCCAAGTCCGTCACGGTGGAGTAGCCGCACACGGTACAATCAAAAACTGGCTTACGTTGCGGGAGCCGCCCCGACGCCCAGATGGCCGTCGGGGCGGCCCTTCCGTTTGGGGCACCCGGTTCGGGACCGTTTGGGGAGGCAAGAAGCGCATGGCGTTGGCGGGCATCGGCGTCGACATGCTTGAGATCTCGCGCATGGAGCGCGTCATGAGGCGCAGGCCCAGCTTCCTGCGCCGCGTCTTCACCGATGACGAGCGTGCCTACTGCGAGCGCACCACCCGTCCCGCGGAGCACTACGCCGCCCGCTTTGCCGCCCGGGAGGCCGTCCTCAAGGCCCTGGGCTGCGGCTTTGCGGAGGGTGTGGGCCTGCATGACGTGAGCGTGGCCACCGACGCCACCGGAAGGCCCAGGGCGGTCCTTTCCGGGCGCGCCGCCAAGATTGCCGCTGAGCAGGGCGTGCGGGAGATTGCGCTCTCCATCTCATACACCCGTGACGTGGCCGTGGCCAACGCCGTGGCGGTGACCGACGAGGTCCGCCCCCAGCCCGACGCCCGCGCCAACGCGGAGCGCGAGATGGCCACCTCCTTCCGCCAGGCGAGGTCCGTGCTCGACGAGCTGGACCGCGCCCATGAGTCCGGCCAGCTCGCGGCAGCCTCCCGCGCGGCGGCCGAGCAGCAGACAACACTCGCGTTTGCGGACGCCGACCAGGCCCCCGCAGACGCCGCACCAAAGGAGTAGAAGATGCAGCCCGTTCTGAACATCGAGGACATCAAGCGCGTCGAGGTCGAGCTCACCCGTGTGGGCGTGAGCGTGTCCGAGCTCATGCACCGTGCCGGCTACGCCGCTGCCCAGGAGGTCCTGGAGCTTGAGGGCGCCAAGAGCGTCGCCGTGCTCTGCGGCATGGGCAACAACGGCGGCGACGGCTGGGTGGCCGCAGAGGCCCTGCTGGCCCGCGGCCTCAAGGTCCAGGCCGTGTGCCCCATGGACCCGGACCAGATCTCCGGCGACCTCGCGCGCCAGGTGGCCCAGGCTGCCGTCAAGGCGGGCGTGCCCGTGACCGTGGGCCCCTCCCGCGACGAGCTCGACGAGGTCCTGGACGAGGCCGACGTCGTCCTTGACTGCATGCTGGGCACGGGCTTTCACGGAGAGGTACGCGCCCCCTTCGACATCTGGATCGAGTGCGTGAACGCCTCCGGCTGCCGCGTGGTCTCCGTCGACGTCCCCAGCGGCCTCTCCGCCCAGACCGGCCAGGCCGGCAGCGCCTGCGTGGTGGCCGACCTCACGGTGACCATGCTGGCCCTGAAGCCCGGCCTTCTCGCCGACGACGGCCGCGACGTCTGCGGCGCCATCGTGGTGGCCCCGCTGTCCGAGCAGACCGAGCGCCTCTGCGTGGAGGCGGATCCCGTGGCCTGGCGTACCGACCTTGCCGACTACCGCGACGTCATGGTGGAGACGAGCGCCTCCGTGGACAAGTTCACCCGCGGCTCCGTGCTCGTGGTGGGAGGCTCCTCTCGCTTCCCGGGCGCCCCGATCATGGCCGCCCGCGCCGCCGCGCGCATGGGCGCCGGCTACGTCACGCTGGCCGTGCCGCAGGCTATTGCGGCCGTGTGCCAGACGCACCTGCTGGAGATTCCCGTCGTGGGGCTTCCCTGCGACGTGGAGGGTGTCCTCACCGCCGACGCCGCCGAGCGCGTGGTCAAGATGGCCAGGAGCGCCTCGGCCGTGCTGGTGGGTCCGGGCATGCGCGTCTCCGGCGGCACCGTGGCCGTGGTGAGCGCGCTCCTGCGCAGCGAGGCCCCGCTGGTCATTGACGCCGACGGCCTGAACTGCCTTTCTCGCCTGACGGAGGGGAGGCTCTTTGACTTCCCGGAGCTCACCCGCAGGGACGCGCCGCTCATTCTGACGCCCCACCGCGGCGAGCTGGGCCGCCTTGCCGGCCGCGCCGAGGTCCCGCCCTCGTCCCTCTCCGAGCAGCTCGAGTGCGCGCGCCAGATTGTCTGGAGCGACGGCGGCTCCGAGATCGTGGTGGCCTCCAAGGGCTCTGCCACGGGCTGCGTGAGCGTCGACCAGGCGGTGCTTCCCAAGCCCGGTCCCGCGGCGCTTGCCACGGCGGGCTCCGGAGACGTGCTCTCCGGCATGATGGCCTCCTACCTGGCGCAGGTGGGCGGTCAGTCCGAGAACCTGCCGCTCATGGCCGCCCTGGTCTGCGAGATCCACGGCTACGCGGGCACCGTCGCCGCCGAGCGCCTGGGCTCTCGCGGCGTCATGGCGTGCGACCTCATTGACTCCATCGGCCTTGCGGCCGATGCCATCGAGGAGCGCGCGGCCATGGCCGGCCTCGAGGGCGCGTCCGAGGCCCAACAGGCGTAGGCTGTCAGGGCAAAGGGGAGGAGAAGGTCATGGACAAGGTCAAGTGCCCGGACACGCGCTGGTCGTGGGTTGAGGTCAACCTGTCCGCGCTGAGGCGCAACACGCAGGCGTTCAAGCGCCAGCTGGAGCGTGGCGTCCAGATGATGTGCGTGGTCAAGGCGGACGCCTACGGCCACGGCGCCATCCAGTGCGTCAAGACCATGCAGCAGGCCGGCGCAAGCCAGCTTGCTGTGGCAACCGTCGAGGAGGGCGTGGCGCTTCGCCAGGCCGGGGTGCAGATGCCCATCCTCATCCTCTCCGAGCCGCCGGCGGAGTGCGTGGGCACGCTCGTGGAGTACGACCTCATGCCCTCCGTCTACACGGCCGACTTTGCCCTGGCGCTGGGCGAGGCCGCCGCGGCGGCAGACCGGGTGGCCCGCTACCATCTGGCCATAGACACGGGCATGACGCGCATCGGCGTGCGCAGGCAGGACGTGGTGGAGCTCCGCCGCACCATCGACTTCCACCGCGGCCTTGAGTGCGCCGGCACGTTCACGCACTTTGCCACGGCCGACGTCCTGGACGACTGGGACTTTGCCTTGCAGCTCAACCGCTTCAACGAGGCGGTTGCGGCGCTGCGCGGCGCGGGCCTCTCCACGGGCCTCGTGCACTGTGACAACACGCCCGGCACGGTGCTCCACCCGGAGTGCCACTACGACATGTGTCGCGTGGGCATTGGCCTCTACGGCCTGCAGCCTGCGGAGACCACGGTCCCGCGCATTGAGCTGGAGCCGGTCATGAGCGTGCGCGGACGCGTGACGCGCGTGGTGTACCCGCAGGTGGGAGACGGCGTGGGCTACGGCATGACCTACCGCGTGCCCAAGCAGAACATCCAGATAGCCACCGTGCCGGTGGGCTACGCGGACGGCCTGGCCCGCGAGCTCTCCAACAACATGGACGTACTTGTCAACGGCAGGCGTGCCCGTCAGGTGGGCAACATCTGCATGGACCAGTTCATGCTGGCGGTGGATGTCAACAGCACGCGCAGCTACAAGCCCACCGCCCCCGTGGAAGCCGGCGACGTGGTCACGCTCATTGGCACCGACGGTGACGAGCGCATCACCGCCGACGAGATGGCGGCCCAGCGCCGCACCATCAACTACGAGGTGGTCTGCGACTTTGGCATGCGCCTGCAGAAGATCTACACCTAGGCCGCAGGAGGTGGACGCATGTCGGTGATGCACATCCCAGGTCACGAGCACCAGGGGCCTCGCGAGGTCTCCCTCCAGGAGATTCGTGACCTGATGGGCAACTGTCAGCTGTGCCCGCTCGGCCAGACGCGCCACAACCTCGTCTTTGGCGTGGGCAACCCGCATGCCCGCGTCATGTTCGTGGGGGAGGGACCCGGGCGTAACGAGGACCTCCAGGGCGAGCCCTTCGTGGGGGCGGCCGGCCACAAGCTGGACGAGCTTCTGTCCTACGCGGGCCTCACGCGCAAGGAGGTCTACATCGCCAACGTCATCAAGTGCCGCCCGCCGTCAAACCGCAACCCCCGGCCGGAGGAGATCCAGGCGTGCTCACCCTTCCTGCGCGAGCAGATCAGGAGCATCTGGCCTGACGTCATCGTCTGCCTGGGAAACTTTGCGTCGCAGTTTGTGCTGCGCACCGGCGCCGGCGTCATGAGCCTGCGAGGCCGCCTGCACCAGACCGGCCACTTTGTGGTGTGCCCGACGTTTCACCCGGCTGCCTGCCTCTACCACCAGGAGTGGGAGCCGCTGCTCATCGAGGACCTGACCCTCGTGGGCAACTGGCTCAAGGAACACCCCGCCAAGGAGGACGCACATGAGTGAGAACGACGCCAGGAAGGAAATGGCCCCGGTGCGCCGGACGGCCGACGAGCTCAGCGTGGTGACGCGCTCGCAGCCCCAGACGGTGGCCGTGGGCCGCGCTCTGGGCGAGTGCCTTGCCGAGGGAGACGTGCTGGTGCTGACGGGTGACCTGGGAGCTGGAAAGACGCAGCTCACCAAGGGCATGGCCGCCGGCCTTGGCATCACGGAAGACGTGACGAGCCCCACCTTCACCATCGAGATGGTCTACGAGGGTGGCCGCCTGCCGCTCTACCACTTTGACCTCTACCGTCTTGACGACCCCGACCAGCTGGAGGACACCGGCCTGTTTGACGTGCTTGGCGCGGACGGCGTGTGCTCCATCGAGTGGGGAGAGCAGTTTGCGGATGAGATTGGGCCGCAGCGCATGGACGTCTTCTTGACGCGCCTGGACGACGATGCCGAGCCCGGCCAGGAGCCGGCACGCGAGGTTCGCCTGGTGGCGCATGACGCGCGCGGCCGCGAGCTGCTCGACGCGCTGGAGAGGGCTCTGTCATAACGGATCTTTGCCGGCGAGAAGCGCTTCTCGCCGTGGGGGTGGCCTGGCCTGCGGGGCGCCGGGGCACCTCCTGGGTGTTGCCTAGAGTTTTGACCTTGAGTTATTGAATGTTTGAAAGGTGTGCCCCACATGGCAAGAAAGCTCAGCTTGCAAGAGCGAGAAAGTATCAACTACATAACCGACGTGCTGTGCCATGCCCTTCCGGCCGCGCAGCGCAGCTTTGCCGGAAGCCTGGCCTCCGCGCTCGTGCGCGTGAAGGGCGACCAGGTCACCGACGCGGACCTCGTGCGCGCGACCGAGAAGTTTGGCGAGTACCAGAGCGCGCTCATCGAGGTTGCCAAGGCCAAGGTGCTTGACCGCGTGCCGGCCGTCGACGCCAAGGGCGACGGCGAGGCGTTCACGCTGCGCGTGCCCGAGAGTCTGGGCGAGGCCGCCTCAGAGCCCGAGGACGCCGCTGCCGAGGCGTCCGCGGCTGGCGAGAAGCCCGCGGAGCCTTCCGAGGATGGCGCCGGTGAGCCGCCTGCCGAGCCTTCCGAGAAGAAGCCCGCCCGCAGGCGCAGAACACGCAGGAAGAAGGCCGAGCAGGAGCCTGCGGTAGAGCCGGAGGGCGGGGCTGCGGAGTCGGAAGCCGCCGTGGAGCCCGCAGCCGAGCCGGTGGAGATGCCCGAGCCGGAGCCCAAGAAGAAGTCCGTCCGCCCCGGCAGGGGAGCGCGTGCCGCCCGTGCCAAGGCAAAGGCCGAGGCTGCGGAGAAGGTCGGGAAGGCCGAAGTCGCCGAGAAGGCCGAGGCCGCAGCGTTGCCGGCGGCCAAGGAGGCCCCGGCGCTGCCCGAGGCCGCGGTTGAGCGGGCGTCCGAGCCTGCCCAGGCCGAGCAACCTGAGGTCGCCGCCGAGAAGGCCCCCGAGTCGGCTCCCGCTCCCGCCAAGGAGGCACCTAAGAAGCGCACGCGCCGTCGCCGAGCCAAGAAGCCCGTGGAGGACATCGTGGTGAAGGGCCCCGAGGCCGAGCAGCTCCTGGCCAAGGAGGCCGCTGCGGTGGAAGCCGAGGCTGCTGGCGAGGCCGTTGCCAAGGAGGTCGCCACGGAGGAGCCTCCCGTTGCCGCGGAGACCGACGCCGTGGCCAATGAGCCGCAGGCAGAGGCACTTCTCGCCGAGAAGGGCGATGCTGCGGAGGTGGCGCCTGAGGTTGCCGAGGAGCCCGCGGCCGAGCCTGCCGCGGCCGAGCCTGCCGACGCTCCTGCCGCCGAGGCCACTGCCGAGCCCGCCGCCGACGAGCAGTCCAACGGCAGGTCGGGCGGGCGTGCCCGCGTGCGCGGCCGCGGCCGTCGCGGGCTTGAGCGCAGGTCTCGCGGAGACAACCTCTCCGACGTGCCGTACGTGCGTCGCGGCGGTGAGTCCGAGACCGCCCTGCGCGAGCAGATCGTGCAGCTTGACCCTCGCCTGTGGATGAACGGCTGGCTGCTCTCGCACCCCGGCGCCTTCACCCTCTACGAGCGCGAACTGCGCGGCATCGATGCGGCGCTCCAGGAGGGCGAGCTTCCGGGAGACCTCACGCGTCGTCAGCTGGCGTACAAGATGGGCGGCAACGAGAAGTTCTTTGAGTACGGCGCGGACGGCCACAAGCTTCTGCGCGCCATGGGCGCCGACGACCTCATCGGCCATCGCCTGGTTCCCAAGGCCGACATGCTCTACCACGTGCCGCGTCGCCGCAAGAGCATGAAGATCCTGGTGACCGAGAACCTCGACCCCTGGCTTGACGTGCGCGACCTCATGTACGAGGACGGCCGCTCCCTCATCCTGGGCGAGCGCGTGCACGGCGTGGTGTTGGGCGGCGGCAACCCCGTCATAGAGAACAACCGCCTGTCCGGCCTGCTGGAGACCCTGGGCGCGGAGACCATAGAGGTCCTGTACTGGGGCGACATCGACCGCGCGGGCCTCAATCTGCTGCAACGCCTGCAGGCAATGCTCGAGGGCCGCTACAAGGTGACGCCGTTCATGCCCGCGTACCGCCTCATGCTGGAGCGCGCCATGGAGCGCTATCCGGACCCGGACCAGAACGAGCGAACCACGCAGGATAACGTCGAGGTCCAGGACTTCTCCTCCATGCTGGAGGGCCTGAGCGGCGAGCAGGCCGCGTACTTCTCGTCCATCATCCAGAAGTGCGGCCTCATCCCCCAGGAGATTCTCACCAAGCAGGACCTGTAAACGGGGACGTTGTTAGTTACCAGGTAAAAGGGACATCCTTGCGGCTGTTGGGGTGCCTGCTGACTTTGCCTCCTGGCACCGTGAACGCCTGAGGTAGCAATTCAGCCGTGCAGTGAACGCCTGTCTTCAATTCAGGCGTTCACTGCACGGCTGTTTTGGCAGGCCAGGCGTTCACGCCCCACGGCACGCCCCACGGCACGCCCCCGCGCGTCAGGCGAGAAGCCCTTCTCGTCGTGGCTACCAGATGCCGATGACGTGCTGCATGCCAAGGCTGACCAGGGCGATTGCCATCCAGCAGCACGCCCCGAGGGCGATGGGCTTTGCGCCGCCGCGCACGAGCTTGACGATGTTGGTGTTGAAGCCGATGGCGCTCATGGCCATGATGATCAGGAACTTCGAGAGGTCCTTGAGCGGCGCAGTCACCGCGGCGGGCAGGGCAAGCAGCGTCGTCGCAAGGCTGGCCAGCACGAAGAGGCCCACAAAGGTGGGGAAGGCGCGGCGCAGGCTGAACGTGCTGGCCGCCTCGGCCCCGGCGCGTCGCTCCTGGCGCATCTGCCAGAAGGCCAGCGCGAGCGTGATGGGAATGATTGCCAGGGTCCTCGTCAGCTTGACGATGGTCGCCGCATCGAGCGTGTTGGCACCGGGGTGCATGCCGTCCCAGGCCGCGGCCGCGGCGGTAACGGAGGAGGTGTCGTTGACGGCGGTGCCGGCAAACAAGCCAAAGCCCTCGTTGGTGAGGCCAAGCGCGCTGCCCAGCGTGGGAAAGACCAGCGCGGCAATGACGTTGAAGAGGAAGATGACGGAGATGGCCTGCGCAACCTCCTCGTCATCGGCCTTGATGACGGGCGCCGTCGCGGCGATGGCGGAGCCTCCGCAGATGGAGGAGCCGACGCCGATGAGCGTTGCCGTCCGGCCGGGCACCTTGAGCGCGCGGCACATAACATACGCAACCACAAGGGACGTGGTGATGGTGGACGCGATGACAGGCAGGCTCGTGACGCCGACCTTTGCCACCTGGCTCAGGTTGAGGCCAAAGCCCAGGAGCACGACGGCCGCCTGAAGCACGTACTTTGACGTGAACTTGACGCCGGGCGCTAGGCTTGAGGTGTCCTTGCCGCTGGTTGCCAGGGCCAGGAGCATGCCGATGAGGATGCCAAAGACGGGACCTCCGACGACCTCGACCTGCTTGCCAAAAATCCACGCTAGAACGGCTATGGCCAGGCAAAAGAGAGTGCCAAGGCCCAAATTCTCGATGCTCTTCAAAAGATCTCCCGGTACGAATGCTGATGTTCCGGGGGCAATGATACGGGATTGCGCGGCCGTCGGGCAGGTGTGGGGACAAATAGCCCCGCCGGCGAGAAGCACTTCTCGCCGGCGGGGTGACGGGGGAAGAGTGTCCCTTTTACCAGGTAACTAACAACGTCCCCAGTGTCTGGTGGAGCGCTACCAGGGGAAGGTGAGGGTGCCGGTCAAAAGGTCGCGGATGACCGAGAGGGTCTCGCGGGGGTCGGCGGCCTGCCTG
>ERZ1034865.288-NODE-288-length-34134-cov-14.802899_pt1 | contig 34134 bp, 51 predicted proteins | sample MGYA00520632_ERZ1034865 | MGnify/ENA primary metagenome ERZ1034865 (study PRJEB33766, sample SAMN09781738) | gut metagenome | biome: gut microbiome | host: Homo sapiens | place: Madagascar | study: EMG produced TPA metagenomics assembly of the PRJNA485056 data...
CAGGAATACTGGTCAAACTGCTCAAGTCCAAGCTACCCCCAACCGTTGGATTAAACCCGTCAGGAATACTGGTCAAACTGCTCAAGTCCAACCAACCACTAATATGCACTTGCTCATCGATAATTTCATATTGAATATTATTGTCTTTTAAAAATTGCTTTACTTCTTTTGTTATCATAATTTCTCCTTATAAAATTTTCTCTTGATATGCCCAATTTATTAAATTTGCCCGATTTACCGTTGCTGTTTTTAATAATAATTGCCTTAAACATAATCTAACTGTTGAATAAGAAAGTTTTATTGTTTCTGCAATTTCAATGTCGGTATAACCCAAGGCAATTAAACGAATTATTTTTTTTTCACGACTAGTTATTTTTGTATTTCTTTTTTTCTCTTTCATTTTTATTTCCTTGTTTAAAATAATTTATTTTGTGTTGTAATTGTGTCCTTCCATTGCTCATAATCTTGCATTTCTGTTATTGTTACCTCAATACAAGGCTCAAACTTGTTATGAAAAACTCTTGAACCATCGTGAGCAGCAATAATATCTCTGTTATCATCAAGCAGTAAACCTGAATAAACCATTGCATCATCAATTGCATTAAGTAAATTTGGGAGATCTACTCGCCTTTTTGTTTCCATAAAAAATAGGCATTTAACGTTTACCGGATAGTTAATTTGCCCAGTAACAGATTTAATTCTTTTAAAAAAGGGAAGGCAATCTTTTTCAAACTGTTTATACTGCTTAGAAGGGATTAAAATACTTCTCCCTTTGACCTGAATTATTTGCCCTGAATTTTTTTTCGTTGCAGGTCTAACAGGTAATTTAAACTCTATCATTTTAAATCCTTTTTATACAAAAGAGAGAGTTATTTTTAACTCTCTCTTTCCTCTCTCCTCTAAATTGTTCAAAACTTTATTTGTCGCTGTTATCAACAACAAGCTTCATTTGTTTTGTTTTTGTTTCTCCATTAATGTAAGCTTTTGCTTTTGCAATTACTTCATGTAGTGCATCTTCGTCTTTACCGGAAATACAAAAAGTATTTTCTAATTCTTCTTTATAAATAGGCAATGGGGGGGGAATTCAAGTTAATAACTGCATTGTTTTGGTCATTAAAAGCGTATTTAGCTGAATATAATGCAGATTTTAAAAATTCATCTTTGCCATAATCAAACTTAATTGAGTTCATAGTAATTTTATTTTTATCTCCTGTTAATTTCGGGATACAACCAATTAAACCATTTACTGTTTCTTGAAAAATTTTCTTAAATTCCTCTGTAACACTGTCTTTCCCTTGATAGTAAACTTCTTTTGTATCACTATCACAACTCGTTCTGTAATTAATTGCAGCAGTTCCATCATTATTTATTTTTACTTTTACAATAAACATCTGATTTTTTGACGCTGTATTATCTTTTTCGGTTGTTTTTACGGCAGTTGCTACCATTTTAACCTCTCTTTCTAATTTGTTTTACTGTTTCCCTCATCAATTCTAACCCTGCCTTATCAACTTCCGGAGAAGTTTTTTCAATTTTTTCAGCGGGCGGGATATTAATCTCTTTAGATTGTTGTTCAAGTCTTGCCAATCTTTGTTTTTCTTCTTTGAGAATGTCGAGATAATCTCCATTGTCAATAATTTTTTTGACATATCCTCTAAGATTTGTTTTCGCAAGTTTTTTCCTTTTGACATAATTTTTTAAAATTTCTCTCTCATCATCATTTATTTTTAGATTTGTTTCTTCGTTACATGATGATGAGAGATATAATTTATTATATCTCTCTTTATTTATATTATTTATAGTGTTGTTATTTGCCCCCCCACTTTGTTTGTTATTATCGTTTTCGTCAATCCTGATATACCCAGTATTTACAAGGTTTTTGGCTTGTTGTTTGTTTGTTATTACCCCTCAAACCTTTTCCTTGCTTGACATTTGGCTGATAACAATTATAGTTAATTACCGTTATTATTGAATATCGATTTGTTGTTTGTATGGTAATTTCATTTGTTGTTTGCAAATTCTTTAAAGCCGTCCTTGTCTGCTGAACAGTTAAGCCAAGAGTAGTGGCGAGCTTTTCAACACTTGTTGGGAATTGCCCACGTTTTATTTTTTGTCCTTTCCAATTTTCATCAATGAAATTTGCGGATAATAGGCAATGAAGAAAAACATCTTTTGTCGGTGGATGGTCATACCATTCCCAATTTAAGAATTTTTTATATAACAAAATCCACGCTTCTTTACTCATTTTTGCTCCAAGTGTCTACACCGGAAATCCTGTGTTGTTTTTCTCTACCTTTTTCTCTGTTTTTTGTTCCTCTTTCTTCTTTGGAACAAAAATTTCAATATAATAATCTGGTTGATTTTCTTCTTGTTTTGTCTTATTTGGGCTAATCGTTAACATTTTTTCATTTGTTATTGTCAAAGGTAAAATTCCTTCGTCTAATTTTATTGAAATGAAAAGCTCATTATTTTTATCGGGTTTTAGCCACCCTGCACCAATTCTCGTCATTTTAATTCCTTTCTTAATCTTCTAATAATGTTGACATCAAGACAGGCTTTGTAATTACTTTTGTTTCTTTGCAATAATCACAACGCTTGCATCTTTCGGGTTTTATTTCTCCGGACTTTAATAACTTAATTCTTTCAACACCGTGTTGAGTGCCAATTAAAGTACTGTCTAATTCCGGTTGAGTGATTTGAATAAGTTCTAAGTTTGGAGTTTTTGTTTTATCCACTGCAGCAATAAAACAAGGTAATTTTTTGCCGGTATTAAGTTCAACTACTTTTTGATAAATTGCAAGTTGAAAATCATAACCCCAGTATTGAATAAAATTAAGTTCGCCAATCCCTTTTACATAAAATCTTTCGTTTATATCTTTGACATACTTAAAATCAACAATCGCCTTATCTTTTATGTAGCTATCCATTTTAATTTTCCATAACGCATTAAAAAGTTCTGCAACCATAATTGTTTGTTTATCCCCTGTAAGATATTGCATAAACTTTTTATCGCGCTTAAATCGATTGATAGCCACCTCTGCTTGAACATAATCTGCTTTCAAAGAACCATCTTTTTTGAAAAGTTCAGAATGTTCGTTTTTGAAGTTATCAAGGGTTCCTTCAATATAACTATCAACGTATGACCCTGTAAGCAAAGCGGTAGAAGGCTCTTGAACATATTCACCATTTAATCTTGCTAGTGCCCTTGTCTCGCAACCTTTTTTGCCTAAACTTCCAAAAAAGTCTTTATATTGAGAAACGCTCAAATATTCTTTATTCGCCTTTGAGGAGTAATAATTTTTATTTGTTAGTTTCATGTTCAATTCCTTCAAGTTCGTCTTTATGAGTTTCGTAAAACTCATTTGCTAATTTTTCTAATTTTGGATCTACTTCCTGCGTTTCAGATTCTGCAAAAACATCTGTTACGTCTGTTTCATCAAGCGATCTAACATCTTCTGCCTCATCATCGGTCAACATACCATTGATAATTTCAGGACAGTATAAACGACCAAAAAATGCAGCGGCTCTGTATCTTAACATCAATTCAGGCATTGTTTTCCATTTCGAGCCGTTTTTACCTAGCCAACCTTCTGCTTGTGCCATTTCCATTGTGATTAATGGACCTACTAATTTTTCACCGCTAATTTTCTCAGTAGCATAAGCACGACATTTTGTTCTGCCTGCGTCCATTTCGAATTTTAAAGGGCCTGTAAATCTGCCAGAACCGTTTATGCAAGAGATAATAAATGAGCTTGACCAACTAGGTTTCCCTTGTACTATGTACATATTTTGCATTACCAAAAATGGGCTTAGTTTTAATCTGTTTGATAATTCTAAGGCAATTATGCAGTTTTCAGGCTTGTTTTTGTAAATTGTCGGTATCATATCCGATTTAGCTAATTGTGTAGCCATTTGCATTGCGTTTCTAAAATTTTCTTCTCCTGAAAAAACTGATAACGTTGTTTCTGTCGGTACTACTGCTAATTCTTTTTTTTCTGTCATTTTAATTCCTTTCTAAGTTGTTCCAAAATATTCTTTACACAATTCAAAATCCTCTTCTGATATCTTTTTGCTTTCGAATAATGCCTCGCAATCATCAAAAGAAAGTGAGCCTGAGCCTAACAAATACTCGAGCTCTGTATCATAGTTGAAGGGATCTGAATTTAAAAAATTATCTTCTGACGCCATTGTCCTCTTCCTCTAAAAGTTTAAAATACCAGTAATCAAGCGAGCCTTCTTGAAGTATTCTGTTGATATGACTTTGTACAAAGCCGTTGATTTGTTGGTTGAATGGTTTCATAAACTCCGGAATGTCCACGGTTTGTGGCTGTGTTTCTGTGTAATAAGCCTTTATCTTTGCGGCAACTCTATTGATTTTATAGGTCAATAAATCCTTGTCCATTGTTGAATAACATACTGTTTCTAGCATTCTAGCCTCCAATCAGAATAATAAAACCTGTCATCATAAAGTAAAAAGTGGCAAATAGTGCCATTCCTTGCATAATCTGCGGTAATGTTAAGTGCATCATTAATCTCCTATGTTATGTAAAAATTTAAAATCTAAAGAAAAGGGGCTTGCTTGGTTTGTTTTATGCATATCCAAAATGTGAGAGTATATGGTTTACTGTTAGCCCCTGAAAAGATAGTTATAGATCTAAGAAAAATGGGACACATATGATACCAACATGTTTTTTCGTTTATTTTAGCAATTTATAAAGGAGTGTGTCCCAAGAAATCTCTTTAGGTTGCCCTGCACGGTTGTAGAGTGAAAATTAGGATAGTTTATATGTGATAGCTTGTACAGGGTAAGGTGAAAAGATTGTTTATAAACCCTTATCGTAGGGCTACCGGTGAGTTCACCCCGACGTCAAAATCGGTGTAGCCCTAAGTAAGAATTTATTTTCAGTTTACTTAATTGTTGTTTTGTGCCGCGCCGTTTACAGCTTTCACACTTGGTTACTCCACATCGGCCGTCTTACGCTATTCAATTATCAATGTACAATATTTTAAATCGGTTATAATTTGAAAAATTTATCAGTAGTCAAACGGGCAATTGTGCCTTTTGGTGTCGGCTTGAACTCTGCAAAACCCCATTTCGATAACTTTTTCTTTGTTGTTCTAAAGGTTTGTTGAGACATTCCGGCAATTTCGGCGGTGATAAAAGCCTCTCCAATATCCAATTCAGGAATTGAAAAGAAATCATCACGTTTTGTGTTGTATGCAATTTTCAACAACATCAAAAACGCATCTGTGTCTTTCATCAAATTGTCTGTTTCTTTGTTGATTAAAATTTCCATAATCTTTAACCTTTCAATTTTTGCATAGCCAAGCCAAGCCTAATCTAGGCTTATTTTTTTAAGACCTTTAAACTAAACCCTTTACTATGCTTTATAGTGCCCTTTGTAAGCTTTTGTTACTGCCTTGCGTTGTCCCTTTTTATACTAGGTTGGCTCTAGTCGCTTAACATCTGCTTTACGTTTTATTGACACTGTGTCAGGTTTAAAATATTATCGTTTTGAACTAACATTTATAACTGACAAAAGTATTATAATATAATTTGTACTAATTGTCAAGTACATTTGTACTAATTGTCAAGTACGCATTAAAAAAGGATTAGCATGAAAACATCGGAATTTTTAGATTTATTAGCTGAAACATTAGGATTTGAACCGACACTAAAAGATTTATCAAAAATTTGTAATCACCCAAGTGAACAAACAATATATGGCAGAAAAAAACGTGATAGCAGTTTTCCTGATGAAGATATTGAAAAAATTGAAGAACACTACGGAATAAGCTTGCGTGGCGGAGATAATAACTCTGTTGAACTCAATTATTATCCTGATGTTTTTGCTTCTTGCGGTACGGGTTGCACTGTCTTTCAAGAAAGCCCCGAGAAAATTTCAATAAGTAAAGACAGTATTCCTGATTATTCTCCGAATGCTGAATACTCTGTTATTAATGCGTCGGGCTCTTCAATGTATCCGATTATATTTGAAGGCGACAAAATTATTTTAAAACACTGGCAAGGTGAACAAATTATTGACGATAAAATATATTTGTTTACATACAATTATGAATTGTTTATCAAAAAACTTGTCAAAAATATAGATCAGATTATTATCAAATCTGAAAACAAAGAATATGAAAATAGGATTATTACCCCTAACGAAACGTTCAAAATTATAGGACGTGTTATAGGATTGATTAGAACTAACGTTTAAGCAACCGTTTATTTATGGTTACTTTGGGTTATTTGCTTGTTAGTTCCTTTAATCGGTTGGCTAACCTGTTGAACTGCCGAGCTTTTCTCGGTAGTTGATTGTGTTGATTCGGATTTTGATATGCTCAATATTGAAAACGTTATTACCAACGTTACAAACAATGTTATAACAACCGCTAAAACGATTTTTAAAACGTTGTTTTGTGCTTTTAGTTGTTTGTTTTGTGCCTCTGTTTCAAAGTATTTCTCTTGTTTTTGAGTTTCGGAAGTCGTCAACAAATAAATTTGTTTGTCTTTTGCTTTCATTTCGTTATAAAACGTTTCTTGCAATGTTGAAAAACGTTCAATGTAACGTTCTGTAAACTCCAATATTTTATCACTGCTTTCTTGTTTTATTTCTGGTGTAACATCAATAATATCAGACGTTTCTGACTCGTTTAAACCTACGTTTGAAACATTTCCAAAACCGTTTTTAAACCCTTTTGATTTATTTTTTTCGTCTTCTAGTGCCTCATCATCAAGTAGAATGTACGTTACATTGTTTTCAACAACCGTTTCATAACGGTTTCTATAACGTTTAATATCTGGGTTGTTTTCATCAGCTTTTATTTTTTTATTTACAGCAGTAACCGAACAGCCCAAAATGCTTGCTAATTCCTTAACAGTATATTTTTTTTGCATAATCACAAACCTTTCTTAAAACGTTGCTAAAAACGTTAAACTACCCTTGAATAACGTGTTATAAACCTTCTTGACACATTAAAACATGTCAATTAACATGAGTAAAGTAGAAGGCATGCTTTTTTTACATGCCTTTACAAAAAACTAAATAATAAAAAAGACCTTCTCGAAAGAAAGCCTAATAATTCTCTACGAACAAATAATATCACGCTTTCTTTCATAAGGCAATAGTTGATGTGCAAAATTTCAGAAAGGGAGATGTGGAAATGAAGGAGAACACAGCTAAAAAGCATGCTAGGCATGGCTTTTCACAATTTAAATTGACAAACTATTTACTTAATAATTTGTCACAATTCGAGATTACCCCAATTGCAAAACTTGTTTTGTTAGAATTATCCGCTTGTTACAATCCAAACAAGCCTGATATGTTCCCAAAACAAAAAACTCTTGCAAAAAAAATAGGGGTTTCAGAACGCTCTGTTGTTAGAGGCGTTCAGGAGCTCATTAAGGCGGGGTTAATTTTAGTTGAGAGTAAATATACTAATCACTATGTTTTTACGTCAAGAATTGGCGGAGATTGGTCGCAAAATGAAAAAATTTTTACTCCTGAAAATATGTCAGATGATTTAAGTCAAAATGACTCTTTAAAACGTGACAATTTGTCACATCATGAACATGAACCTATAAAGGAACAGATTAATCAACCTGAAAACGTTGAGGATTTTAAAATTCTCAAAAGCTACGCAGAAAGCAAAGGGGCTAAAAATGTTGCATTATACATTGCAGCTTTAAAGCGCAATGGTTCAGCAGAAAAGATAGTCAAGGACTTTAAGGCAAAAAAAGCAGCAGACAAATATTTTGCAAAGCAGGTTGAAGAAACCAAAAAATTGATACTTGAAAGTGAAAACAATGCCAAAATGGCTGTACCGCCGACAGAAGAGTGGAAAAATCTGAAAGCAAAGTTATTAGCAATAGGCAAATAAAAAGCCCTACGGTCTATAAATAGGGCTGAGAAATAACTTTATAAGATTAATGATTATGCGTGTTGATAATACCACTTGATTTTATTTCGAATAAAATCTCCAATTTTTGCCGGTGCAACTTCTTGCCATGGTGGCAAATAAATAATATCTATTTTACCTGTGCTAGATGTTTTCGGGTGTTTCTTTCCAAATTCATAATGAGTCATAACGGCATCAGGTGTGATAGGTATATTATACTTCTTGCACAAATCTGCACAAAGTTTAAATGTTCGCTCGCACTGAACTTCTGTCAATGGGTATTCAGTACGTGTAATGTCTACCTTTGAAGGTACGTACATGCCACACATTGCAACACCTATTGAACCAGTATTGCCGCTGCCTGTGTGTGCTGCATACTTACCATCATTGCAGTTCTCGTTATCTTCCGGCTTATATTTGCCGTTCTTAACTTCTCCGGTACCTGTAACAATATAGTGGTAATGTTCCAAATCTGTTGCACAAGGTTTGTTTGTGCCGGCTGTCCAGTGAATGATTATGCGTTTCATAAAATCTAACCCTTAAATAAATTAAACAAATTGCTCAACAACCACATAATAAGTGCGCCAACACCAGAGCAAACAAGGCTTGTTATTTTTTTGTCCTCTTTCAAAATAGTTACCTCTTGCTCTAATTGTGTAAGCCTTTTAGCATGTTCTTTTTGGCATTCAAGGCATCTAGCACAATTACTTTTTATTACTTTAATGTCTGAGTACATTTCGCGTTCTTCTTCGGGCGTTAAGCTCATAAATTCCATTTCCTTATTACCTCTTTTATGTTACCAATAATAAAAACCGCCGTTTTTGGCGGCGGTAGGAGTTAGTCTTTTTCTTCAAAATATTTTATTCGCTCTTTTGCATCAAAATATGCGCGTTCTGACGGGTCGCCGTAATAGTCTTTATCTTCAAGATACCGTTTTGCGATCTTCATAAGCATATCTGTGCTGATCAAGTCGCCAATATCGCTATATTTCATATTCAGAGTATAGGCATAATCCATCAAAGTATAATCCTTGTTATCAAAATCAATGTTTACCTTGTTTTCAATCTCGGTTAAGCTCCATTTTGCACCTTTTGAGCCGTCCTAATTTACAAGGCAATCAACTGCATCTTCATACATTTCTTTTGAAACAATATGATAACCGTAAAGCATATAATCAAACACGCAAATAGCCTCTTGTGGCATCTGGTCTATAAATGTCATTATAAGCTCATTGTCAATATTTGGATTATCTTTTTTTAGTTCTTTGTATTTATTTAAAGCTTTTTCTTTCATATTCACCTCTAAAAATTTTGAATAAAATTCCCAATTTGTTTTAAATTTATAAAATTATCCAATATTTTGAGTAAGTCTATTGGTTTTATATCTGGCAGCTCTAAGCCTTCTAATGTAGGAAATTTTAATAACAAAACTTTTGTTAATTTTTTACCATCGTAATATCCATTATCTTTCATAAAATCTTGTGAAAATTCTTCAAAAATCATTATTTTGTGATTAATATATGTGTCAAAATCAATGTTTTTAGATATCATAAAAAACTTTATTTTGTTGCTAATATGTGGATTTTGAATATCATTAAACAGTGTTTTTAATAAATATTCTTCTGCTTTATCTAGTTCCCTTTGTATTAGATTTCTCATTATTTTTTATTTTCCTTTCCAATTCAGCAATTTTGGTTTTAAGTTCTTTATTTTCTTCAAGAGTATTTGTAATCTGTTCATTATAGTTAACGATAGTTTCTTGAATTGTATCTATATAATCATCACAAAGTTTTTGACAATTTGGAATTTCCGCAAAATCTTTTTTGAAATTTTCAAACAAAAACAGATTAAAGGCTTCCATCATCTTATTTTTCTTATCAATAACGTTTTCATTATTATTAATGTAATTAAGCTGGTCGGAACTTAATTTAGAACACATTTCGGATAATTTCTGCCAATAACCTGTTTCATTTGTTGAGGGTTGCTCCTCAAAATGTTTTAATTTTTGTTCTAAAAGTTCGATATTGCCGACCCTATCATCACTTTTAAACATTTAATTAACCCCCTGTTGTTGTATTTGTTGGAGCAGTCCAAGAATTATAACGTTGCATTGCTTCTGGGCAGATATTATCCAATGGCATAACCAATTTACCCGGAACAAATGTTGCATCTACATAAGCACGCAAGTTATTAGTTTTGCAATTAATATCTTGTTCAAGTTCTTTTTTGACTGTGTCAACTTTATAATTCATAAAGTTGAAATTATCGCTAGTTCTTTGTTCTCCAACTGCTACATTTTTTTCTAAGTCAGAAATTTGACTTGCAAGAATTTTGTAATTGTTATTAACTTCTGATGTGATTTCTTTTGCTCGGTCAACACTTGCTTTATAGGTTTCAATTCCTATATTATCGGCATATCTTTCAGCTTTTTCTTTTCCTAGTTCAGCTTGTAATGCTGAAATTTGCCTTGTGTCTTGACATTCACTTGAACCGTTTATTTGTCGACAGTTCCCAAATGCTCCCAAACCTCCATTAAGTAAACCCAATGCCGTTCCTGCAATACCTAAACCTAATCCTGCACCGCCAACTCCGGCAGATGAAACGTTTCTTGTTCCGTCTTCTGTTTTTATTTGCATTTTGTCTCCATTTCTCCGACCAATAAAAAACCTCTATACCGTTAAGTATAAAGGTTTACATACCTAAAAAGGTCTGTTTAATTAGAGAGATGATTAATTTTTTCGTTTAAAAGGTTAGTTAATGCAATTTTGACTTTCAGCATTGCTTGATTTTTTATTTCTCTGAATGTTGAGCGTGAAACATGAAGTAATTCGCAGACATAATCGCGTTTTTGTTCTCGTAAGATAAATTCCGTTAATAACGTTTTTTCACGATCATCTAACCCCGAAATCTTTATAATTTTATAAAAAATTTCACTATTCATCATTTTTAATATTCTTTTAATTTCTTGCATTACTGCTCCTTTCTTTTGAAAAGCGCAGCTATTCCTTAATTCCAATTATTTTTTTTGAGTTAAACTATGAAATAACTCATCTGGAGTAATTTCAGGATTTAATTCTGTCAATATCCCTTGTTTTTGTAACTCTCTTAAATGCAATTCTGAACAGTGTCTTGTCCATTTTGATTGTCTTTTTGTAAAAACACTTCTAATAGCAGACATAAACGGATAAAATTCGCCGATATGTTCTGCAACGTTTATTGAAAACATTTTTGTATCAAGATTGAAATCCCTTAAAACAAGTGCAAATTCATCATCTGTAGTAATCAAATAAGTTAATAATGGCTGAACTTTTGCTTTCATAGGTTTCATATCAAACAAATATAAATCATTATTATATTCAATGATTGAACCAGTATGAGACGGAATAAATCCCTTATCGGGGCATTTTTTTGTTTCTGCCCAACGGACTACTTTTGATGTTGCAGAATTATTTTTTGTAAAAATGGCACTCCCAATAAGTCTTTCATGATTAAAATTAAGCCAAGATTTTATTATATTAGCGTTCATATCTTTAAATGCTGTATTAAAATGAACTTGCGTCATTTTTCAAAACCTCCAAATCACTTTTACACCTATTTTACTTTTTGTCAGGATTGGCAAAATTATCAATTTTTCCGTTGACCTGTATATTGATTGTAAAAAAGGTAAAATGATTGTTTATATCTTGTTTCTGTTTGCTGTTTTGCGGTTGTTTTTGAATATTAGCCGTAAAATATGTTTGATTATTTTTTGCAGTTTGTACAGGTACAACATCATCAGCAAAAACAATTGAACTACTGGCCAATAACAAACCTAATAGAATTACTAATTTTTTCATTATTCCACCCTTTCTTTTTTCGCAAACTGCTAAGAACATTTCTGTCCCTAGCAATTTGAACCCTGTCATCGACAAGGCGATTATTCTTCTTCCTCAACTGTCAAGTTATCCTTGTCAGTTGCTTCTGTTTTTTCCTCGGTTTCTTCGGTTTCCTCAATAGCTTCCAACTCGATACCTAGTTCTGTATCTTCAACCATTTTCACATCACCTTCTTGCGTCATATAGCCTTCACATTCAACCTTGTAATGCGCTGTTTCGCCATACGGTGTTGGGTCAGGCTCAATAGTTACTATTGCCTCTTCCGGTGTTGGTTTAATTGTTAGCTTGCAAGTATTCAAATAGTGGTAATCCTTAGTTTCAAAGAACTTGTCGAGCATTTCACCAGTAATTCCGAGTGCTTGCCCCAACATATCAAAGATTGGATATCCACGGTAGAATTCCAACGCCTCATCAAAACGGTTTAAGTACAAAGCTTTTGTTATGTCGTCAAGCTCCGCTTTCTCAATCATTGCTCGAATTTGTGCTTTGCCCAAACCTTTTGCAAGGATTAATGCCTCAAACACATCGCCACGGGTCATTGAAAGATTGTCAAGGCGTTCGCGTTCTTTCTTCGCCTGTTCTTGCTCGTAGTTCGGGTTTTCAACAATCTCACCGTCTTGGTAAATATACTTGTCAGGATTTTCTACAAAAGCATTGTAAACCTCTTCTGTGACTTCAAGGTTTGTGTAGTCCTCATTAAGGCACTGACATTGCCCACAACCGTTTATTTTTTCATCTTTTATAAATATGTAATACATTTTAAACCTTCTTTCCTAGTCGTCTGTATGCTGCTGCACGCGCCCAAATTAAGCCTTCTTGCGTGTTAATAATTGAAATTTTCACTTGTCTTGAAGAGTCGACAATAGCAGTAAAGCAGCCACCTGTTGGATTTCCACCTTTTGCAAAACTATACCAAGAATTATCAGGGAGATAATAACCCAGCGTGCAAAAACTTGAATTATTTACTTCTACGGAGATTGTAACCTCATATTTGTAACCATCGTTTGGTAAATAGTTGGACAAATCATAGGTAAATACGTTTCCTGCACCTTCCGTGTTAATAGGTATTGAAACACTACTTGCAAATTGTAATTGTTTATATGTCCAGTCACCATCAATAGAGGCTTTAACATCTACCAACTCTTCCCCGAATCTACCCGCATTAATTAAATCTACATTCTGTACGGTTTCGCCAACGTAGTAGTAGAGTGAACCGTTGCCCACAGCTTTAAGATATTCGTAATTATATGTCATAGACCCATAGTCTAAATATACAGTTACTACATCTCCTCGCCTAACCTCAAAATTAACTGTTCCTTGATCGTACGAATTTATATCACAACCAATACAGCCAACTGCGTGCCCATTTTTAAATACAATTAACGTTCTGCCAATACCCTCTCCACTTCCCATACCTTTCAAAGAAACAAACCCGTTATGAGAGGCTGTAAATAAAGTATGAGTTTCAGTTGCATTTATAGTGGTAGTGCCTAAGGCTTTAATAACGGTATTACTCGGTAAATCCTCACTACCGTTCAGCAACGGCAAACGGAATGTTTCATCTGCTGTGTTGATTACGTAGTCATAATCTGTATATGTTTCTGTGCTGCGCTTAAACCCTTCAACACCGTTATTAATATTCTCTAAGATCCAATCGTAGACGTCAGGATAAGAGCCTTTGGGGTTTTGCTGTCCTTCTGATTTCAGCCAAGAAATATTATTAACCGGCGTCGGCACATACTTTGAATCACCAAAGGAATGAACATTATTTATTGAATAATCAGAAATAGTGTCAAGCTTTTTAGGCTTGCCTTCCGCGTCTAAACAATACAAATCTCCGTCTTGAACATAAAAGCCCGTTTTTTTGATAGTATCAACCTGTTCTGCCCCTTCTGTTTTAATTTCTTCAACAGAAAAGTTTTTCAAGTTTGTAATATCTGTTTGAGCCGTTTCTACGGTATTATCAAAGTTCTCTAATGCAGAATTTACAGTATTAACTCCATTATCACGAGCTGTATTAATTTCGGTAATACTGTTTGTTTTATTGCTTTCAATATCGAGTAGAGCCCCTGATAAATCTGTTGAAATATCTTCTCTTGCTTGCGTAATTTCGCTTGTAATTTGTTCATGTTGAGAAATTACAGAGTTAAGATTATTTTCAGAATTTGTCGCCCAATCCTTAGATTTCTCAGCATAATATTTAGAGGAATAATCTTCGTTATTCACTAAACCATTTGTTTTTGTCGCCCAATCCTTTGATAGATTTGAGTAATATTGAGAATAATCTCTTGTAATACCAACATCAACCGTGTTTTGCCCTGCTGAAACGTTTATTTTTCCTGAATTTGTTGAAATTTTTGCCATTATTTAACTCCCTCTACTTGTTTTGGATAAACAAGCATTAGATTTAATTCTCCGTAGTCTTTACCTGCAATAAACAGAGTATCTTCATCAGTCGAACCGATTTCAGTTATTTTAATTCCGTAATAATAGGTTTCAACAGAAGAACTTTGAGGGACTACAAGCTTATCTGTCAGACTTGATGGTAAATAAATATCAACACTTTCAAGCCCGTTAGAAGTTAAAACAATTTCGTCTCCAATTAAATTTCGTTTTTTATCTTGAATTGCAAAATATACATTAAAGTTTTTATTTGCGTCTAACCCATTGACAATAATATGTCCTGTATCGCCTTGATAAATAGAAATTGTGCCATCTTCACTAATTTTTAAACTCATAAAAACCTCTAATATTTAATACATAATTTTACTGCATAGTTGTCTGGTCTAATTTCATTTGGAGAAGCGCCATATAAGGGACTAGATAGGGAAGCATCAATAGAAACATTCGCAGTTGTTCCACCCCATTTTTCACGAGTTTGTGTATGTTGCCAAGCGTTTATTCTTGCAGCACCTGCTGCATATGCTTCATAAACATCAAAATTCCCAAAAGAACAAGTGATATTAGGTGCTCCGCCACCTTGTGGAACTCCAATAGAAGAACTATTCCCGCCAAAGCCTCTCAAAAATCTGCCTCTAAAATCTGGAACTTTGAAGTTAGTGCTATCAGTACTTCCATAAATAGTGCCAATTACTTTAAACAATTCAGGGTATGCAGTTCGTAAATAAGTACTTCCATCGCAATCTAAATAACCTGTTGGGATAGAGCCATAAGCAATATGAATAATTGTTCCTGGAAGGACAAAGTTTCCGGAAATCTTTTTAAATTCTCCTTCAAGATATGTTCTAACATTTTGAATTTGAGTAGACATTTCTTGTAAAATGTAATCGAAATTCTCATTAACTTCGCTTGCCTTTGCTTTTTCGCCTTCTTTAAAGATTATCAAACTATCTGCCATATTTACCTCTTTCCTATGATTATGACAGTTGACAAATCGGGCAATATATAGTAATTTGATGTAATCAAAGAGGTGATTAAGATTATGAGAAAGTGTCTAATTTTGTTTTTAGGTTTATTTGTTATTTGTGTTAATACAAACATAGTATTTGCATCAAAAGACTCTGAAATACGTTCTTATCGTGCAGTAAAACAAGCTAAATCTAAAGTAATAAACAAAAAGATAAAAGCTCAAAAAAAGGAATTAACAAAATTATTATCAGACCCAACACTAACAGATGAAGAATATGCTATCAAAACAGAAGAAATACGCAAAAATATGGCTAACCTTTATGTCCAAAGAGAACAAAATAAAAAAGATTATATGAAAACAAAAAAAAGTATTAAAAAGGGGGAAAAAGAATAGTGTTTAATATAGACCGCTACGTACCTAAAAAAAAGAACCGTAGCATCTTTAGATTATTAAAATTCTACTGGAAACGTTATTTGCGTTGGAATAGATTGAAATATAAAAAATTTGAACAAGAAAAAGAACAAGAAAACCTTTTAAATGTAGAAGAAAAACAGTACAATAATGAAAATATCGGTTGTTTATTTACTATAATTATAATAATATTAGGTTTTTTATATCTTCCATCATATTTTGAACAAAACATTACATATAGTATTGCAATGCCCAAAATTGTTGGTAAATTTGATTATAACAAAGATTTAAATATTATTAGTATTTGGGGGCTAGAAAATATTATAAACGAAAAAACTGCATCGTTAGCATATTCTGAAATATTTTGTATGATTGATTACAACGAATGCACAGAAAATCGGTTGGCTGTTACTAATTTCACAAATAAAAATATGATGTTCCCTTATCATAATGAATACAAAATAAATTATTTTGGGAATAATAAGTTAATAATTTCTAATGATGATAATAATGTAACTGGAGAAATTGATTTAATTGCTAAAACAATCACCTTTACAACAACTTCAATGTTTAATAAGCCAAGAAAAATTGAAATCTTGACAGATAATGAGAAAATTGCAAAATTAGAAAAAGAAATAATTCATAAATACTTGAAAGTTAAATTATTCCCTTTTATTCATTAATTGCACCAGCACCGCCAAAAAGCAACTTAATAACAGTTTCAGGTGGTATTTTATCCAAATTGTTATAAATAGCACCTAGATTTCTGATTGTTCCTTGTGCAGCGAATTTGGGCGAAATACTCAACAACCCCAATAATGTTGCGGGATTATGAGTGTAAAGTGCAGTAGCTGGAGCACCGCCAATGATAGAAGTTCTCAACAAGTTGCCAAAACCTTGTGCAGAACCTGACCCACCACCTTGTCCAGGAAAGAATTTTTCTAAAGCTTCTCTTGCTCTAATATCTTCAAGATTGTCCATAAATTTTGAGCCAGTCATTCTTTGCAAATCATTAAGTGCATTATTTCTAGCTTCATCATTGATATTGCCCAATAATCTCGGGTTACGTTGATATTGACGTCCCCCAATTAATTTGAGCATTTCGTCTTGAGCTCTTTGAGTATCTGCAAGATTTTTTGCTTCATTATAAAATTTATATTCATTGTCAACAAGAGTATCAATATTTTTCAATCTATTGTCTAAATTAGTTAAAGTATTGCCCTCTGAACCGATGTTTTTTAATTTTCCTGCCAAAGTATTTGCATTAAGTCCTTGTGGACCTCCAACATCATTCTTTACGCTGTTCAAAAGTTTTAATTCATCATTTATTTTTCCATATTCAGGACTTGTATTCCGTAAATATTGGTTGATATCTGCTGCGACTGATTTTATACCGGAATTTCCATAATTTCCGAAATTATCTGTCCCAAAATTAGCTCTATCGTATAATTCTTCTTTAATACCGTGCAAAGTAGCTGGTTTTACTTTTGGATTAACAATATTTTCAATATTATCGATATCATTCATTAATCTTTCAGTATATAACTGCTTTGTATAATCGTCCATATTTTGGGTTAAGGTATTTAAAGCTTTATAAGCTTCTGTATAGCCTTGTTCATTCGGATTTCTTGCTAAGTTAGACAAAATATTTGAATAGTTTGCATCGGCTTCAAGTATCATTTGCTCAGTTGGATTGATAGCTTGTTTTCTAAAATTTCTACCCATAATTTTATCAAACATATTTGAGGCAACAGTTTCACCGCCACCCACATTTTCTTGTAAATTCTGCCAATTTAGTTCTGGGAAATATTCTTGCCAACTAGGGTCAATATTTTCTATTTTGTCATCAGTATTTTCAAGCAAGTTTTGAACAAATTCTTGCCTTTTTTGTGTTGACATTTTGGGCATTTCTGCTTTGAGTTGTGATTTTAACCAGTTTTTATTTTTTCCTGTTGCTTGTGCAAGCACATCAAAAGCGATATTCTCTTTTTCTTTATCAAGAGTTCCGCCAAGTCCTGATTTTACATTATAATCGTTTACATAATTGTTTAAAGCAGTTTTAATGTCATCTGAACCCTGATAGCCCAATTGTTTTTTAGCTTTGTTAATAACTCCGCCAGCCTCTTCTAATGCTGGATTTATATCACCAAATTGATATTTCCCTAATCCAGTATCAATACTTTCTCTTAATGCAGAAATGTCGTTTGCTTCTTGTGGCATATTGCGAATAACGTTATTAAGTTCTACATTTTTTTCAAGAAGTTTTTTGTCCATTCCTGTTTTTGCTTTTTGGGCAATATTTGAGAAAGACTTTGCATAATCTTCTTTTGTCGGTAACATATCAATAGAACGTCTTAACTGTCTTTCAATAGGAATATAAGCTGTTTCAGGGTCAAATTTACCTGTAAACAAACTATTCCCTGCCAATTCTGCTTTCAAAGCTCTTTGTGTATATTTTTCAGGAACCGAGGTTAACGCTTCAAGAGTTTTTGATAAACTTTTTTGAAAAGTTGGATTTTCTGCCATTTTTGCAAAACCTGTTCCGACAGCTGGCATACCTGTGCCAAGTGCACCGCCCGCTAGTGCTCCAATCCCAAGCCCAGACAAATCACCATCATTTTTAAGGCTTTCTAATCCACCAATCAAACCGCCTTGATAAAGTCCTGTTAGTCCTGTATTACCAACTTTCGCTAAAGTATTAGCACCTTGAAAGGCTTTTACTTCCGGTAACAAAAATGCCGGAGCAACTTCACCAATAAATTTACCTGTTTTTCCTGCAAAAGTTTCTGGTTTATCATCTAATACACCGTAAAGGTTGTTTAATTCTTCATCAGATAAAGGTTTTTTGCCGATTTTACTACGTAATGGATTAATAACTTTTTTGCCAAGTCCAACCCCTAATGCAGATATCCCCTGTCCTAAGCCTTTAAAAAATTCTTGCCCCGGGAGAAATCTTTTTTTGGCAACACTGCCTTGCAAAGGTTGTTGAGGGCTTCCATCTTCATTTACCCAAACAGATGGCAAATTATTACTGTTCTCTTGTGGCATATCTGCAAATATTCTGTCTAGTTCTTGCTCACTAGGCGGAGTATCTCCCTCAATTTCTAAAGTTTTTCCATTTGGAGCTGTAACTTCAAATACTGCCATTATTTAATCCTCACTGTATATTTCCCGCTTTGATATGTTTGTGGCGTGCCACCTTTACGAATAGTCAATAAATCTTCAACCGCTTTCATTTTGGCTATTTTTTGGTCGTAACTGTCTGTCAATGTTGGTAAAGCTAATTCAATACGCTTCATATCTTGATCTGATAATACACCTTTTTCTCCACCAAGTTTTCTTGCAATTTGGTTAAATAAAAGTGTTCTTTGAGCATTAAAATTAGCTTCTTTAGTTGTTTGAGTTCCAGTTGCAGCTCTCAAATTGCCAAAAGTATAACTTTCAGCTTTTCCAGGCAAACCTTTAAATGTTCCTTTAAAGTTGTTTAACTGCTTTTCAACGTCTGTAAAATCTTCTTGTTTAGATAATATTTTACTTTCTCTGTCTTTTGCTCTTTCTTCTCTATCTAGCCTTCTGTTTTCATTATCGCTTCCTAGTTTTGCATAACCAAGTCCAAGTTGTGCATTTTGATAAGCTCTGTCGCTTGCTTCTTTTTGTTTTTGGAATTCTAACATCATATTTTTATAATTCAAGTCTGCAAGTGCTTGTTGGCGTCTAAATTCCATTTGTTCACGTAAATTAGCTTGTTGAGCATCATAAAACATTTTTCTATAAGCCGCATTATCTCTAAGTTGTTGAGAATTGATAAGATTTCCATAAGTTTTCTCACCAAGATAGCCACGATAATTATTAACTTTATTGGCAATATCTTGTAATTGTTGAGACTGTCTGCCAGTGAGATAATTTTCAATAGCTTTATTTTTCATATTTGTTTGTTTTTCACCGAGTTTTGCTCTATATTGTTCGGTATTTAAGCCTTTTGCCTCTTCTTTACTCAATCCCATATAATTGCTATCTGTGTGTAACTGGTCTAAGATTTGTTTTTGTTCTGTTTCCGATAATTGATTAAATTCAGGGCTGTTCATCAATGCTTGTTGTTGAGTGTTGATTAAATCATTTCTGTAGATTTTATCATTCATTCTATTAACCTGATTTTGCATTCCGGTACTTGCGCCATAGGCAATTGATTGTAATGCATCACCACCAGTTGCCCCGAGAATTCCACCAACTAACAAAGCCCTACCTGTTGGACTCTCTCCAAAACGGACAGCAGACCCAAAGCCTTCACCAATTTTATAACCAATTCCTTTGTTTTTGTTTGGTTCAAGGTTTTGGATGCTAAAAGGAGTATTTCTATTTTCTCTATATCCACTGGCAATATCATTTAAAAATCCGCCAACCCGTGGATTTTCTGAAACAGTTGCGCTGATTTGTCCATCTGTATTTATGTCATCTGTAGCTGGCGCAGATGTACCAAGCAAAGCATCTGTTAATTTATTTCCAAAATTATTTGTATACCCTTTAAATCTATCTCCAACAGTCATTTTTCTTTCGGGTTGTATTTCAACTCCTGTAATTGGTACGCCGTTTGCATCAAGTTGAATAGCTTCCATTTGTGGGTTTTCGCGCAATGGTGGCATATTTTGTGAATAATCGGGAATTCCGTTTTTTCTAGTTAAAAAATCAAATAAATTCATTGTTACCTCATTAAATAGTCATATAACATACTATTTGCACTAGGCGCTTCTTTTTGGATTGCATTTCCAATAGCACCCGTATTTTTTTGCTCTGCAGGCTTAAAAACTTGTGCTAAATTAGAGTTACTTAAAGCTCCACTTGTACTTGTATTTAATGGTTGCGTTTGTGTTTGGACAGGTTGAAAACTCGCACCATTTCCAAAAATTTGTCCTGCACTGCTCATTCCATTAGACAATGTATTTAAACCATTTCTAAAGTTTTCAAAACCTTGTTTAATTAATTCACCCCATGGTCCAACAGCCATATTTATTTCCTTTCTATTCCTAGTTTTGAGTAATCAACACGTTTAATTCCATTTACAATAATTACGGCATTAGGGTTTGTCTTTTCTACTTCTTGAGCAATAACACCCTCTTGTTTTCCTTTTGGCAAACCATAACCATCTTTATATGTAAATTCATACCAATTAAAACCACCTTTTTTGCCAATTTTTTTAATATTTTCTTTTACTTTGATGTCACATGTAGCAAGACCAGCTGCGGAACTTGCAAGAGTTCCCGCCAATGCGTTATTATATGCATTAGATTGGTTATTTGCTTGTGTTCTTCCCAAATTATAATTACTTACATTATTTGCGTTATTCTGTGAACCAGTATTAACACCAGTAATATAATTATACAAAGCATTTGCGACATTAATAGAATTTGACAAATTATTGGCTTGCCTATTGTAATAATTATCATATAAATTAGTTGTATTATTTGCCAAAGTATCATTAAACGCATTTGTCGCGGACTGTAAGCCTGATGAGCGCATTAAACCTCTATTTGCGAGTTGCCCCAAAACAGATGTGTCATAACTTTGAGCCATACTTTTATTAAGCTGATTTTGATAAGCCTGAAAATTCGGGTCATTAGCATAATCATTTGACAACATATTACTCAAACTTGAGCTAATTCCTTGTCCTGCGGTATTTCCTGCAGATGTTTGCCAACCTGTAGGGTTAAATGTAGTTCCCTTTTTAGTTGTCGTAGAACTACCAAACAACCCACCTGTATCGTATGAGCCTGATGCATATTCTGGTGCTTTTCTAGATTTTCCCATTTTTGTACCTCTTTACAAAAAAGTTTGTATCAATTTTTTTAAATCCTGCCTTTAACAAAACTATTTGAGCCTCTTTCTTGTCTGTATCAGAGTAAATATCTTGTTTAAAAGCCTTACATACTGTTAGTATAGCTTGTATGTTATCCGACATATTTTTTCTAACACTTGCACCACTCAAAAATAAACGTTTTTCTTTATCTTGCGTAATAAAAATAAACCCTTTAAGTATTTTGTCATTTTCACCATAAAAACAAAATAAATAAGGGTTATTGATGATATGTTCAAAAGAATATTGTCCGTCATTCATAGGACGGCTCTCATATAATTGCTTAAACTCGTCCAAATCTCGTATATGGTCAATAATCATATTATCTGCCTTTTGTTTTTGTCTTGATTTTAAGGTTTTTAAATTCAAGAGAATAGATATTGAACGCCTGCCCTTTGTCTTTTGTAAATATTTTTACCCCCATAGTGTACCAAGTTTGTGGTGTTGAAACTTCAACAACCTTTTTAGAATATTTGTTTTCAGCAACCCAAGCCATACTGTCCCAATATTCTACTTCTGTTGCAATATGTTCAGGGTCATCTTCAATAGCCCACATACCAGAACCAACTGACGGAACTCGTACGTGTTTTGGATTTTTATCTTTCCCGTTTACAGTTAATTGAACATAAAAATCATTGACATAATCATCGTTTACAACTATTAATAGCGGAGTTTTTTCCTTTTTAAGGTTAGAATTTGAATTATAGTTTATATAAGTAGATCTGAATACACTAGGATAATACTCACCGTCAAAATCATTGTTGTAATTTTCAATATAAACTTTTCCAAGATTTCCACCGGTATAAACTTTATTTCTGATAAGTGCGACTGTTTCAATATTTTGTTCTTGACGAGTTAGCCATTCACCTTGCGCATAGTCAAAAATAATTATATTTTCATTAATTATGCACCATACTTCATTTCTATTTGAATAAATGCAAGAAAACATCTTAAATTTATCAATATGATTGAAATATGATTGAATTTCTTTTGCAACTGGTCCAGTAGGTTTAATTTGCCCTGTTGTATCTGTTGCGCTTAAATAATAAATATTTTTCTGCCTGTTATCATAGAAAAACAAATATAAATCGTGTTTGACGATTGATGAATAAGAATAGCAACCAACACCCGATGCAGTTGTCATAACCGCATTTGCAGTGTCATTTGGGGTGGTATTTAATAAACTACAATCATCTTCTGTAAAAATGTATAATCCACCCGTAAATCCATATACAGCAGTAACTTTTTTACTAAAGTCAACGTGCCATGCGTCTGCTTTATCTTTTGGATTTTCATTCCAAGTATAAATATCGTTTTGATGTGAAGAATGAACACCATATTCACTTGCAACAACTAAAAAACCGTTCCAAGCAGTCATTGATAGCCAATGAATATTTCTGCCAAGATAATCTGTAGCGTTGATAGTTTTAACTTTATCGCCATAACTCACATCTGACGTAAAACAAATTGTCTTTGCTTCTTTACCGTTAGTAAATACAAATACATCATAGGCAGTAGAATTCATTGTTAAAGCATTACATTCACCTGTTACAGACAAATTATCGACAATAATTTCAGGAACATCAGCAATATTGATATAAAATAGCGTTCCCTTAGTAGTCGTTTCAGCATAGATAAATTTATAAGAAATACTGTCTTGAATACTTTCCCAAATTCCTTTAATTTCATATCCTTCGGGCAAAGTATATGAAACCATGTTTCCCTTCATAGATTTTATTCCGACATTTGAGCCAATTTCAGATTGAACAAGTTCAACATTATTTGCTTCAATAGCAGATAATTCGCCGTTTGAATTAACGCCGTTATATCCTCTTATGCCTTTAAAACGTTCATATACCAAAGGGTCAACACTATATGCCATATTTCATCACCATATACACCAAGATTGAGTTCTAACCGGTTTACAAGCCTTACAGAACACTCTCCACATCTCGTCAAATTCTTTACGCATAGGAGCATAGTTTTCATCTTGATCATCTTTGTTGTTTGTAACCATTGTTCGCATAATCAAACAGTCTTTGAATAAATATTCAAGGTTTGACGGCAAATTCATATAATCATCTGCACTTTCAAATTCGAACTTTTTTTCACCGTCTGCACCAATAATGGGTTTATACTGGTTATAAACTACATTTAGTTTGTAGTTTTTATCAGGCTTAGGGTACAAAACAATATTTTGGTCAGGATTCGAGGTATTTATCCAATAATAAGTTGGTTTACCTGTTAAAGCCTTGTCATAAGTCGAATTATCGCCGACAAATTGAAGATTTGAAAAATCATCTGCAAAATAAATGTCGGTAATTTGACCTTCCGGCATCGCATAATTTGAAACATTTTTAATCGCCATCAATTCTTGTTCAGTACCACGAAAAGGAAAGTCTTTAAGATTAATCAAATAGCGAATATTACAGTTAAGCTCTGATAATGCCTGATTTGCGTCATCATTGCCAAAAACCATATCATCAGCATTAAACCCTGACCAAGCTCTATGCCCTAATTCTGTCAATAATTTTTGTGCTGTAATCGCCATTACTCAATAACCTCAATTTCATACAATGGAACTTGCTTATCTGCTGCATTTCTTTCATAAATAATAACTGATTTAGCACCTGCCATTAGTTCTTCTTTAACTTCTTTGTTGTCAGACCCAAAAAACTGTTCAATCATTGAACCAGCCATATATGACGGCTTATTCCCAAGTTGTAAATTAGTTATTTTATATGAAACATTTTTATTAAATACATCAAAAACTTCTTTTGTAATAATTTCTTCTTTAGCTTCTTTTAAAATTTTATCCTCAATAGAGGGAGTGATTTTTTTAGTTATTTTTTTCTTTGCCACTGCCATAATTTCTCCTTTGAAAACAGTAGGGAGAAATAATCCCCCTACCGCTTATTTTTATTAGCCTACAGTAATACTTGCAGTTGCCAAACAAGTTGTTTGAACTGTTTTAGCACCATATACGTACAAACCTCTAACTAAGTCAGAGAAACTGTCTTTATCTCTCAATGTATCCATTTTAACGATTTGAGATGCAAAAGTAATAGCTTCTGTTGTACCTGCCATAATCAGCGTTTTTGAAGTTGCTTCTTTAAGGTTTGTAGATTCTTTAACATCAAAACCTGCAAAAGTTCCAATAGAACCTTTACGGATATTTGCATCACCAATAGCGGTTGCGTGTGTAAATTCTGGACATTTACGGATAATTCCGCCAATTTTAGGATTTACAATTAGATAAGGTCGTTTCCCATCTGCACCTAAACCGGATGCGTCAATTGCTTTTGCATCAGCAAGCAATGTCCTCAAATCAATCAAGGTATCATAAGCATTTGTTTTAGATAAAGTTACTTCACCCATTTGGTTTTCAGTAGCGGCATCCGCTGCTTTACCTAATAAAAATGTATCTTGTACCAAAAGACAAGCTTTTTTAGCTTGATTTAGATATTTTTGCATATAAGCAATGTTTGCTTGTACTTTTTCAATATCATCAACCTTAAATGCAAAATATTTCTTTTGATTGATAACTAATGTATCGGTTTCACCGTCAAGCTCTTGATATTCAATTGCTTTTGAACTATAATCCTTAACTGTTACATCACCGATTTTTTGAATATGTACAGTATCACCTGCATTTTTAATTTCACCCTCGTAATCTCTGTTTACACAATCAAGCATTACACCAGCATCGTTGATTTTTCTCAACAATTCTTTTGACCATAGTTCCGGTTTAAATAATCCTGCTGCAATAGTTTTTGTTGTTGCCATTTCTTATTACTCCTCTTAATTTACCGTCAACAATTTATCGCCGTATTTTTCGTAAGCTTGTGCATACTCTGTATCAGTCATTTTTGCAATTTGTTCATAAGTTGGTAATTTTCCACTATTCACGTCATAACCGCTTGCACCTTGCGAAATTACAGCACCTTGCTTAGTGGTTTCAATGGCTTTATTCGCTTCATATTCCTTGATTGCTTGCTCTTTTACATATTTTTCGATGTTAGAGTAAACATTTTGGAATACTTGCATGTCCTCTTTAGACTGAATTAAACCTGTGTTACAAAACATTTTTAATGCTTCCGCTTTTGGCGCATTTTCCTTGATATCACCCAAAAACTCTGCATAATCCGCCCTCAAAACATCTGCCAATTTCTGTGCATTTGCATTGTCAATTTGATGTTGCTTTGTTAATGCCTCGTTACGTAATTGTGTTTCATATTTTGATTTTTCCAATGCAATATTTTCAATCATATTGCTAGGGAAATAGCGTTTCGCTTCGTTCAAAAAGCCTTCATTGCCTGAACTGTAATATTCCAAGAGATATTGACAAACTGTGTCAAAACTTTCAGCTGGCACAGAATTAAGATTATTTGCGTAATATTCAAACTCTGCAACTTTAATTTTGTCAGCTATTTCAGCATCTACAGCAGTCTTAAAGCCTCTTTGCCTTGCCTGTTCAAGTCTTTGTTGTTCCGCCTTTTGGTATTCTGTTTCTTTTTGCTGTAATAAGTCATTGTATTTTTTCTCTATTTCAGCTTTTTCATTAAATACCTTTTGACTTTCCTTGTAGCCTTTTTCAAGTTCTTCAACTGTTTTGTACTTGCCTGCATATAATGTAGGCTCGGTTGATTTTCCGTCTTGCGTGTCTGTTCCTGTTTCAGCCGTATTACCATCTGTATTAGGCTCTGCAGTTGAGGTATCTACATCATTTGTAGGCTCAACAGTTGCAGAGGTATCTGTTACAGTTGTATCTGTGGGTGTTGAAACTGTTGTTCCGTCTGCCATTAAGTCCTCCTAAGTTTTTCTACTTCATTAGGAATTCGCTTAATCTGTTCTAATAACTCACACATTCCTTTAATTTCAGAGGCTTCACGTGCCTTGCAAGCGTTAGAAGTGATATAATCCGATAAATAAGTAACCAGATTTTTACCAACCTCTGAATTAAGCATATTTCGTATTAAAACAAGATTTTCACGTTCCATAAGGACAGTATGACAGTTTGCGAAACGGGCATTTTGAAGCAAAAAAAGAGATAGAAAAAATCTATCTCTTAATTCATTAATACTTATGCGACTCTTGCCTGTTCCTGCATAGCCATTTCATCAGGTGTCATTTCTTGCGGTAATTGCTCTTGTTGAGGCATTTGTCCTTGTTCCTGCATTTGTTGTATTTGTAACTGTTGCATAGCCTGTTGAGTTACTTGTGCAAATATTGGCGTTAACTGGTCTTGTACTGGTTGCGGTAATTTTTCAACTTCTGACATTATTTGATGTATTTGCGTTTGCGGTACAAAGAATTTATCAGTGTTATCAAAACCAATCATTTCAAAGCCTGTTGTCAGGATTTCGTGCCAATCTAACATATTGAATAATTGTTCATTCTGTGCTGTACCTTGAGCCATTTGGTAAAGTTCACTAAATTTCGCTTTACGTTCTAATATTGCGTTTCTATCTTCGTAAATATAGTTATATTGCGCTTGTCTGATAACGTTTGTAATTTTATATTCAGTTCGTTTCCCCTTTTCCTCTGCGTAAACATATTCAACTCCATCTTTAAACATTGCCAAAAGTTCTGCAACCTTTTTAACCATAGGAATTGTTAAATCTTGGTGAATAGTATCTAAAACTTTGCTTGCTTGTGAGCTTGAACCTTTATCAGCAAGGCTTAATTCTGTTGCGGTACGTTTTGAACTTTCAATATTCCCATACATAACGTTTGAAGTGCTAGAAATATCCGCTAATCGTTTACTAAACAAACCAATTAAATCTGATACACCTTGTCCGCTAAATGACATAGCAGTTGGCATTGAGCCATTAAAATTATTTTTGTACTTAACATATTTTCCTGGAGCAAGAAGTATATTTCCGTCTTTGTCTGTATTATCTTCATCAAGTAATTCTTCATGTATCCAACAAGGTGGATTTGCAGTGAGTTTTTGAACATCACAAGCAACATTTATGAGGCTTTCCTCTGCTTTTGCCATACCGATACAAGATTTCAAAGGACTTATTCCTCTTTTTGTATCAGGATCAAATTCTAATGCACATAAAATAAATGGATTAATATACATTGGATTTTCTTCAAATCTTGCAAGAAAACGCCCAGCGATAACCTCTGCAACGTAATTTTTATATAATTTGCCGTTTATCTTGAAATCACCGTGTGCAAATAAGACTGAAATTTCGCCCGCATATTCGTTTTTGTCTCGAATGTCAATTAAATCTTTGCTTTCCTCTGTCGAAGTATCTTTATCAGTCTTTAATTGGTCTATCTGCTCATCTGTGAGATTATACAGCTTATTTTGCTTGATATTTTCTAAAGTATCAAATCGCTTGTAAATTTTGACAATACTATCCCAACTGTCATTATCTCTAATCTTCCATTTTGCATGGTCGTAAACAAACATTATGGGTGAAATACTTTGTACTCGTGCATTTTCATAATATGGGATTTCAACATCTTTCATAGGTGCTTCAATTGTTCCAACTCCGGTTGTTTTTGCAACAAGATTACGCAATACAAAACCAATAGATTTGTCTTGCCTTTTAACGACTTTTGACTTTTTTATCCAATCAACTTTAAATATAATTTCCCCAATATCATACAGGTTATCTGCACCCAAGTCATATTGCTTACCAACATCCATTTTGTTTAAACTATCATCGATAGCAGCTTTTTGTTTTTTCGCATTATTTTCAGTTTCCTCGTCAGTTCCCCGAGTATCAAACATTTGAGATGGTGACGACCACATTTCTCGCCATAATACAGACTTTTGCGCACGTTTAATATTATATAAAGCGTTCATCTTATAATCAGATTTCCACTTAAAATCTTTCCCAAAATCTTTTTTAGGCTGGTTTAAATAAACTTCACTCATTATCTCTTTTGCATCAGCAATCTGAGAACTCCTGTCATCGTCCCAAGTATCATACCAACCGGCAATTTTCTTTGCTAAATCGTCTTTTTGCTCTTGTGAAAGCTCTTTGTTATCCTCGATAATTTCTTTTCTAATTTCCATATATATTGCACCTCTATGTGCATTATAAAAGTTTTAAATACGGGCAATTGGAAAGTAGTAATCAACAAGATAACTCGCCGCATCAAACGGATGTTCTAAAAATTTTAAACTCCGTTCATTTTTAATTTGTGTATAGCTGGGAACATCAACAATATCTGTTCCTACTTTATATTTAAGATTGTAAATATTGTATAGAAGTTTTTCACACCGTTTATCAATGAATAAACGTCTATTACCGTTATAATCCTTAACCATTGCGTTAAACTCTGCAATTCTTGTCTTAATAGGCGGATTAAACTCTTTAAGATGAAATTTGATATTATTTTTAGGATAAGCCTTTTTTAAAGCTTTTTGAATAATTACATAATTGCTATATTCTGATTGCGTACTCCTGTTATCTCCTGACGCATCACCATTGACAATAATGTCACTCTTATGATTAGGATAACGTTTAATTATTTCATCAATTGTCCCTTGTGTAGTAGTATTTTCAAGTATAAATTCATCAAAATAAAAAACTTTATCATTTGACCTGTGAGCAAGAATACAACTCATAGGATCAACGTTAAAATCCCACGTTAAATGCAGTGGCAAATCTGGGCAATAATGTAATTCTTTAATATTTTCTGACGTAAAATTTTTTACAATTAAGCCATTTGTATAGTCTCCAAATTCACCTAATACATTTATTTTATAATATTCTTCATCATAAGCTGCTTTCATGTTCTCTACAAACTCCGGAGTCAAGAATTTGTTTTGAGTTGTAGGAGCAATGATTAACCTGTAATTCTTTTGTTTTTGTTGTACAAAATACTTATAAATCCACCCTTTACTTGACTCGGGGTTTGTATGTCCAAATATTCTGTATTTAAAATTTTTTTTCTTCCATTCCGGCTTAATTGTTTGTCGCATACGACCTAAAAGCATTTTAAACGTGCTTTCTGGAATGTCTGACATCTCCTCTAGTTCTACAAAACCTAAGTTTAAAGATTTTAATTTATTCGGCTCTTCCATGTGTCTAAATAAAATTTCTGAACCATTTTTAAAGACAAGTTTACTTTCAGCCTTTTTGTATGAGTAATGCGTGCCATCAACAAAGCCCATTTTCTCTAAGTGTTCAAGATATGTAGCAAGTGTAGTATCTCTAACCAATGGGAATGTAAACGCACCTACAAGCCCTTTAATCCCTGCATATTTTAATGCAAGCATAATTCCTAACAGTGAACCACAAAAAGTCTTACCTGAACCATAACCACCTTGATATAAAGCAACATCTAAAGAATATTTATGAGGAATAAACCAAAATTCTTTTTGTGCAGGTAATAATTCATATTCCATAATTAAATCCCCTTGATATTAATTTCTGGTAATTTAATTTCATCAGTTTGTAAATCTATTGCTTTACGTTGTGGATAGCAATATTTTAAAAGTTCCTTGTAAACTGTAACTTTTGTATCTTCATTTTCAGAAGTATGAGCGATTTCAAGTAAACTTCCGACAATATCCTCTTTTTTCAAACGTTCTATAATATCGGCAGTACGTTTATTCGGGGTGCCTTTTTTCCGCCCACCAGTCTTAATTGTACGTCCATTTTCATCTACTTTAGACATATTATAACCTTTCACCCCTTTTCAAGCGTCTTAAAAGGCTTATATGCGCTTTTAAACGTTCTTTAATACTTTTCATTTCAGTTCCTTTGATTTCGAGTTGATTTCCAAATTCTTCATCAAAGTGCACTGTATATCCTTTTTTCTCTAATTCTTCTATATGAACCATTGTAGCAGTTTCCCAAAGCGTCCAATCCTCTACTGGTGTATGTTTCAGACGTTTTATAACACTTTCATTCGCAAAAGGAGAAAATCCACAATATGTAAAAAGTAACGAATAAATTTTTTGTAGTGTTCTTATTCTGTAAATATGCTTTTCGTCACTGTCTTGTACCCATTCTTCCGTAAATTCATTAAACCTGATTAATTCATACTTTTTTGTGTACGTTGGTTTTTTGTATCGAACACGTTTTTTGGCAACTTTGCCTTTTACAGTTCTGTTAAGAAGTGGCTCTATTTCATCACTTGCAAATAAAGAAAATTGTTGAACAGTTTGCGTTCCCATAATCAAAACCTTAATCTTGTTGCATATATATAGATTAACCGATTTTGACAAAAAATATATCGTGCGAAATAACTACTGACTTAATTTTTTATTTGTTCAGGCTTCATTGTGTATGTCCGCATGTTCACCCCTTTTTTATATGCAGCACGACGCAAACGATATAAATATTTCGTATCTTTTTCGCCATTTTCCATAATAAGAACACAAGCCGGTTGTTTTTTTGTTTGCCTACCGTAATACAAAGCTTGCCCAACACATTCCGCCCATTTATTTGCAAAATCAAACTCAACAGCAAGAGTATCTGTTACACAATCAACCCGAGCTTTGTCACTAAGCCTGTATTCCATTTCCCCATTGTGCTGATTGCACCACTGCGTCTGATAAACTTTTTCTGCATAAATTCTTTTAGCTTCTACCGGTAATATTACAATTAGTAAAAGCATTAAAATAATAAATTTTTTCATAAATTGCCTAACTGGTCTATCCAACCGATGAATGTAAACAAGATTTATTTAAACAAAAATAAAATCAACAGACAAGGGGTTATGTATGGAGTTTATTAAAATCAAAATCAAAAATAGAACTATTTCTCAAAAATTAATGATACTAAGGCTCTTAGGGTTTAATATTTCCGATTTAATCAATGAGCTTATTGAAAACTATGAGATAAAAGTTTTGAAATAGCACAAAACGGAAGTATGAAAGCGGGGTGTCAATCACCCCATTTTTTTATAATATAAGGTTCTGTATAATAAAGATTGGCTTCTTTAAAATCTTTTTGCATTTCTTTAAGTCTTTCTTCTTTTGTATCTTTAATCCTCCAAGAAGAGGGAAAACCGGATTTTACTAACAAATAAGTTTTATACATAATGTACCTGCATATTCTCATCGACCCTTAAATTTATTTTATGATTTTGCCATAATTCAATTAATTCTAATGTTGTTTTATTATAATAGAAATCATCTTCTTTATTTACAAACCTATGCCCACATTTCGGGCATTCCCAAAATATTATAGGTACATCGTTTTCCTTCCCTTTACTAACAAATGTGCAATCAAGAAATCCTATCAAAGTTAAGTATTTATGATTACAAAATAAACGTGAGAATTTTTCTTTTATTGATTTTATTGACATAATAATATTTTCCTTTCTTTACTTTTTATTATAACATTTCATTTCATCCACAAAAAAACGAGGTCAAGCCGTTGGCTCAACCTCGGGATAAAAGACTCAAGAAGTGATTTAAAAATTAAATTCTTTTTTTCATTTTTATTTCTTCAATCATAATTCCGCAATTTGAAATTATAAAATCGTTTGTTAGTCTATGGTTTTGATTTAATCTAACCATTAAAGCGTTTGATACCAGTTTTAAGTTGTTGATATCAAAGTTACGCTTATTCTGGTCTATAAATATAATCTTATGCCCTTTAGGTACTGGTTTTTTATGGTAATCTATCCATATTTTATGATGTTTCATAATCCAACCATTACCATTATTTTTCTTAAAACTATTTTCAGGATAATCCGTCTCTTTAACTTTTATTTCAACTAAGCCAACACGATTTATTCTTTCAGTACCAATAGGCCGTTCAGAAATTGGAATATGCCCTTTTTCAAACATTGTTCTAGTTTTTATCATCTTTTCCCTAAATTCAGGTGACCATTTTTTACCTTTATTCCAAGGTGTTTGACCTGTTTTAAATCGCCCAATTTCCCCGCCTAGTCCACTAGGACATTTATGCCGAGATTTAAAATTTTGTATTTGTCTCTGTGTGAAATTAGTATTAAAGGCATTATTGACTATTGCCGCTATTTCTTTAGTTGTTTTACCTTTGATATTAGCTTTTATAAATTCTGCTTGTTCATTTGTAAATATTTTTTCCATTGTTTTACTCCGCATTTCCGTAATCTTCTCTACAACCTATTCCGAGTACTGTCGGTCTTGTAGATAATTTGTATTTTCTTGTTGATTGCCAAACTTGATTACGTAATTCAAGTTCAGAATTTTTAATAATTCTATCAGCTGTTTCGCAAATTAAATTTGCTTTGTCCTTTTCTTTTTCAAAGTTTTCATCTTTAATATTTAACTGTGTTAAAGTTGTTAATTGTTCAAATAAAATATTATTTAACTCTTGTAAATCTTTACCCATCTTAAATCCTTTCAGTTATTTCTCCTAGTATTTTGTTTTGGACTGCCATACTGCATTCATCATAAAAGACTTCTCTTTTTCTTCTTGTTATTTGTTTTGCATAAGCGTTCAAAGCTAACTTTAAGAAAGGAAAAGGTTTGTCTTTGTGCCACATTTTTGAATACCAATTAACTGCTTTATCAGTCCAAATATCGATTAAATCTTCTCTTAGCTCGCTATCATAAGTATTATAGATATAGCCAATAACCTTATTATTGTTATCTTTAAACCATTTTGCAAACTCATTTTTATTAATTATTTTGTACGCTAATTTCTTATTTTTTTCAGCTCTAAGTCTACCTGTATATTTTGCAGAACAAGCACAACTACAAAATACTTGCCTTGTATTCTTTCGATTCCAGTATAAAGAAGTAATAAAAGGCATTTTGCATTCAGGACAAATTTTGACTACTCTGTTTAGGTCGTTTGTTTTTGCTTTATAAAAATCAGTAATATAGTTTAGTGTTTCAGAATAATTAGTCATCTGTATTCCGATGCAAGGTATTAGTCCGGCTAAAGAACTTGTTATTTTTAAACCTTTAGCCATTTAAAACCTCTCTGTATACTTTAAAGCAAAATTGTCGTTGCTCGCCTCTTCTACCATATATAAAAACACTGCGTGAAATTCCACCAAACTCAAAAGGTCTGTAAGTGCTTGCGTGTTCTCTATTCTTGCCGTCATTATCGGGGTTGTTTGTTCATAAAAAGGATTTATGTCAATCTGATTGTCTTTCATATCCTTTAAAAGTTTTTTAATATTTTTTCCTGGACATAAAGCGGTATCCCATTTTTTGAATAAACTGTGAATATCTTGTGCAAGTTCTCTCAAATCTTGACTTGTGAAATCAAGTTCATAGTTGTAATCCTTAGTTTTTTTCGCAATGTGTCTATGAATTTCTTCTTTAAGTTTCAATATTTCCATATTGTAAAACTTTAATTTGCCGTAATCCTTTGACGTAACCAAATCACGGACTTTGCATATTTTATCTAGTAGTTTTGTCATTGATTTATCCTATCTTCTAATAATTTAATTAATTCTTTTATGTATTCCTTGTAATCCCAGTTTTCTAATTTACATACTTGGATATCTACTGCAATATCTGTTAATAACCGAATTTTCAATTGTTCTCTTGCTAATTGATTTAAAGCTTTTCTTGTTTCATTACTTACTGTTGTTTTTTTTTTACTTCTGTTACTTCACTGTTTTTAGTGTTTTCAAATAAAAGATGTCTTTGTATTATTTCAGGTTTATAAACTTTAAACCTTGCAATAGCATTTAATAAATAATCACAATTAATTTTATCTTTTATATTATTAAAGTTTAATAATTTAATTCTGCTTATAGCCTCTTTATCATACATTTTAGTATTATAAAAATCTAATGCAG
>ERZ1034865.289-NODE-289-length-33930-cov-24.186125_pt1 | contig 33930 bp, 29 predicted proteins | sample MGYA00520632_ERZ1034865 | MGnify/ENA primary metagenome ERZ1034865 (study PRJEB33766, sample SAMN09781738) | gut metagenome | biome: gut microbiome | host: Homo sapiens | place: Madagascar | study: EMG produced TPA metagenomics assembly of the PRJNA485056 data...
ACCCTTCCCGCACGCGCACTCGGCTAATAACGCCTCGCCACAAGGCAGCGCAACGCCAAGACCCGCACCCCAAGGCAGTCATGACTATGAGGGGGGGGATACCCGACCGAGGTCGACAGCATCAAGATCCTCGGTGCCGCGGACTTCCCGTTGCATCGCAGGAGGGATTGCATAAACGGCGGATGGCCCGGATGCCAAGAAGGCCCGCGCGCCATTCGGAGCACAAGCCTTCTTGTTGCTTTGCTGTCAAATCGGCTTCTTGTCCTCCTCGTCCAGACGGTCCCTCTCGTTGGCACCAATGGGCTGCGAACGCACCGCTAAAAAATGGCGATCGGTCCCAGGATTCCGTTTCGCCGTCGGGAACAAAAACCGCGCGTCCACTCACTTGGGATGAATCCTTACTCCCATTCCCCCGAATACCACCCCGTTCCTCGCCGTCTTCAAATATGGGTAGCAAATGGCAAAATCGCAGGTGAAATGGAGTAAAACGGCAAAGAAAGAGCCTCCGTCCCAACGCGGGAACGGAGGCTCGATAATCGAATTTACTCACCGCCGTCGCTGGTGGCTTTGCCGTGACTCTCGTACGAAACGAAACTCAGCGGCACAGTGCGGCACTCAAAAGAGCAGGTCAAATCCCTATCGGCTTACTCCCACTCAGTGACCAGTCCAGTACGGGTGCTGCCAATCCGTGTCGTGCCATGCCGCCGAAGGGCTGATTCGTGCGCAATTTGGGCGAATCAGGCCCTTGATTCGCGCTTTCGGGAATGACTCAATTGATTCGCGAAACCGCAGGTCGCTCCTTTAATCACTCCCAGGTTTTCGCCGGGATTCGTAGCGGGTGGCTTGAAAAGGGGTGATTCGGGGACGCGCCTAAATGCGTCTTGAAACGATATCGGGCACCGTCGACCTTGGCACCCATTACAGTCTGAGATAAGCCATCGATGAACTTCGGTGGCGAGCATTCGGCGCATGGCCTACAGTTTGGCCAAGCCCCGAGGGGCCGCCGATCGGGCGTCCCTGGATGGCCGCGTGCCCCTGCCCCTCGAGGGCCCGGGGGGTGTTGCCACCGAGGACGCTCGCCGCTCCGAACGACTGATAGGAAACTGCCGGGCCCGGGGGCCACGGCCAGGTAATGTGGGTGTCGAGGGGAGGGCTTCCGATCGGCCTACCGATTGGAGGATACCACCATGGCACCACCCGCCAGGCCGGAAATCGTCATAGGGCTCGACGTCGGGAAGTCGTCGCACTGGGCGTGCGTGGTCACGCGCGAGGGCGAGCTTCTGGCAAGCAAGCCTGTCTTGAACAGGGAAAACGCCATCGACGGGCTCTATGCGCAGTACCCGGGCGCGCTGGTCGTCGTCGACCAGGTCCGCAACATCGGGTCGCTGGCGCTTTCGCGCGCCAGGCTCGCTGGGATGCCGCGCGCGTACCTGCCCGGGCTCGCCGCTCACGGCGCGTCGAGGCTGTTCGCCGGCGACGCCAAGACCGACGAGCGCGACGCGATGGTCATCGCGAAGACGGCGCTGGGCATACCCGACGCGCTGCTGCCGGTGGCCGACAGGCCGCCGGAAATAGAGGCGGCCAGGTCGCTCGCCGCGCAAAGGGACTTCCTGACCTGCGAGAACACGCGCAGCAAGAACAGGCTCCGCAGCATATTGCTCGAATCGTGCCCGGAATTCGAGGCGCACGCCGACCTCTCGGACCCGGCGACCCTCAAGCTCATGGCCGCCGTCGGCGGCCCGTGGTCGATATCCGAGGCGTCGCCGCAGGCCGTCGGGGCGCTCACGCGCGGCTGCGGGCGCGCCAAGGTGGCTGCGCTGGTCGAATCCGTCGGATCGTCGAGCAGGCCGCACCCGGCGGCCGTCGCCTGCGAGGACCGCGCCGTCCGGCTGCTCGCGCGAAGGATATCGGAGAACGCCGCCGAGATCAAGTCGCTGACCTCCGAGATATCGGCGCTGCTTTCCGCCGACGAGACGTACAGGTGCCTGCTCACGGTGCCCGGCATAGGGCCGCGAACGGCCTCCGAGCTGGTCATATCCATAGACATAGCCGACTTCCCGAGCCACGACAGGCTGGCCTCGTACTGCGGGCTGGCGCCGCGCAACCGGCGGTCAGGCACGTCGATATCGTCGGTGTCGGCGTCGCGGCAGGGCAACAAGAGGCTGAAGAACCTGCTCGTATTCTCGTGCAACTGCCTAGCGCGCAGCCGCAACCGATGGGGCGGCTACTACGCGCGCTGCCGCGACAGGGGAATGCCGCACGGCAAGGCCCTGAAGGCCGTTGCGAGGAAACGGCTCAAGGTGATCTACGCGATTATGCGGGACAAGGTCCCGTACTCGGCCTAGCGAGCCGATTGGAAAAGAAAAAGCGCAGGCCCCTTACGGGGCCCGCGGCAGCGTTGTCCCCATCGAGCGAAATTCGCCAACAAATCAATTGACAAAACTATAGGAACCCCCCCCTTGGTCGTTGTTGCGATGGATTCGGGTTCCGAGTGCGCGCTCGGAAGGAGGCGCGGTGGCCTGGGTGGCACTTGCGTTCGCGACAATACCCTCCCTTTTGGATTTACCATGCTACAATATGGTGAAACATGTAGCATGAGAGGACGGGATGGCAAAACGAAAGAGATCAAAGAAATAGCTGCGGCGAACGGTGGCTTCCTGACTGCGTTAATAGCCGGGGAGAACGGTATCCGTAGCCGCGATCTCGCAGATGCGGTGAAGCGCAACGATCTCGTCAGGGTCGAACGGGGCCTGTACTGCACGCCAGACACCTGGGAGGACGAGTACGTGGTGGCGCAACACCGCTTCGCGCGCGGCGTGTTCTCACACGATACCGCGCTCTATCTGCTTGAGCTTTGCGACTCCGCGCCCGAGTCGCTCACGATGTGCTTTCCGAGGGGCTACAACCCGTCCTCCGCGAAAAGGGCGGGCATCGTGGCGAAGTCGTCGCCGGAGGGGCTGCACGACCTCGGCCTCGCTGAGCTTACGACCCCGTACGGCAACGCGGTGCGTGCCTACGGCGCCGAGCGGACCCTGTGCGACATGCTGCGCGGAACGTCGTCGCCCGACCTGCAGCTGCTCTCGCCGGCGTTCCGGTTGTACCTTTCGTCGGGAGGGTGCAACCTGCCGAAGCTGCAGTCGTTCGCCGACAAGCTCGGCGTGGCTGCGAAGGTGAGAAAATACATGGAGGTGCTGCTTTGAAAACCAGGAACGCTATGCAGCTCAAGGCGCTCATCAACAACAGGGCGAAGGCGGCGGGCGTGTCGCCCCAGCTGATGCTGCAGAACTACATGCTCGAGCGGCTGATCGACCGAATTTCCAGATCATCTTGGCGCGATTGCATCATCGTGAAGGGCGGCATGCTCATCGGGTCTCTCATCGGCGTGGACAGGCGCACCACGAAGGACCTCGACACCACCGTGAGGGGCTTCACCCTAACCCACTCGAAGGCCGCCGAGGTGTTTGGCGCGATCTGCGCGATAGACGCAGAAGACGACCTTTCCTTCGAGCTGCTGCGCACGGACGATATCCGCGAAGCGGACGAGTATCCGGGCATCCGGGTGTTTCTGCGCGCTTGCTACGACCCGTTGGCCGTCCCGCTCACAGTCGATGTGACAACCGGGGACAAGATCACGCCCAGCGCCATCGCGTACGAGTACCCGTTCGTGTTCGACGAGGGCTCTGCGACGGTCATGGCCTACCCGCTGGAAACCGTGATGGCCGAGAAGATCGAGACCGTCCTGGCGAGGAACGTCGCGACCACGCGCATCCGCGACTTCTACGATATCTACGAGCTCTGGCGCGTTCGGGGCCATGCGGTCCGTACTCGCACCCTCGCCCAGGCTCTTGTGGCGACGTGCGAGAAGCGCAACAGCTGGGAGGCGGTCGAGCGTCGCGAGGAAATCATCGATGACATGAGGGAGGACGCGGGCCTTCGCCGGCAATGGCAGGCGTACGCGTCGAAACACTCTTACGCCGCAAGCTTGTCTTTCGGGGAAACGCTCGATGCCGTTCGGGAAGTCATGGAATCCATAATGCCTTTTCTGTAATCGCCGAGGACCGCTATTCTGTTTAGGAGGCAATCGCCGATCGAATGGAAGAAAAAGCTTAAAGGAGCTATTCAGCTCAGTTCGTGAATGCCGGGAGCCCTGTGAGATTCAATGCGAAGCCAGTCCTGCCCGGCTGTCCTTTTTTGATTATTGAACGCATGCTGTAGCTGCTGAGTGTCTAATAATCAAATATCGCAGCGGATCGGGCTCTTGGTATTGGGGGCTCTGGGGTGCCTGCCGCGTAGGGACATGAAGAACTGCCATGCGACATGCCTTGTTGACCGTTGGCATATCCGGCGCAGATGGCCTTCCCGAAAAGCAAGTGAGCCCCGGCGACTTGCATCAGCGGTCGTACCGGGGCTAACCAGTGCACATAGTAGCATGCTTTTGCGTTTGCGAAGGTTCGGTGGTGGGCTCCCAGCGGTTCGTCTAGCGCGCCGCGAAAGTAAAGGTGCTTGAAAGCAGCGAGGAAAAATCGTCAGAAACTAAACCTCGGCGCTTATCTGAAAAGCAAATTATTCGGCTGGTGGCAACGTCGGGAATAAGTGGCGATATCCAATGTGGAGCCTTTGCTGGGTTTTGGCGCGACAAAAACTCCGACATTGTTCAGTCGTCATTGGGAAGATACCAGCCATGCTCTCTTTTCGGCAGATGCCACGTTCTGTTCTTCTCGAGCTTTTGGAGCGTCTTGTTGTGCTTCTTGTAAAGACGATTCGATTTCCGGCTGTCATCCCAATTTAGGGCATCCAGCTTTTTGACCAAAGCATCGTCTTTCTTGCTCAGCTTGCTGTATCTGCGGTCTTTCCGTTTGTCGCTTCCGAATAGCATAACTGGCTCCTTCTCGTTAGCGATTTGCTGCTTTACGGCATTTGTCGTTGCAGTATAGCTTGTCTGGACGCGATTTCATAAACGGTCGTCCGCAATGCTTGCAGAAGGCGTGCTGGGTCTTCGTCATATATACCGCGAACACGTACCACAGCCATCGTATTTTCTCGAGTTGAATCGGCCTAAATTGGTGGCCGACCCAGTCATGATGAATAGATCGTGTATGTATGCTTATCAGGGATTCCAATATGGCCCTGCACAGCATGCGAGCGAATTCGTCTGCCTTGTCCTTTGGCAAATCGGACAACCCCAACCTTACTGTTGGCTTCGAGAAAGCCCCCTCATCTTCGAGTCTCAATTCGCAATCCGTGGGATTTACCCAGATACATACATCGAGGCCGGGCATGCTGTCGTAAGCCGTTTCCTTGCGGTCTTGCTCCGTTCGGTCAAAGATGCCTATTTCCGGGGTTGGGAAAGGACGCCATATTTTGGAAACTATTCCCGGAGGGTCAAAATTCTTCGAGCTCCATATTCTCGTAGGGAGATTATTGCCTAAAGTTAGTTTCGCATAATCGACGGGAAGCCCGTTCGGAAATCTGAAATTCGCGTCCGCAAGAACCTCGTATTCTCCTCGCTCGTTCGCGCGGACGCATCTCTCAAAATTGAATGCAACGAGCTTCTTCTCGTCAAGAACCCTCCAATTGCCGCTATCCATGGCACTTTTAATGTTGAGTGCTAGATGCACCAAAGCCGATGCCGCCAGCCACATATCTAAAGGCTCTTTACAAATGCCATTCTCAAAATACATTGTGCCAAACAGCGGCCCATGCTTTTTAGCGAACTTCTCACAGGCATACTGGTTTAATTCGGACAGCTCAGCAAGTTCGTCGTCGAATTGGTTCTCTAGGAAATCGCTGTTGTCGAACTCGTTGAGCGATTGATTCACGGATTCAATTCTTCTGTCTGGCGAGAACACGAGATTGTTCTCGCTGTCGAGCCCGATGAATCGATGAGAGCTAATTTCACTTGTTTTCGGATTGAACATGACCCCCGATGGAACGAAATCGCTTTCCCATATGTGGCTGGGGTCTGGAATGCGGATAGGTTGGCCAGATGTAACGCCCATGAAAGCCTCCTCCCGACGATGGCTTATTCGCTGATGGAGAAGCGCTCTCTTCGGTTTGCTAAGTTTGCTGTCTCAAGCCCCTTCTAACGCAATTCACAATAAAAGCAAGGAAGGGTCGCTTTCAGGGTATCACTTTGACCTGGGGATACATAGGACAATTAGAGGCGCAAAGGTGAACGGCGCCGTTCACGGCAATCCCATCGAGAAAGGCCGTGAACATCATGTTCAGCGAATCAAAGAAGAATATCAAGATCATCATCCCGTCCTCGCTCGACAACGAAGGCGCGCGCATGCTCGTCATCCCGCTGCTGCGCGAGCCGGTGCTCATGCAGGACGTGTACCAGCCTGATCAGGTGATGAAGCTGCTGCGTATCAGCAAGCCGCGCTTCTACGAGCTCACCGACCTTAAACAGCGCAACCCGCTGCCCACGCACAACTACGGCCCGGGCAAGCGCGGCACGATCATCTTGCGCGAGGAGCTCGTCGAATGGATCGCGTCGCTTCCCAAGGGCATCGGCAACGGCAAGCCCGGCGAGCTGCATGAAGATTAGCTTTTCCCCAGAGAACCCCAGAGAACCCGAACAAAGGGCCGCCGCGTCATCGTGACGGCCCTTGCTGTTTCAATGCGTCCCAGCGATATCGCCCGTTGACCAAGCGGCTGCAACGGTGGTCAACCCGAACGAAAGGAAAGCAATGGAAAGCAAGAACCCCGAACGGCTGCAGCAGGCAGGGCGTCCGGGCGCGGCGGAGCCTTCGGACCCCATGCCGCCCCTGTACACCGTGACCGAGGTCGCGGACTACCTGCATGTGAGCCGCTCGACAGTGTACCGCCTCATCGAGGACGGGAGCTTGCACGGCACCCGCATCGGGCAGGCGCTGCGCTTCACCCCGAACAACATCCGCGAGCTCATCGCGCTCGGCTCCGTCGACCGGGGCGCCTAACGCATGGGTGCAGCCCACGGCATCGAGGGCTCGTTCGTCGTCGTCCACGAGTTCATGGCGAAAGGGCTCGGCCTGAAGGGCAACGACCTCATCGTCTACGCGAGGATCTTCGGATTCGCCAACGCCGGAAAGCCCTACTTCGAGAGCAAAGCCGGCTCGGCCGGCTTCTGCGGCATCAGCAAGCGAGCGGCGTTCTCCGTCGTCTCGCGGCTGAAGGCGCGCGGGCTCATCGAGGAAGTCGAGCCGTGCGACGAGGCGAAGAAGATAGGCAGCCGATGTTACATCCCGGCGAAAGAGCCCCTCTCCGCCCTCGGCATCACCTTCGCGACCGATGAAGAAACTGCATATGCGTCAGGCGGCACCGATGAAGAACCTGCACTACCGCCTTCTGCAGCCAGTGAAGGTCCTTCATCCCCGAGGGCATCCCGCGATGAAGAACCTTCATCGCGGTCTCTGCAGAAGCTGCACCCGATAGCAAAGACAGACAACAGTTATTTCGAATAGAGAGAAAAGACGATATGGACGAGGAAAACGCTTTCAGGCTCTACACGAAGGAAGAGGCCGATGCGAAGGGCATAGGCTACGAACCGCAAGTTGAAATCCGATGCCCGCACTGCGGCGAGCCGTACGAGCAGCAGGGCTTCATCGGGCGCGCGGGCCGAATCGCCTGGGTCACCCACAGGGAATGCCAATGCGAGGGCGCGGTCGCTGAGCGCGAGCAGGCCCGACAGGCAGAAGCGGAGGCGAAGCGGCTGGAGTCACAGCGCCGGCTCAAGCGCTGCGGGGTCCCGCGACGCTACATGTCCGCCCAGATCAGCGTGCCGGAAGCGGCAAGGTACGTCGTCGGGTTCGGCGGCGCCGGGGACAAGGGGCTCTACATCGTCGGCGGCGTGGGGACGGGAAAGACCTACGAGGCATGCGCGCTCGCGAAGTCGTTCTTCGAGGCGGGCTACACCGTGCGCGTGACGACGTCGCTCGCAATGCTCGACTCGGTGAGCCGAAGCTACGACGACCCGTCGATAGCCGGCATCTCCGTTTTCACCGGGGTCGACGTCCTCGTGATCGACGACCTCGGCAAGGAGAACGCCAACGCATGGGCGCTCACGACGCTGTTCCAGATCATCAACTCCCGCTACGAGGACGGCAAGCCGACCATCTACACATCGCAGTACGACCTGCAATCGCTCCAGCGCCGCATGTCGCGCCAGCGCGAATCCGAGAGCGCCGAGGCCATCGTGTCCCGCATCTGCGAGACAAGCGCGATCGTCCAGCTCGGCGGGAAGGATCGCCGTCGGAGCGCGAAGGCGAAATAAGCCTTCACCCGCAATACCCCAGCGAACCCCAAAGCGGCTTTCCCGAAGACGCCGCAAAGGCAATAGGCGTTATCTGGGCGAGCGGGCGGGGTCGGCTGGGCCAAACCAACCATCAGAAGAGCCGGACCCTTGCCCCGCCCGCGCAACCAAGTCCCACCGCGAGAGAAAGGCAGGCAGATGGGCACCACGATTCAGAACGCAGAACCAAGGTCAAAGCCCCTCGACGAGGAGACATGCGGGCAGCTCATCTCGAAATGCCAGGAGAACGGCTGGCTCCGGGTCGGCGGCTACGACTGGCAGGACGACCCGTTTCTCGAGGAATACCCCTACGAGTTCATGCGCATCGACGATATCGACGCGCTTTGCGAGCACTTCGGGCGCGGCAACTGGGCGATCCGCCAGGGCGTGGTGTTCGGCGACCTGGCATTCATCAACCAAGCGAACGGCGGCGACGAGTGGTGGACCCTCAAGCGAGACGGCGAAGAATGGACGGCGTTCGAATCGACGAGCTTCGCCTACGTCATCGAGGCGAAGGGCCGCGCAGCGTTCGAGACGCTCGTGCGCTCGATGCAGCTCGCAACGCCGGCGCAATGCAAGACTCTCGACTACTACGACGAGGACGCGACGGCCAAATGGGCAGCGGAGCACAATCCCCGCATCCCCAAGGGCGAGCGTTCCCTAGCGCAGCGCGCCTCAGACGCCCGCGAAGCCGCATCCGCCCGAAACGGCCGCAGCCACGCGCCGAGTCGCGAGGCCCAGGCCATCGACTAACGAAAACAACCAGCAAACCAACCGCTGGGACAGCCTGTCCCAGCGAAGAATCCAGAGAAAGGAGCCAACCCATGGCAACGGATTTCGGAGACGAGAGCGGCGAGAAGCTGTTCGACTGGATGCTCAGGGTCGGCCAGGAAGCCGGCCAGGAGGCCCTCGCCAAAAGCGCCAAGGGCCTCGCCGAAGCCATCAGGAGCACGTGCGCCAACATCGAGAAGGGCGAAGGATCGGGAGACGTCGCCGCGAAGACCCCCGAATGGGCGAAGCTCAGCATGCGCGAGTTCGAGGACCTTCCCGAATACGAAACCCTGGCCGACGTGGTTTCCTCGCAGCTCAAGAAAGAGGGCGTAGAGCACGCCTTCGCGAACGAGGGCGGAAAGCGCTTCCTCGTGTTCAAGGCGAACGAGGCGCCGTCGGTGGCCCAGGCGTTCAGGCGAATAGAGGAATCCATCCCTGAGGCGTGCGAGCGCGCGAAGGGCGCCTTGGCCAAGGGCGAGCCCCTCAAGGAGCGCGCCGCGAGGGCGCGCGCCGCCGCCGAGCGGATCGCCCAAAAGGCCGGCAAGCCCCGCGAGATCGAGATCGCCCAAGCGAGGGCCAAATAATGGACGCCGCGCTCGTAGCTGCGATAGCGGCAACGCCTGCGGCAACCGTCACCGCGAACCTCTACGCCGCCAACCTCGCATCGCTTCCCGGAGCGCCCATCGAGAACCTGGCGGAAGCGGCGGCGACCCTGCCCTCGTACCTTTTGGCAGGGGGCGGCCTCTCCGCAGACCCCATCGCCCTCTGCGCCGCGGCCTTGGGCGCCTGCGCGGTGTGGGTCGCCTACGCCAACCATCTCATGGGCAGCGCCGGCACGCGCAAAGGCGAGGAGCATGGAAGCTCGCGTTGGGCGACCAAAGCCGAGATGCGCGCGTTCGCCGACGCCAAGGACTCCGACAACAACATCATCCTGACGCAGAACTGCGCCCTCGCCCTCGAGCCGAGGAGGTTCGACCAGAAGACGGACCGCAACAAGAACGTCATGGTGGTCGGCGGATCGGGGTCGGGCAAGACCCGCTATTTTGTCAAGCCGAACCTCCTTCAGATGAACTGCAGCTACTTCGTCACCGACCCGAAGGCCACGCTCGCGGCCGAGCTGCGCGGGGCTTTGGAATCCGCGGGATATCGGGTCGTCGAGTTCAGCACCATCGATATGAACAGCTCGGCGCACTACAACCCGATCGCGTACGTGAAAAACGAGGCCGACGCGCTCACCTTCGTGGAATGCCTGATAAGGAACACCTCGGGCGACGGCGAGCACTCCGGCGATCCCTTCTGGGAGGAAGCCGAGCGGCTTCTGTACGTCGCACTCGTCTCCTACCTGGTGTTCCATTGCCCGGAGGCGGACCGTAACGTGCCGGGCCTGCTCACCCTTTTGGGCTTGGCCGAGGCTCGCGAGGAGGACGAGGACTTCAAAAGCCCTCTCGACATCGTCTTCGAGGAGCTCGAACGCGGGGCGCGCTTCACCCAAGTCGGCGCCCGCAATGCGCTCGACGCGGAGAGCCGCGGCTTCGACGACGACGCCGGCGCTTGGCGCTGGGTCGGGGTCGCGAACCCCGTGAGCGCGGAAGATGACTTCGCGCTGTCCAACTACAAGGCGTTCAAGACGGCCGCAGGCAAGACCCTCAAGAGCATCATCATCTCATGCAACGTGCGGCTGAAGCCGCTGTCGGTCAAGGAAGTTTCCGCGCTGCTGAGCCGCGACGAGATGAGCCTCGAGTCAATGGGAGACGCCGGGCAGAAGACATGCGTCTTCGCATCCATGAGCGACACCAACCCGACCTTCAACTTCCTGTTCACGCTGCTCATGTGGCAGACGATCGACGTCCTTTGCAACACGGCGCTTGAGCGCCACGGCGGAAGCCTGCCGACCCACGTGCACTTCGTCTTCGACGAGTTCGCGAACATCGGCGAGCTCCCGAACTTCGAGCAGACCATATCGACCGTGCGAAGCAGGAACGTCTCCTGCTCGGTGATAGTCCAGTCGTTCGCGCAGCTTGAGAAGCGCTACCGCGAGGGCGCCGAGATCATCAAGGACAACTGCGACACGACGCTGTTCCTCGGCGGCAAGGCGGTGAAGACGAACAAGGAGGTCTCCGAGGCGATCGGCAAGGAGACCGTTTCGGCCATGACCGTGAACGACTCGCGCGGCCAGGGCTCGTCCACCACGCGCAACCGGCAGATCATCGAGCGCGACCTCATGCAGGCAAGCGAAGTCGGCCGCCTGCCAAGGGACGAGGCGATTGTGCTTATCGCGGGCGCCAACCCCATCCGCGACAAGAAGTACAGGCTCGAAGGGCACCCGCGCTACGGGATACTGGCGAAAGGCAGGTGACGATGCCCGGAGAAGGCAAAAGCAGCAGGGCCGGCCCCGAAAGCCGAACCGGGAACGCGAGCTTCCACCCTCGCTGCCCCAGACCCCACTGCCTCATGCAAAGGAGCGATCCCGCTCCGAACGAAGATTCTACCAGGCGCCGCCCGCCTTCCACAACCGGCGCGGCGCCCAACATGCAAAGGAGCAACAAACCATGCTATCCCAGATCATCAGCCTGGTATCGGGCTGCGTAACCTTCCTCGGCGGCTTTCTGGTCGTATGGGGCGCGGTCTCGCTCGGCCTCGCCATCCGCGAGCAGCAGGGCGGCAGCCAGATCGCGAGCGCGATCTCCACCATCGCCGGCGGCGCCATCATCATCGCGGCAGCCGTCTACTTCGGCATGCTCGACACCAGCTGGCTCCCCGCCTAGGACGGGGGCGTAGAGCATGTCGCTTCAAATTCCCATCCAGAAAGACATCGGCGAGTACGACGAGAAGATCGTCGGAAAGCTCACCCTAAGGACGCTTTGCTGCCTGGCGCTCGGCTTCTCCGCCGCGGTGGCGGTTGCCGCAGTTGCGCACTTGGGGTTCAAGGCCGACGTCTCGGCCATGACGTTCCCGATTATGGCGGCTGCCCTGCCGTTCTGGCTCGCGGGGTTCTGCAAGCCATACGGCCTGCCCTTCGAGAAGTTCGTCCCGCTGCTCGCACACCACGCCTTGAACAACCAGGCGCTCACGTATCGCAGCTGCGCGGCGATCGAGAAGGCCGGTCTCATGCCTGAGGGGAAGCCGCGCAAGAGAACGCGCCGCGAAAAACGCGCGTTCAGGAAGAAAGGAAGTGAAAACTATGAGCCGACAAAGCAAGCAGCGCAGCTCCAAGCGCGAGGATAGCACCGATCATGTGCGCGTACAGAGCGCGGCGTCGCGCCTGATCGCCGCACTGGCCAGCAGGAAGCCGAGGAAAAAGGACCCCGGCCGCAACGAGGCCCGCGCCCGCAGCAGCAAGAAGCGCTGCTCAAGCGCAGACACGGCGAGCTACATCGCCTACGACGCGCTGTACAAAGACGGCATCGCCGAGGTCGAGCCCGGCCTATTCAGCCAGACCGTCGAGTTCTCCGACATCAGCTACCAGTCCGCCCGAAAGGAAACCCAAGAGCAGATCTTCACCACGCTGAGCTCGCTCTACAACTACTTTCCGGCGGAATCGAGCGTGCAGCTGACCATCGTGAACACCCCGATCCCGCGAGAGCTCATCGGGAAGAAGGTGTTCTTCGAGCCGAACGACGAGCGCACCTTGGGCTACGTCGACGAGTACAACCGAATCCTCAACGACAAGATGCGCGAGGGCGTGTCGAACCTCGTCCGCAGGCGCTTCCTCACGTACTCGGTGCCCGCCGAGAGCGTGGAGGCCGCCGTGCCCAAGCTCTCGCACATCAGGTCGGACATCGCGTCGACCTTGGCGCGCATCCGCTGCGATGCGGCGCCGCTCGGCGGCCAGGAAAGGCTCGAAGCCATTTCGACGCTCATCCGCCCAGGGCACACGCCGTCGTGCGACTGGGACAAGCTGTCCCAGCACCCGCGGCTGCGAACGAAGGACCTCATCGCGCCGAACCTCATGGACTTCGCTCCCTCCGGGCGCGCCGACGCCGTCGAGATAGACGGCATGTACGCGAGCGTGCTCACGCTGCGCGATTTCGGAAGCGTGCTCGAAGACCACTACCTGGCCTCGATCATCGACCTGCCCATGCCGCTCGCCGTGTCGGTGCACATCGCGCCGATCGTGCAGTCGGAGGCGATCGCGCTCGTCAAGCGCCAGATCGACTGGATGGACAAGGAGATAATCGACGAGCAGACGACGGCGGCGAAGAAGGGCTTCAGCCAATCGATCCTCACGCCCGAGATCCGCTACGCCAAGGAGGAGGCCGAAGAGCTTCTCGACTTCCTCCGCAACAAGAACGAGCACCTCTTCGAGTACACGGGGCTCATCTACACCTACGCCGACTCGCTCGAGGCCCTTGACCGACAGGTCGCGCAGGTGACGTCCATCGCGCAGGGCAACTCCATCGCCGTGGCGAGTCTCGATTTCCGCCAGCGCCCCGCGCTCAACTCGGTCCTCCCGCTCGGACGAAACCACCTTGAGTTCACGCGCTACCTGACCACGGGGCAGGTAGCCATGCAGATGCCGTTCGCATCGCTCGAGCTGAACCAGGAAGGCGGCGGCTACTACGGGCAGTCGAAGCAGTCCGGCAACCTTGTCGTCTGCAACAGGAAGCTCCTGGCATCCCCGATGGGGTTCGTCTGCGGCAAGCCGGGCTCAGGCAAATCGTTCAGCGTCAAGCGAGAGATAACCAACACCGTGCTTGCTCATCCCGAGGACCAGATCATCGTGTTCGACCCGGCCGGCGAGTACCCGACCCTCATCGAGGCGCTCGGCGGATCGAACATCGCGTTCTCCCCGGATTCGCCCACGCGCTTGAGCCCGTTCGACCGCTCGGACGTCGCCAACATGGCCACGACCAGCCAGATGGCGTTCAAGATCGACGCCTTCCTGGCCCTTTCGTCGGCGATGATGGCAGAGGGCGACGAGGGTTTGCCGGAGGCGGACAAGTCGATCATCACGCGCTGCGTCGAGGCGGCCTACGCGAAGCGCGGCGGCGACGGCACCCCGACGCTTTCCGACTTCTACGAAATCCTGAAAGCCCAGCCCGAGCGGGAGTCCCGCGACATCGCTCTTCGCTACGAGCGCTACGTGAGCGGCCCTCTCTCGTTCTTCAACTGCCAGAGCAACGTCGCCTTCGACGAGCGCATCGTCAACGTCGACCTCCACGAGCTGTCGAGCAGCATGCGCGTGTTCGGCATGCTCACCGCGCTGGAGGCCGTGCGAAACCGCATGTACGCGAACTACGAGCGCGGCGTGACGACGTGGCTCTACATCGACGAGGTGCAGTCACTCTTCGGGCATCCAGCGATCATCGAGTACTTCACGAAGTTCTGGGCGGAGGGCCGCAAGTTCAACCTCATCGCAACCGGCATCACCCAGAACTCGACCTACATGCTCGCGCACGAGGACGCGCGCAACATGGTGCTGAACTCCGATTTCGTGCTGCTGCACAAGCAGTCGGCGCTCGATCGGAAGAGCTGGGTCGACCTGCTGTCGCTTTCCGCCACCGAGGCGGGCTACATCGACGACACCATCAAGGCCGGCGAAGGGCTGCTCGTGGCCGGTGGGGTGCGGGTCCCCATCCGCGACGACTTCCCGAAGGGCGCGCTCTACGACCTGTTCAACACGAAAGCCACCGAGATCGCCGAGCTGAAGCGCAAGCAGCGCCGCGAGGGAGCCGGCCTATGAGCGCCGGCATCCGCGAGGTGGTCACGTCGGAAAAAGCCGACCTGCTGAACACCGGCACGGTGAAGGGCGCGGAGGGGCAATCCGCGTCGACCTTGGCGCAAAGGGAAAGCGCCGCCACGCAACGGCAGGCGGCGGCGCGGCCTGACCCAGGCTGCGCCAAGCCCGCGGAGAGCAAACGCGGCAAGGAACCGATTGAAACAGATCGGCATGCCGTGGACGCCACCCGAAAGCCCGCCAAGCTTGAAAGGGCGAAGGCCGAGGCGAAATCGGCGGCCATGTCGGCGCTCGTCGGGGAATTGGACGATTCGGAGGAGCTTTCCGGCACGCAGCGCGCATACGACGCGGCGCGCGCGGGAAAGAGGATCACGGCGCGCGCGAAAGCTAGAAAGAGCTTAGGGCAAGAGGGCGGCAAGTCGAACGGCGCCGCTGCCCGAAGCCGCGTGCCGGGCGTGGGCGCGAAGACGGGCAACGCCGCGTCCGCGGGAGCTTCGGCGCAGGGCGCGCCCGCCGCGATGGCGGCCCGGCCCGACGCCCAAATCCGGCTTGCCGCAGGAGCCGCGAAATCCTCGACCGCCGCCACCGGCGCTGCCGGCGCCGCAACGGCCGCGCCCGCAGCGGGGATCGTCGCAGGAATACTCATGTTCGTCGTGGCGATGCTCGCCGTCAGCCAGATCGCCGGCGCGCTCTTCGGGTTCTGGGACAACGAGTCGAAGAAGCAGAGCCTTGACGGCCTGCCGCCCTACATCACCTACGAGATGGTCGAGGCGGCGCTTGAGGCGCAAGAGGACTACGGGCACCCCGCCGGATGCACGATAGCCCAGATAATCGTCGAATCGGGTCAAGGCGACCACATGAGCAGGCTCGCCACGCGCGACCACAACCTCTTTGGCATGAAGTGGGCCCCTTCTTTCGCCGCGGCGCCCGAAGTCGCCGGCAAGGCGAACTGGGTCACCGGCGAGGAGGTCGACGGGGCGAACGTGACCATAACCGACTCATTCACGGTATTCAAATCGGACGCGGACTGCATCAAGTTCAGGAGCCGCGTGTTCCTGGCGAGCTCGACCTATTCGGGAAACGCCCTGATCAGGGAAGCCGTATCAGAGCGGTCCTCCGACAAGATGGCGGAAGGCCTGAAAGACGCCGGCTGGGCGACCGACTCGGCCTACGTCGAGAAGCTCAAGGCCGTGATGGACCAATACGGGCTGCGCGCTTTCGACGCCATGGAGCCCGGGGACCTGGCCAACCCCTCCGCCGGAGGCGCCTCCGTCGTCGCGGCTGCGTTCTCGCAGCTCGGCGTGCCCTACGTATGGGGCGGCACCATGCCGGGCGTGGGCCTCGACTGCTCGGGCCTCACGCAATGGTGCTATCGCCAGGCCGGGATATCGATACCCCGCAATTCCGAGGATCAGGCGGCCGCGGGAACAAAGATCCCGCTTTCGATGGCGGAGCCGGGCGACGTTCTCTGGCGGCCCGGGCACGTGGCCATCTACATAGGAGACGACTCCTACATCCACGAGCCCCAGACGGGCGACGTGTGCAAGGTGTCGCAGGGAATCAGCTACTTCACCTGCGCAGTCAGGTTCAAATAAGGAGGATGGAGAGACATGAACGGAAAAACAAAGATCATTGCCGCCGTGGCGGCGGGCGCCGTCGCCTTGACGATCGGGGCAGGCGCCGCACGCTGCTCGATGGACGCGCCCGATGCCCAAAACGGGCAGCAGGCGCCGCAAGAGCAGGCGTCGGGAAAGCAGGACGACGCGAAGGCGAGCCAATCTTCGCAGCAGGCGCCCGATGAGCGGCAGCTAAGCGAAAGCGAGTTCTCGTCGCTGGCGAACACCTCGTGGACGAGCCGCGACGGAGCCTCGAAGCTCTCGATCACCAAGGACGCGCTCATCGAGCGCACGGCCGACTCCGCAAGCGTGATCTACTACACGGTAAGCGACGAGAAGACCGACGCTGTGGGCCTGAGCGTAACCCTGAGCGCCTCCGAAGACATCGCCGTGCCGGGCGCCGATGCGGTCGTGCGCATCGAGAACGAGGGCGCATCGACGACGCTGACGTGCGATTTGCTCAAAGCAACCTATGTCCAGGACGGGAAGACGCAAACCGCGCTGACGATAGCCGGCGACATACAGGACCTCTGCGCGCTCACCGGCAAAAACGAAGCCGACTTCGAGTCGGTCATAGAGTCTTTCGCGAAGGCGCATTCGCCTTACGCAACGTCGGCCGCGTGGGACAAAGAGGTCTGGATCGACTACGGCGCGCACAGCACTTTAACCACGTTCACGCTCGATGACGCCGCTTCGACCATCGTGACGGTGAGCGTGCCTCAAGACGGGGCCATGGAGGCGGTGTAGCCATGGGCGTGCACGCCGAAAGGCCGGCCATTAAAAAAGCGGCCATCTTCGCCGCACTCTCGTTCGCGGTCTGCTGCGCGGTGTTCGTGCCGACGCAGCCCGCATGGGCGGGCATCGCCGAGGACATCAACGGTTGGCTGTGCGACATGCTGCGGGGCGTGTGCAACTGGGTGTTCGCGGCGCAAGTGGACGTCCTGAAGTCCATCGGCTACGACGGCATCCTGGGCGCCGGCTTCCAGAACATGCTCGGCGCGTCCGGCGACGTATCGGCGTACGACGTGGTGCGCGGCATATGGTCGGTAGCCGTGCTGCCGATCGGCTGCGGGGTGCTCTCCCTCGTGTTCACCATCAAGCTCATCCAGATATCCCAGCGCATGGACGGCAGCGCCAGCATGCCCGGCGTCAAGGAAGTGGTTTTCCTCCTCGTCTTCTTCGCGGTGTTCCTCTTCCTCATACAGAACAGCTTCGACCTCATGACATCGCTCTACGAGGTGGTCGGGCTCGCGATTCGCAGGGCGGCGGACCTCTTCGGCACCGGCAGCGCGATGGACCTCGCTAAGGTCTCGATCGTGACCACCGACGACGACGTCGCCGCCCTTGTGGCGATGCTCGTGGTCTCCCTTATCAGTTGGCTCGTGGTGCTCGTCGCCTACATAGTGAGCCTCGTCGTCTGCTGGGCGCGCGCCATACAGCTTTACGTGCTGGCGATGCTCGCGCCGATCCCCCTCTCGCTCATGGCGCTCGACGAGACGCGCCAGGTGGGCGTCGGATACATCAAGAACTTCGTATCCGTGTGCCTTGCCGGCCTGGTGATACTCGTGCTGCTCATAGCGTTCCCCCTCGTCCTGGGCGGGCTGGTGGCTGTTAACCCCGGAACCGGCACCCCGATCGACGGGATAACCAACGGGCTCACCTACGCGCTGCAGTACCTGGCCATGTGCGTCCTGCTGGTGCTGTCGCTCGCGAAGAGCGGCTCGTGGGCAAGGGACGCCATGAGCGGCTTCTAGCGAAACCGGCTAAACCGAAGGGAGGTGGTCGCGATGGGATGACCTGCGCCGGGCGGCCGCGGCGCTAAAAGCGGCCGCGCAATGCAAGGCCCTTCCACACCAGGCCTTGCGAGTAAACCTAAGAACATGCAAAGGAGACAGCAATGAGCGAAGACAAGAAGAACGTCTACGTCACGCTCCACAAGGATTTCGTGCGCACCGACATCGAGTACGTCGACCGCGCCACGGGCGAGACGAGGACGTTCAACTCGGTGACGCTGCCCAAAGGGACCGTCATCGACGGAACCGACGTGGGCTACTACCAGTTCAGCCCGCTTTTCGTGAACCCCTCGCGCTTCAAGGGGGAAGACTACCGGGATATCCCGCTGCTCGCGAACCGCGAGGTGCGCCTTTCGAAGACCCTGCTCGACGACCAGGGGAAACCCGTGGCGGGCGAAGACGGCAAGCCCATGCGGGACGTCGTCTACGCGATGCCGGCGCAGATCAAGGGGGCCCTCGACGAGGCGCGAAGCCGCTACCTGCAGGCGCAGTCCAAGGCGCGCGACGAGCGCACCCTGGCGCAGCGCGCGAGCGACGCCCGAAGCGGCGCATCGGCGCTCGCCGACGAACATGCCCCTTTCGACTCCCGTAACCGCTAGGAGGTGCATCATGGATGAAAGCAAGGAAACAGCCCGGGCCGCGAGCCCCGAAGACGTGCGCGGGAAGCTCGTGCGCTGCCTGCTCGCCCTCTTGCTCGCAGCGTCGAGCGTTGCTGGCGCGCTATCATCGCTCGGCGCGAAGGAGGCGCACGCGGCGGAAACCGCTTACCTGAGCGTGGGCGGCAACATCCCCTACGCGGGATTCTTCACCACGTGGATGTGGGCAGACGGCCAGATGGCCTATTGCGCCCAGCCCTCTAAGGCGACGCCTTCCGAGGGCGGCTACGAGAAGGCGCCCTTGAGCACCGCGTCCGGCCGCGACGCCGAAGCCGCCGCCGACCTGTGGTTCGGATGGGGCGGTCCGGGCTTCGACCACTCCATGTGGCCCAGCGCCTGGTACGACGGCACGCCGATGAACGATGCACGCTACGCAGCGCTCACGCACATCATCCTGTCCGACACGTACAGCTCGAGCGGCGACCAGGCCATGCATGGGTGCACCCAGGCGTTTCGCTCGTGGTGCCAGCAGAACGTGCTCGGCTTCGACGACAGCGGCTCGGTGATCAACGGCGATGCCACGGGACGCCTCATGTACTCGCGCATGGGCGAGGTCAAGCAGTCCTTCAAGGCGTTCCAGCTCTACACGGGAAGCTCCTCGCAGATGATCGTCTCGTTCAGCTACACGCCCTACGGCAGCGTCGAGCTTGAGAAGCAGTCGAGCAACGACGCCATGAGCAGCGGCAACGACGCGTATTCCCTTGCGGCCGAGTACACGCTCTATTCGGACGAGGGCTGCACGCAGGCGATCTCCGTTATGGCTTTGGACGACTCCGGCCGCGGCAGGATCGACGAGGTGGAGCCCGGCGACTACTGGCTCAAGGAGTCGAAGGCCGCACCGGGGTTCGCCATCGACGAGGCCGCCTACGCGGTGACGGTCGAGCCCGACAAGGCCGCCACCGTTGCGGCCGGGCATGTTAAGGACACGCCGCAGTCGAACGCCGTCGACGTCGTCGTAGCCAAGGCAGACGCCACCACTGAAGAGGCCCAGCCCCAGGGCGACTCCGTACTTGCCGGCGCCGAGTTCACCGTCGAGTACTACAAGGGAATCTACTCCTCGGTCAAAGAGGCCCGCGCATCGGGCTCGCCCGAGCGCACGTGGGTCCTTGCGACCGACGATGAGGGCAAAGCCCACCTGAGCAGCGATTGGAAGGTGCGCGGCGATGCGCTCTACTACGCGTCCGACGGGACGACGCCGGTCATCCCGCTCGGCACCGTCCTCGTTACCGAAACGAAGGCGCCTTGCGGCTACAACCTCGACGACGGCCGAGGCAACGCGCCCGAAACGCATCTCGTAAAAGTGGAGTCGGACAACGACAGCATCGAAGCCGTTTCGACTTACAACTCGCCTGTGACGAAGGACACCGTGAAACGCGGCGACTACCGCCTCGTCAAGGAGGTGCCGGTGTCTATCTACTCCGAGGGCGCAGGCGACATGCCGCAGGACGTCAAGCGGGTGCTCGTGCCCGGCGTTGAGTTCCAGCTGATCAACGATTCGGCGAACCCTGTAGCATCCCCCGAGACCGGCGAGGAGGTTGCGCCCGGCGGCGTCGTGTGCACCATAACGACCGACGAGAACGGGCTCGCCACGACCAAAGACAGCAACGCGGAGGTGAACGGCTGGGCGAAGCCCGAGGGCTGGAGCGCGGCGCTTGCGTACGGCATCTACTCCGTGCACGAGGTGATCCCCGCAGACGTCGCCGCGAAGTTCAAGGCGGAGCACGGCAAGACCCTCCTCGCCGTCGAGGACTTCAAGATCGCGATCTCCGACGAAGGACAGTACGATCCACCGGTTCTGGTGGGCAACAAGATCCCGCAAACGCCGCTCAAGGTGGTCAAGGCCGACGCCGAAACCGGCAAGCGGGTTCCTCTTGCGGCGAGCTTCGAGCTGTATGACGCCGACGGCGGTCTCGTCACCTATACCCTCCACTACCCGGACGAGGAGGTCATGAGCACGTGGACCACCAACGAGCGCGGCGAGCTCACCTTGCCGATGGTTTTGGGGGAGGGGCATTACTTTCTGAAGGAGGTCGCAGCGCCCGAGGGCTACGTCCTCGATTCCGAGCCGGCAGCCTTCACGGTTTCCGCCGACTACCGCGGATGGGACGACCCGATCGTCCTGACCTTCGAGGACGCGCCCCAGAAAGGCACCGTAACCGTTTCGAAGACCGACTCCGAGACGGGGTCGCCCGTCGACGGCTCCACCTACATCGTGAAGGCCGAAGGCGACGTCTCCACCCCCGACGGGACCCTGCGCTACGCAGACGGGCAGATCGTGGCGACTCTCACCACCGGCGCTGAGGGACGCGCGACCAGCGAGCCGCTCTACCTGGGGACATACACCGTATACGAGGCGAAGGCCAAAGAGGGCTACGCCCTCGACGTGGCCGAGAAAAGCGTTGCCCTGACCTACCAGGGCCAGGAAGTCTCGGTGTTCGATGAGCAGATTGATGTGGCCGATGCCCCGACCGAGCTGCAGATCGTCAAAGTGAGCTCAATCGACGGCGAGACCCCGATTGATGGCGCCATTTTCCGAGTCTGGAGCGACTCAGGCGATTTCGACGAGACCCTGACAACCGACGCAGGCGGCGTCATAGCGCTCAAGTACCTGAAGCATGGCAGCTACCACATGCAGGAGGTCGCCGCGGCGGACGGCTACGTCATCGACGACGTCGACGACGAGGGCGAGGCCCGCATCTATGACTTCCAGGTGAACGACCAGGGCATGGTCGCCATGGCCGACGAGCCCATGCAAGCCAAGCTCGCCATCGTGGTCGAGAACATGCCCAAGGCAATGGGCACCACCGCGGCCGACGGTGACAGCGGTACCCATGAGGGCCAGGCGCGCAGCGGCATGTCGATCATCGACAGCGTCGCCTACACGGGATGCATCCCCGGCGAAACCTACAAAGTAACCGGCAAGCTCATGGACAAATCCACCGGCCAGCCCGCGCTCGATGCAAAGGGCAACGAGATCACGGCCGAGAAGGAGTTCGCGGCGGAGGGTTTCGAGGGGTCGGTTGACATCGAGTTCAACTTCGACGGATCCGGCCTTGCAGGCACCTCGCTCGTTGCGTTCGAATCGATGCTCGATGCCGAAGGCAACGTCTATATGAGCCACGAGGATATCGGCGACGAGGGCCAGACCGTCAACGTCGTCGACATCGCCACCAAGGCCCACGATGCTGAAACCGGCACCAACCAGGGTACCGTGGGCGAAGGCGCGACGCTCGTGGACGAGGTGAGCTTCGAGGGGCTGACCCCCGGCAGCCGCTACAAGCTGTTCACCACGCTCGTGGACAAGGCGACCGGCGAACCCGTTGCGGATGCTGCGGGCAACCCGATGGTGATTGAGACGGATTTCGAGCCTGAGGCGCCCGACGGCACCGCGGAGGTCGTGTTCGAGCTAAACACCGTCGACCTTGCTGGCAAGTCCCTCGTGTTCTTCGAGAAGCTCGCCGACGATGGCGACAACGTCATCGCGAAGCATGAGGACATCGAAGACGCTGGGCAGACCATCGAGCTTCCTGAGCCTGATGCTCCCCAAAACCCCGTAGGCAAGGGATACCCCAAGACGGGCGCCGATGCGGCCAAGGCGGCTGTTGCGGCAAGCGCGGCGGTAATCGTGGGCTGTGGTGCGGCCGGCGCGGCCTATGCCGCGGCGAAGCGCCGCAAGAAGGCCGGCGAAGAGGTTGAGGAACCGACCGCCGAACCTGTCGAGCAGTAACAACAAATCGCTGCAAGTTCAGGCGGGCTTCGATCGAGGCCCGCCTTCTTTATTGGAAAGAGCGTAAATGAAGAAGCAGAAGAAGATCGCCGAAGGCCTTGGCCTGGTGATCGCCGCACTCGTCGTCGCCGCGCTATGCACCTGGATCGCCGCAGACGATAACGACAAGGCCGAGGTCGCACAGTCGCTCGAAGGCGCCGTATCAGGGGAAAACGAGCATGAGGAGCCCTGGGGAATCGACTGGGACAGCTTGTCCCAGGAAATCGTCGCGTGGGTGGAGGTGCCCAACACGAGCATAAGCCAGCCGGTAGCCAAGGCCGACAAGCAGAACCCGAACGTCTATCTCTATCAGGATGCGCTCGGCCAAGGAGGCTACGGCACCCCATACATCGACGCCGACTGCACGGAAATGTCGCTCCTCGTTCCGATTTACGGGCACAACATGTCGGACGGCAGCGTGTTCGCGGATTTCGCGAAGTACAGCGATGAAGATTACGCGCGAAGCCATTCGCGCATCTTCCTGCATACCCGCGATGACGGCACGTATGAGCTATCGGTCATTGCCGTGGACGTCGTGGACGCCTGCGCTGAGACCGTGTGCCCAAGCTTCGACGATCCTGGCGCGATTGCGGAGTGGATTGGCAAAAGCGACCTCGTTCTACTTGAATACGATGGGTCGAGCAAAGTATTCGCTTTCGCGACCTGTTCGTACCAGACCGCCAATTCGCGAACCGTGGTATATGCGATTCGGTAATTCCACGTTGCATAGCTCCGGATCGCAAAACAGGCCAAAAGCTAGACCGCCTCCAGCTATTTCTGAAGCGATAAAACGACCAAACCCATGCTGCACGCCAACCAATCGAATCGTCAGTGCTAAAATTGTGCACAGTTTTCATACCACCCGATACGCAAGGATGTGATCACGTGGATGAAAGTCAATTGAGGAAAAAGGTGCTCGCCGGCAGAAAGACCGAGCGAGTGGTGTTCGCTGCGAGCGAAGAGATGAAAGCCTCCCTTGAGAAGATCGCCGAGGAAAAGTGCATGAGCTTATCTGCCTTGATGACCTCGCTTGCAACGGAGGAGATTCTGGCGAACAAGGAGCTGTTCGAGGAGGCGAAGCTCTAGTGCCAACTGGCAAAAAGCTAATGGGAAACACCATCGCACGCGAGCAGTGGCTTCTAAGAGAATGCCGAATCGTGGCGGCGATGAGACTCAGCGGAATGAGCGACGTCGAAGCGGCAGCCGCGGTCAAGAGGGAGAACCTCTTCCAATATCCGACGGAGCGCACTCTTACGAGGATATCGAAGGCGTGCAACAAACGAATCGATGCGGTCCGCAGCAGGGAAATCGTCGAAATCGTGGCGGAGGGACTTCCGGACGCCGCTGCCCAGGCGAATCTATACATGATGATGTGCGCCTATCCCCTGGTTAGGCACTTCATGCTCGATGAGATCGCCCGCAGGTTCGCTGAGCTCGATTACTCATTTTCCGCAACCGATATGAATGCCTACTTCGTCAGGCTTGAGGAGGAGTTCGATAATTTCGCGACGTCTTCCGAAACCACCATCGCGAAATTGAAACAGGTGCTCAAGAAATGCCTCGTCGAAGTCGGCATTCTCGAAAGCGCGCGCAGCGAGAGGCTCGTGCCGATATACATCGATCCTGAGGTAAGGGCCGCCATCGAGGCCAAGGGCGACTACGCGGCTCTGCCCGCGTTCAATTGCAGGGAGGTATGCTGATGGCGACGCCTATGCAGAAAGAGGATTTCGAGCGCCGATGCAAATCGCTCGTCTCGAAACTGAACGACGCCGATTTCCTGGCAAACAAGGGTCTTGGCAACGAGGCCGGCATCTTCACGTTCTGCTACGATCCCACGCTCGAGCCCGCCGCGAGGGATTTCTTCCGCAGGGTCGTCTCCGACTCGCGCGGAGGGAAATACGGTTCGGACGGCGTGAGGGCGAACGTGGTCGAACGCAACCTTTACGACGTGCTGCTCTCTATTGCTGAATCGAAGAGAGTGCTTGATCGGTTGCCCGGCCAGGAAGAAAAGCGCGGGAGCGAAGGCCTGCTCAAGCAGGTTCAGCGCATCGCCACGCCGGAAGCCTACGTGGAGGCCATCGATTGGAGCCCCCACGCTCCCGGAGACGTGCTGCTCATCACGGGCGTCGGCGAGGCGTTCCCGTTCGTAAGGGTTCACAACGTGCTCAACAATATGCAGAGCGCCTTTCGGGACGTGCCGGTCGTCGTTGCTTACCCGGGCACATTCGACGGAGGGTCTCTCAGCCTGTACGGGAAGCTCAAAGACGGAAACTACTACCGGGCCTTCGACCTGATTTAGGAGATAAGCCATGAAGATTCAGGAGATGTTCAAGCGAGACATCAACAGGTACATCAACGGCGTCATCAGCGTCGGCGAGCAGAGCACCATCAAGCAGGAGCTCGATGAATACGTCGTGACGCGCGAGCTGCAGCGCCACTTCGCCGACTTCTTCCAGTCCTACGAGCGCGGCCTCGACAGCCCAGAGCGAAACACCGGCGTCTGGATCCAAGGCTACTTCGGAAGCGGCAAATCGCACTTCCTGAAGATGCTCAGCTACCTTCTCGAAAACAAGGAGGTCGAGGGCAAGCGCGCCGTCGAGTACTTCGACGGCAAGTTCGACGACCCCATGACCTACGCGAGCATCGTGCGCGCCTCCGACGCCTGCGCGGAGACCATCCTGTTCAACATCGACGACAAGGGCGGCTGCTACAAGGAGGGCGAGACCTCGGAGACCGCGGTGCTCCGGTCGATCGCGCGCGTATTCTACGAGCACCTCGGCTTCTACGGCATGGACTACAAGCTCGCCCGCTTCGAGAAGCTCATAGACGATCGCGGCAAGACAAACGAGTTCCGCTCTGCCTACGAGGACATCACCGGCACCCCCTGGGTTGACGACCGAGAGAGCTACGACATGTTCGGCGAGGAGGTCGCGGAGGCGGCCAACAGGGCGTGCGGCATGTCCATCAAGTCGGTGACCGACTGGGCCGACAGCTCCGATGCCGCGCTCGTCGATTTCGGCGCGCTCGTCGACGACATCAACGAGTACGCCCAGAAGCGCGAGGCGGAGTGCGGCAAGCGCTTCCGCCTGCTGTTCATGATCGACGAGATGGGCCAGTACCTCAACGGCGACACCAGCCGCATGCTCAACCTCCAAACCTTCATGGAGAAGTTCTGCGACAACTGCGGCGGCCGCGTTTGGATGGTGGTAACGAGCCAAGAGGCCATCGACGAGCTCATGAACGTCGTGTCCATGGACTTCTCGAAGATTCAGGGCCGCTTCGCCACCAGGCTGTCGCTTTCCTCGTCGAGCGTGGACGAGGTCATCAAGAAGCGCGTGCTCGACAAGAGCCAAGCTGCCGCAGCTCTGCTGAAAGACGAGTATGCCACCAAGGACGTGGTTCTGAAGAACCTGTTCTCTTTCGAGGACTCCCGCAGCGACCTCAAGGGCTTTCCCGGCGAAGAGGACTTCGTCGACTGCTTCCCGTTCGTGGACTACCAGTTCAAGCTCATGCCCGGCGTGCTGAAGGAGATTCGCCGCCATGGTTACCAGGGCAAAAGCCTCTCAACCGGCGAGCGAAGCATGCTGTCGAGCTACCAAGAGGCAGCACAGGCGGTCGAGGGCGGCGACGAAAGCAGCCTGGTTCCTTTCTGGCGCTTCTTCGACACGCTGGAGAAGGAGCTTGACCACGGCATCAAGCAGGTGTTCGTGCGCTGCCGCGACGCCGCTGAGAGGGACTACACCATACAACCCCAGGACATCGACGTGCTGAAGGTGCTGTACCTGATCAACTACATCAACGACGTCAAGCCGTGCATCGGAAACATCGCCATCCTCATGGCAGACCGCATCGATGCCGATATGAAGGCGAAAAAGGAGGCGGTGAAGGAAAGCCTCGAGCGCCTCGTGCGAGAGAACTACGTGGCGCGAACGGGCGACCGGTACGCGTTCCTGACCGACACCGAGCAGGAGGTGGCGCGCGAGATCAAAGACGAGAAGATAGACCCCGCCAACGTCATCGACGAGGTCCAGAAGATCATCTTCAGCAAGATCTTCACCGACAAGCGATTCCGCAAGGGCGCGAACGACTTTCCGATCGATCGCTACATCGACGACACCATCGTAGGCCAGTCCCAGCAGGGCATGAGGCTCAACGTCGTCACGCTGGCCAACACCGCCCTCGCCGAGGCCTCGGACGGCGAGCTCGATCTGAAGTCGACCGATCAAGCCCTTTTGGTGCTCGACACGGAAAGCGACTACTACAACATCCTCTACAACGCCGCCAAAATCAAGAAGTACGCCCAGACCAAGGCCAGCAGCGACGACTCCCAGGCGAAGAAGAACATCATCCAGCGCAAGCAGGAAGAGGCCGTTGAGAACCGCAAGGAGGCCGAAGGCCTCATCGAGGACGCCATCGTGCACGCCCGCGTCTCGGTTGCGGGTCAATCGGTGCAGATCCCTGCAAGTACGGCCAAGCAGAAGATCGAGGGCGTTCTCGATAAGCTGGCCAGCGCAATATTCACGAAATCGACCCTCATAGACTCGCCTATCGACAATGACGCCCAGCTGCGCGACGTTCTGGTGGGTCGCAACCTGCAAATGAACTCCGACGGAGAGCTCGGCGGCAACGCAGGGGCCGCCGAGGCGATGCTCGCGTACCTGCGGGCCCGCGGACAGTTGCACCAGGCAACCACAGTTGGCGACCTGCAGCGCAACTTCCAAGGCAAGCCGTTCGGCTGGCGCGAGATAGACGTCGCCTCGGTCGCCGCGAAGCTCATAAACAGACAGCAAGCCACGGTCTCCTACGGAGGGGCGCGCGTTTCGGCGAGCGACCCGAAGATGCCGGCGTACCTGAGAAAGCAATCCGAGATCGACAAGGCGACCATAGCCATAAGGAAAAGCATACCGACCGCGCTCGTCTCGAAGGCCAAAGAGGTCCTGCGGGAACTCGACAGCGCAGCCAACCCGCCCGCAGACGAGGACGGGCTCGTCCAAGCGGTCAAGGACTGTCTCGAAGACCGCGTCAGCGTCCTTCGAGACATGCTGGCAAGCAAGTACCGAGGGGCGAAGCCCTATCCCGGCCGAGAGACGATCGATAAGGGCGTACACCTCGCCAGCTCCGTTCTCGGCCAAAAAGCCGATCCCGAGGCCCTGCTGGGCGAGCTCCGCAACTTGAGCGAAGACATCATGGACAACGAGGAAGACCTCGGCGAGGTAAGGAGATTCTTCGATACGAACCAAAAAGAGCTGTTCGACAAGGCGCTCAAGACGCTGGACACCATGAGGAGCGAGTCGGCGTACATCGAGGGCGACGTCGATGTCCAATCGGCGCTTGCCGACATACGCGCGATCGTCGAAGCCGAAAAGCCCTATGGCAAGATCAAGGATCTCGGCGGGCTGACCGAGAAGGCGACGAAGTCCTACTTGAAGCTGTGCACCGCGAAGCGCGACGATATGCTCGGCAGGCTCGACTCGGCGTATGACGAGATCGAGAGCTACGCCAAGTCCGAAGGTGCGCCCGCCGCGGGCGCTTGCGCGGCGATCGTGGCCGGCGCAGGGGAATCTCGCGTTCAAAAGCGCGCGAGCATCCACGAAGCGGAAACGTGCTCTCGCCTCGACGCGATCGGGGCGCAGATAGACGCATGGCGCAACTCGCAACTAACGAAGATCGACGTGGCGGTGAGGGATGCGCAGCGCCCGAAGCCGAACCCGGGCAGCCGCCCCGTCGAGCCCTCCGCGCCGACCAAGCCCGCGTCTAAGCCCAAGGTCGTGCCGCGCAGCTCGGTGCTTCCCGCCAAGGCGCTTCGCAGCGAGGAAGAGATCGACGAGTACCTGGCGCAGCTGAAGACGCGCCTGCTCAAAGAGCTCGAAGGCTTCGACAGCATCCGCCTGGGATAAAGGAGACAAGCTATGGCAATCCTGATAGCCGATAAATACGCCGCATGGGAAAAGGAGTGCGAGGACCGCTTCAACAGGCTCAAAGCGAACGAGGAGGAGCTCAACCGCATCTTCGCCGAGATATACGACATGGTGGGCGAAGTTCCCATCGAGGTTGAGGACAAGTACGTGTCGGTGCGCAAGGCTGACCTGCAGCGCGAGATAAAAAGCCTGCTCAGCTATGCGGTCGGCTGCATGATGGGCCGCTATTCGCTCGACGAGGACGGCTTGATCCTCGCAGACCAGGGCGCCACCGAGGCCGATTACCTTGCGCGCATCCCTGACCCCACGTACCCCTGCGACGACGACGGGATAATCCCCGTGACGGACGACGACTACTTCGGCGACGACGACATCGTTGCCCACACGGTCGCGTTCGTCAAGGCGGCCTACGGCGAGGAGACCCTGGAGCAGAACCTGCGCTACATCGCCGACGCGCTCGGCGGCGAGGGCAAGCCAGCGCGCGACGTCATCCGCTCGTACTTCCTGAAGGACTTCTTCAAGGACCACTGCCAGATCTACAAGAAGCGCCCCATCTACTGGATGTTCGACTCAGGCAAGAAGAACGGCTTCAAGTGCCTGATATACATGCACCGCTACACGCCCGACATGGTCGCGAGGATCCGTACCGAGTACATACACCCCCAGCAGCAGCGCTACCGCTCGCAGATCGAGTTCTGCGAAAGCCAGCTCGAATCAGCCTCAGGCAGCCAGCGGATGGCCCTGCAGAAGCGCGTGAAGAAGCTCCAGGACCAGCTCAAAGAGGCCTCCGATTATGAGCAGGAGATCGCGCACTACGCAGAGCAGATGATCGCCATCGACCTCGACGACGGCGTGAAGGTCAACTACGCGAAATTCGGCGACCTGCTCGCCAAGATCAAATAGGAGCGAACGATGAACGACACCGCAATCAAAAACTATGCGATCTGGGCACGCCGCGAGCTCATCTCCGACGTGCAGAAGCGCTGCATGAAGTACGGCATCCTGGAGAAGGGCAGCCTGCCCGGCACCGCCGACGCCATCGACGGCCGCGTGCTCACGTCCGCTGAGCGCCAGCAGCGCGCGGAGCTGCTGCGCCTTGCCGCCGACGGCGGATACCGAGAGCTCGTGGAACGGGCGGCTTACACTTGGTTCAACCGACTCTTGGCCATTCGCTTCATGGAGCTAAACGACAGACTCCCGAGCCACATTCGCGTGCTTTCGGGCGCGGATGGGGCGTTTCGGCCCCAAGCGCTAGCCGAGGCGATGGACCTGCCCCTCGAGGCGCTCGACCAGACGCAGGTCGCTGAGCTCGTCCAACGCGGCGACGATGAGGCGCTTTTCAGGGCGATCTTCCTGGCGCAGTGCGATGAGCTCGCCGCATGCATGCCCGCCGTCTTCGACAAGATTGGCGGCGCCATGGAGCTTCTTTTGCCCGACGGCCTCCTGCGCGAAGGCGGCGTCGTGGAGAAGCTCGTGACGTCCATCCCCGAAGAGGACTGGCGCGAGGGCGTCGAAATCGTAGGGTGGATGTACCAGTACTACGTCAGCGAGCGCAAAGACGAGGTGTTCGCCAGCTTCAAGAAAGGCAAGAAGGCCGAGCGCGAGTCCATCGCTCCGGCAACCCAGCTGTTCACGCCCAACTGGATCGTGCGCTACCTTACGGAGAACTCTCTTGGGCGCCTGTGGATGCTCAACAGGCCCGATTCCGAGCTGCCCAAGGACATGCCGTATTTTGTAAAACCCGACGAGGACGCCGAGACCGAGTTCAAGAAAATATCGACTCCCGAGGACATCACGGTGGTCGACCCCGCATGCGGCTCGGGCCATATCCTCGTATACGCCTTCGAGCTGTTGTCGAAGATGTACATCGAAGACGGCTACACCGGCCGCGACGCCGCAAGGCTGATTCTCGAGAAGAACCTTTCAGGCATGGAGATCGACCCGCGCGCTGGCGCCATGGCGTCGTTCGCGCTGACGATGAAGGCATGCGAGCTAGACTCGCGCTTTTTGCGCCGCGGCGTGAGCCCGCGCATAACGGTGCTCAACCGCGTTGAGTTCGAGCCCGAGGAACTGCAGTACGTCGAATACCTGCGAAATCGCCCTGAGCTCATGGATGCGGCGGCGCATTTGGACGAATGCGGCAGCTTGCTCACCGTAAGTTCCGAAGACTTGGAAGCCGTCGCAAGGGACCTCGCGTCCCTTGCAGGCGAAGAGACCATCTTCGGCGGGCTTGCGGCAGAGAAGCTGAAGCGTTTGCAAGTCGAGCTTGATCCGCTGAGCAGGCGCTACGACGTGGTGGTCGCGAACCCGCCGTACATGGGGAGCAGCAACATGAACGGCTGGCTCTCTGGGTGGACCAAGAAACGCTACAAAGAAGTCTGTAAGGACCTGTGCACCTGTTTCATCAAGCGAGGATTCAGCCTTTCCGACGACCGAGGTTACGAAGCGCTTATTACATCGGACACCTGCATGTACATTTCCTCATTTGAGAAAATGAGGAAAGAGGTTATCGAACGAACGAGCATCGTTTGCTTTATCGACACGCGTGGAACCAATGCGCACCCCGACGTGTTCGATGCCAATGCGGGCTGGGTCCTATGGAATCATCCCGGAGCGAATATCAAAGGTTCTTACTTCAAATTGAACCATCCGATACCTGAGAAAAGTCAAAGGCTCTTGGAAGCCCTTGCGCATCCCAATTGCGGGTGGTTTTATCGCGCGGATGCGAACGGATTCGAGGTGATACCGGGTAGTCCGATTGCTTATTGGATTCCCGCCAGTCTCAAAAGGGCTTTTCAGAAGAGTCAGCCACTCGAGCATTATGCGCCACCCAAGAAAGGATTAGGTACGGGTAATAAGGAGCTCTTTATGCGCTGCTGGTGGGAGGTCGGGTTCGGCGATATTTGCTTTGACGCAAGAAATGGCACTGAAGCCCAAGCGTCTTGTAAACGCTGGTTCCCCCACAATAAAGGTGGAGAATTCCGCAAATGGTACGGCAACGATGAATACGTCGTTGATTGGGAAGACGATGGGGGCAGGATTAAAGAATATCGAAACGATGCAGGACAGATTGCTTCCTACCCTAGAAATCAGGATGAGTATTTCAAGTCTTGCGTTTCTTGGTCGAAGATATCAAGTGGAAGGCTCGCTTTCAGATATAAGCCTGCTGGAAGCATATTCAACGAAGTGGCTCCTGCCTTCTTTTCCGACAAATCATCTTCCTTCAAGTTTGAGGCATTTCTAAACAGCTCGGTTTGTGCTGAAGTTGCAAAAGCCGTCTCGCCAACCTTGGATTTTCAAGTTGGGCAAGTTGCAAGCTATCCCGTATTGCGGGAAGTCTTAGAAAGCAGCCAGACACCTGCGATTGTTGAATCCCTCACGGCGAGCTCCCGCAACGATTGGGATTCCTTTGAGATTTCATATGACTTTAAGCACCATCCATTAATTTGATGCAAGAGGCGAGCGGTGCGATCGCGATCGCACCGCTCGCGATAAGCTAAACCAGAGGATGACGAGTAAAATCCCAAGAGGTTTCAAACGAGTTCCAATCCTGTTTCACGTTAGCAACCGAATCGCTCGCTAGTCCTTCTATTACCGCCTTATGCGTTATGCATGCCCTTGGTATTTGCCCAACCGGTCCGGCGCTGTAGTTCAACGTTGGGGCAAGAAACTCGAAAAGACGCCGAACGACTGAAGAATTCATTAGAGCTAAGTACAATAATGTCTCTTGCCTTGGGAACATAGATGAGCCAGCGGTATTGGATATGGCACCGTAATCACTTAAGCGAAATGAACACAGGCCGGAGGACAGACTATTCCAAGTAACAGCATCATTAAAATAATACCGCTCCGATCGAAGATTTGCCGAAGAGGACTTTAAAGCCGAGCCATTGTTTTCCCAATTGATAACCCACTCTTTGTTGCCGTACCATTTCCTATACTCCCCGCCTTTATCATGCGGTGCCCATTTGGCACGCGAAGCAAAGAACTCTTTCTGGTTTTTGCTTCCAATTCCCATTCTCGAAATTGAAACTTCATGCCAAAGCCTAAGAAAGGTGTCGTTGTCGCCAGTGTCCAAACCTTTTTTGACGGGAATCAAATCGCCCAGTAAGGGATTGTTGAAAGCGGAGATGATCGAAGCTGTCGCCCAATAAGCAATCGGGTTGCCCGGTATCGCTTCAAAACTGCTCGCGTCCGTGCGATAAAACCACCCGCAATTGGGATGCGCAAGGGCTTCCAAGGCCCTTGGCTCCTCAGGCGGCAGAATCCATATAGCAGAAAGGACTATTAGATTTAGGCCAATGCAAAAAATGCGTTATGCCAGTCAAAACGGTCTACAGCCCCAGTTGCTTTCTGAGGTCTTGCACCGTGATCACGCGGAGCTCATCACTGTACTTAACCAGTAGGGTTTCGACATCCTTTTTCATCTCGAACACAACATCGCGTGGCAGGGCAACTTCCATGAGCTTCAGCATGGTGGCGTAATCGTCGTTGTCGACTTGCGCGCAGTAGAGGCGCTCATCGTGTGCGCACAAGTTCCTGAAATGAGTGAGGACGTCATAAGCCCTGAGGACCTCGTGCGGAGTAATTCTTTTGTCATCTTCTGCGCGAAGCGTAGTCTTAAATAGGTTCTTGCAGACGGAGTTCTGGTCGCCCCTCTTCATAAGCTGGAAAAAATGGGACATGTTCCCGAAGGTCAGGTCATTGGAGAGCACCCATAGGGGAACCTCGCCGTATGCGGCTATGTAATGCTCGACGAAGGGGCGCGTTGCAGGGCCGACCACGAGCTTCTTGTTCAGTATCCCCATCAACTTGTTGATACCCTTGGAATGCTGAGCCATCTTGTTCCCCTTGAAGGTCTTGGGCGTCAGCATATCCCTCGCAGAGCAGAACGAGGAGCGATCTAGGTAATCAGAGCAGTTTGGGTGCTTCTCGCAGAAGGCGTATACCGTGGCGGTCTTAAGCGCTGCCTCAGCTTGAATGAGATAACTGAAGGTGATTCGGCGCAGCTCCCGGTCGAATTTGAACAAGCTGTACAGCCATTCGAATCTGGTGCCCTTCAGATAGATATCGTCTGCGCTTGACTGCATGGCTTCCTTGTCGAGGAATGGGTCTTTGTAGCCGTTTATTATCGAATAGTAGTTTTCACGCAGCAGAATGGTGGAGGCTTCCTCGCCGACGCGCATGCCCCTGGTTTCCAGGATGCGGATTTGCTCGGCAATGGTTTTGAATTCTTTCAACATGCCTCCTTGTAAAATCAGAGGGCCGTTGGTTGCCCAACGACCCTCCTTTGTCCCTGCCTCACGTAGAGTCCACAAGGACTGTTTCACTGGGAATATCTTAAACCAAGTACTCATTGCACTTGGTGACAATTTGGCGAAAATCCGAAAGACCTCCAAGTGCATTCAAGGGACCTCGCGTCCCTTGCAGGCGAAGAGACTATCTTTGGCGGGTTTGCGGC
>ERZ1034865.292-NODE-292-length-33768-cov-19.753863_pt1 | contig 33768 bp, 26 predicted proteins | sample MGYA00520632_ERZ1034865 | MGnify/ENA primary metagenome ERZ1034865 (study PRJEB33766, sample SAMN09781738) | gut metagenome | biome: gut microbiome | host: Homo sapiens | place: Madagascar | study: EMG produced TPA metagenomics assembly of the PRJNA485056 data...
AATATGCGAACGCTTTAGGAAATCCTAAAAGTGATAAAGGCGTTTGGCGTGTTCAATCGTCTGTATTGAATGCCGAAGTGATCGTTGCTCCAGCGGTTGGTCACTTAGTTGAACGAATTAATCCATACACTAATTTTGAAAATTGGGAGATGGCTAATCTTCCTGCCTTACCTGAGGGCTTTTCTTATGAGCCTAAAAAGGATACCATTAAACGTTTTAACGCTATTAAAAAAGCTGTAAGAGAGGCTGATGCTGTTATCATTGGTACAGATCCTGACCGTGAAGGCGAAGCGATTGCTTATCGGATTTTAGAATTAATCCCAGGAGCTTTAAAGAAGATTAAATACCGTTTATGGGCAAATTCTTTAACAAAAAAGGGGTTAGAACAAGCTTTCTCAAATCTCAGAAATCCAAAAGACTCCATCAATTATTTTCATGAAGCTGATGCAAGAGGTGATGCTGATTGGCTTGTTGGGTTTAATTTAAGTCCTTTCGTAACCATCAAAATGAAAGAGGAAGGCTACCTGGATAAAAAAGAACATTCGATGTCGGTTGGACGTGTTCAAACACCTATTGTTAGTCTAATTGTTAGAAATGATGAAGCCATTGAAAACTTTAAACCAAGTCCTTACTGGCAACTAAAACTTATCGACCATGAAGCTAAGGTTACCTTTAGCAATGATATTAAATATCAATCAAAAGCTGAAGCAGAACAAGTTTTACAACAGTTAGCCAATACTGCCGTTGTCAAAACAGTTACGAGTGAAGAAAAGGTACAAGAAGCGCCTAAACTTTATAACTTAACCAATTTTCAGTCTGAAATGAGTAAACTATATCATTTTGATGCCACTAAAACCAAAGAATTGGTTCAAAGTCTGTATCAAAAAGGGTATCTTTCTTATCCACGTACTGATTCGACCTTGATTACTACCAATGAATTTACTTATCTGGTTGATCATATAGACGAGTATCAAAAAGCTATTAATAAACAACTAGCGACCCCTAATCGCTTACCAAGAAAGAGTTACGTGAATGATAAGAAAGTCCTAGAACACTATGCTATTATTCCAACGGAAATCATTCCTGATTTAAGTGAATTAAGTGATGATGAAAAACTCATTTATCAAAAAGTGGTCTTTAGAACGTTACTGATGTTTACGACTGACTACCGTTATCAATCAACAAGTGTTATTCTCGATAATCATGGGCTTGAATTTAAAGCAACTGGTGCTGTAACTAAGGATAAGGGGTGGCGTAACTATTTAGCGATTAAAAAAGAAGATAAAGAGTTACCCAATTACCAGGAAGGACAGAATATCGCCGTTGAATGCAAACTCTTAGAAGAAATGACCAAGCCACCAACACGAATTACCGAGCAAATTCTACTAAAGAAACTGTTGCCAAAATACAATTTAGGTACTTCCGCAACTCGTGATGGGATGATTGATCTCATTCAAGATAAAGGTTATGTTACTAAGAATAAGAAAACAGGACAATTTTTCCCAACGGAGCGAGGAAGATTGCTCATTCATTATCTGGATCAGTTAGAGATTGCCTATACTAATCCCGAAACAACAGGAAAATGGGAAGAAGTCTTAGCTCAAATTGGCCAAGGAAAAATTCAAAAAGAAGCCTTTGTCAACAAAACCAAATGGGCTATCACGAAACAAATTGAAAAAGGAAAACAATTATAAGCACTACTATTTAGCCAACACAGTAGTGCTTTTTTTGATGAAAGGGAGAAACTAATGACAGAAAATCAACTTACTCGAGCAGTTGCTAAACGATTGTTTATAAAAGAATTAGAACGTTACTTGTTAAAAATTAGCCAAAAAGATGAGTATTTAAGAAAATCTTCTACCAAACTTTCAATTAATCGCTATAACGGATTGGGTACTAAAATTCGATTAAGTTTAACTAACCAACAAGTCTATGTACGCATTTTTACAAGTGGTGAAATTAATGTCAGCTATTATGATAATTTTTATGGAACTGAGATAAATAAGGAAATCAGTCCCAAATTTACTGATGGAACATATTCAGAAAACGAAGTGAAGTTGATGATTAACGAAACTAAAACGTTTATTCGAGAATCTTTAAGAAAGTGAGGGTTAAACTATGGCAAACATGCAAGAATTGCTTTCGCAACGGTTTGAAGCCCAAAGACAAAAACTCGTCAGCATGGATATTGTGGCAGTTGCGGAATCTTTAGGAATGACACTAAAACCAGGTTCCAGTGGTACTTATTATTGGGAAGAACATGATAGTTTTCATATCTACCCTAATACGAATACCTTCCGCTGGTGGTCAAGAAGTATTGGCACAAATACTATTGACCTGGTTCAAGTGGTACAAGAAGAAGTGACAGGTCATAAACCAAGTTTTAGAGAAGCAGCAACCTTTCTTGAAACTGGTCACTTTGATAATGTAACAGTACAACCAATTGTGAAAGAACCTTTTGAGTATTATCTAGAGCGCTATGAGCACCCTGATTTTAATATTGGGAAACAGTATCTGAAAGAAGAACGTGGTTTGTCTGATGAAACAATTGATACGTTCTTAGCTTCAGGCAATATGGCAACTGCAACACGTAAAAAAGGTGATTATTTTGAACCCGTTATTGTATTCAAAAGTCGTGATAATGACGGCAAGATGATTGGCGCCAGTCTTCAAGGGATTGTTGAAAATCGAGTACAACATCCTGAACGTGGACGTCTTAAACAGATGATGAAGAACTCAGATGGTTCTGCAGGTTTTAGCTTAGATATTGGAACACCTAAACGTTTAGTCTTTGCGGAAGCTCCAATTGATCTGATGTCTTATTATGAACTACATAAAGACGAGTTACAAGATGTTAAATTAGTGGCAATGGATGGTCTGAAAAAAGGTGTTGTTAGCCGCTATGTGGCCGATTTGTTAACCGATGGGAAGTACTCTCAAACCATGTCAACTGAGCAAATTAGAGGGGCTTTAGATGCCTTAAATAAGACAACAAACATTTTACAAGAGCATCCATATATGATTATGCTAGCGGTTGATAATGATGAAAAAGGTCAAAACTTTGTTAAAGACTTGCAAGAGGAAGGTATTCCTGTAGTAGCAGATTTACCACCCCGTCAAGAAGCTCAAAATAAAATGGATTGGAATGATTATCTTAAACAAATGAAGAAAGAGAGTACACAAATGGTAGAAACACCAGGAGTAGAAAAACGTTCACTTTCTGAGCTCCAAGAAAGCTTATCAAACGAAGGTGATTTAGTCAGTACCATTACAAGTGATGGTAGTGTTCTTTATACGAATACAGTCAATTTTGACCAAGACTATAGTCTTAATTTAGAGGTTCATAGTCCTGAAGAAGTAGATAATCTCTCAGAGGTTAAAGCGCTTTGGACGCTTGAAGTTACAAAAGACAATCAATCGTTAGGTTTCTTAGCTTATGGTGAGGACTGGGGAAATGATTTTAATATTGAAGACGAGTTAGTCAATCTTGATAGCTGGGTAAGAAGGAATCAAGTAGAAAATCATCTTTATTCTCAAGAAGAAGTGAATAGCTTTCTGGAGCCTTTGACAGCTGAAAAAGAAGCGGTTGGTGAATTGAAGTCTTACGGTACTTTCATTATCGATGATGACTTTCTCGAACGTCGTTATGGTTCCGTGGAACACGATATTAGTAAACACCTTTATACCCAACAAGACTATAATCAGTTTAATGCATCCCTAAAAGAAAAAACTCTTGGTCAAAGCCAAGAGTCTAACACTGAGGGCGAATTGTTTAATCGCAGTTCCAGTTCTTTAGGAGATGATTCTCCAGGGACAGCACCGAAGCCCGTTGAGTACGAAACTCAACCTAATTTTCCTACCAATGTTCCCTTACATTTTAACATTGATAGGAATATAAAGTCAAATTATAGGTTACATCAAGGCTATTCTTACCCTAAAAATAGAGATATCCGCAATATGAATGCCTATGCTGAAGGAATTCAAAAATCTGCTAATTGGTATCTAAATGAATTAGCCAACTCGACGGTCACTTATTTTTATGTTGATGGTGAAGAACCAAAAGCTTTACAGGTGGAATTTAAAAAGCGTCATTGGATGCACTTGACGGGATTATCACCGATTTACTTAGATAGAGTAGATTCTGTATCAGAGACTTTTATTGATGAGATTGCTTCTGGAAAAATAACCTTTTCAAATGTTAGCGTTGGAACTGGATTTTTAGATAAAATTCAAGTGTTACCAATGCTTCCAGAAATTTTAGAAACGGATTCTTTTGTTTTTGATGATTTGTCTTCTATTGAAAAATTTGGTCGATTAGATGCATCAGCAGCTATCCGCTCAGATGATAAGAATATGGTCTTAGCTTTTCAAGTCGATGATAAAAATGAAATGTTTCCAGCTTCACTCATGAAGCCTGGTAAAAAACTCAACTTAGAAATGGATACATTATCTCAAGAAAAAACAATATTAGGTGTTATTGTTGAGAAAGAAAGTAGCACTAAAGTCCATCGTGTTAATGAGAATTATATCAAAGACGGGGGTGAGGAAATGAAGTCAATTGTCGAGAACAAACAGTTTGAGGAAGTCAAAGTAACTAAGACTGATGTAACTGCTAAAAAACAGAAAGCGAAAGATTCTGATGGTGATGGATTAACCGATGATGAAGAAATCGCCTTAGGAACAAATCCTTATAGCCCAGATACTGATGGTGACGGTGCCATAGATAGTATTGAAAGAGGAAGTGGAACAGATGCGACGAACCCTTCTGATACGCCAGACAATAGACAAAAAGAACAAATGAAACACAACTTAGTCTTGTCAGAAATGATTAAAGCTAAAGATACCGCTGCTCTTAATCAGCACTTGCAAGAAGGGATTAAAGATTATTTTGATAGTGATACCTATAAAAATTATTTGGAAGGTATAGCACACTTCAATCACTATTCTGCTCGTAACATTCAATTGATAAAAGCACAATTGCCAGAGGCAACAATGGTCGCTTCTTTTGAAGAATGGAAAAAGAGAAATGGTCATGTTAACAAGGGTGAAAAAGCTCTGTATGTTCAAGCACCAGTAACTGTGATTAAAAAAGATGCTGATGGCAAACCTGTCATTAATGCCGATACTGGTGAAAAAGAAACGCTTACTTACTTTAAACCCGTTCCTGTTTTTGATATTAGCCAAATTTCTCCTCAGCAAGGCAAACAGCTTAACCTGCCCAAATCATCTGAAGCTATTCCTGCCCAACTTAATAAAGATTATTATCAAAATGTTTATCGAGCGCTAAGAGATATTTCCCAAAAAGAAAATGGTATTCCCATTCGTTTTAGAGAGTTAGAGCGATCAGATGGTTTCTACAAGCCTAAAACAAATGATATTACAATCAAAAAAGGGTTGACTTATGAACAAACCCTTTCCACGCTTATTCATGAAATGGCGCATTCTGAATTACACAATAAGAAGAGTTTAACAGAACGTTTTGAAGGCAAACTGACGCGTTCCTCAGAAGAGTTACAAGCTGAGTCAGTGGCTTATGTTGTGTCTAACCATTTAGGTTTTGATACTAGTAAAAATTCATTTGCCTATCTTGCTTCTTGGTCGCAAGAACCAGACGGATTAGAAAATCTAAAAGCACAACTTGAAATTGTTCAAGAAGAAGCAAGCTCTCTAATGAAACGTATTGATAAGCATTTAGCAAGATATCAAAACTTAACAGTTTCAAAAGATGAAACGTTAACCGAAACTAACAACATGAAAAAAGGTGATGAACCTAACAATGAGCAAACCGTAAAAAAAGACAATCGACCTACGAAGTGTTGACACAGCGTAGGTCACGTCGAAAACAACTAACCCAACAAGGAGGACAATATGATAACAGAAGAAATGATGAGAACAACTGAAATGATTTTAATGAGTTACTTTTTTGATATGAGCGAATGGCTTAAAGGAACTAAAATCATTAATAGTGAGATTATCCAAAAATCAAAGGATGATTTATTGGATGTTCTTAAAACTGATTTTGAACAACTCACAACCGAAGATAATAACGATTATCTTGATGACCTCTCAATCAGTATTGGTACTCTTGAAGAACTATCGGAAGATAACTATCAAAAGCTAAAAACAGCTATTTTTTCTTGGGAGCCAAGCAAGAAAAAATAAAAACTACACAAGAGAGAATGCTGACAATTTTCAAATTGTCAGTTTTTCTATTGTTGCATTTTACCAAAATGCAAGTATCAAAAATGGTCAATTTTAAAAAATGCACGACGTTCGAAAAAGGGGATTGGGGATTTCCCCAAAATGTAAAAAGTCAAAAGTCGGTTTGTAGGGTTCCTGCAAACTGGCTTATTGACCTTTTTATTTTCGCAAGTGTACGGACACTTGCTAATCTTGCCAGAGCAAAAGTAGGCTTCCCCCAAGAGATAATAAAAAACTGGTATTTCTGAAGATTACCATAGAATGGAGAAGACGATGACAATAAAAAGACGCAAACGAATTAATCGTTTTGAATTAAGAACGACTGATGAAGAAGCCTATAAATTAAGACGACGAATAACAGTTGCTAATAAAAAAACATTTCAGGCTTACGCCTTAGAGATGTTGTTGAAGGGCAAAATTGAAACTTACGATTATTCAGAATTGCAAAAATTACGAATTGAAGTTAATCATATTGGTCAAAACGTTAACCAGTTAGTGCGCTATGTCAATACCTTTGATGAGATTGATAGTGAATTGTTTAAAGTTTTACAAGCTGAAATTGATGAGATGAAAGCATTGCTTATTAATGAATTTAAAACGAAAGGTCAGGCAAAATTAAATGGTGGTGACAAAAGTAATCCAGATTAAAACAAGCCGTAATTTAAAACGTGCAATTGATTATATTACACGTGACAATGCAACATTGAAATTAGATACTGAACGTTTAGAAGGTGATGAAAATTTTTCTTATGAGATTGTAGGTGATCAAGTAATGAAACGGTTGGTCTCTGGTCATGATTTAACGGATATATCTGACCCGCAAACAATTTACGAAGATTTTGTTTTGTTAAAACAATCTGTCGATGCTCTTTATAATAACGATGAGCTATCCGATTTGAAAAATGATAAACGTGTTTTAGCGCATCATATCATTCAATCGTTTTCTCCGAAAGATGGCTTAACACCTGAACAAGTTAACGAGATTGGAAGACATACAGCTTTAGAATTAACGGGTGGTGATTATCAATTTGTCGTTGCAACACATATGGATAAAGGACATTTGCATAATCATATTATTTTTAACACAACTAACGAAGTGACTTTGAAAAAGTTTCGATGGCAAATAAATACGGCACGCAACTTATTTCAAATTTCAAATAAGTATGCTGAGCTTTATGGTGCAAAAGTTTTAGAACCAAAACTTAGAAATTCACATACAGATTATTCAGCATGGCGACGAAAAAATAATTTTCGTTTTGAGATTAAAGAGCGATTGAATTTTTTGTTAAAGCATTCGTTAGATATGAACGACTTTTTACAAAAAGCCAAAGCTTTAAATTTACAAGTTGATACAAGTGGTAAATATGTCAAATACAAATTAGTTGACCAGCCACAAGAACGTTTTGTTCGTGATCGTACGTTATCGAAAAAGGGAAAGTTCTCACTTGAGAAAATCAAAGAACAACTTGCAACAAACGAAGTTGTTTACGATATAACTGTTATAAAAGAAAAATACGATGAAGAGCAAGAAAGTAAACAAGATGATTTTGAAATGCAGCTCACCATTGAACCATGGCAAATTCAACAACTGACGAGTCAGTCAATTCATGTTCCTGTCACTTTTGGGCTAGACCGAAAAGGAACGGTTTCCATTCCTGCACGGATGTTAGATCAAAATGAAGATGGAACGTTTACCGCCTATATTAAAAAAAATGATTTCTTTTATTTTTTAAATGCAGACCATTCGGAACAAAATCGATTTATTAAAGGGGTCACTTTAATAAAACAGCTGTCTGCTCAAAATGGCGATTTGATTTTAACTAGAAATAAAAATATTACAAACTTAGATAGGTTAGTAGATGAATTTAACTTTTTAGCGGCAAACAATGTTACTAATTCAAAACAATTTGAAAATCTGCAACAAGAATTTTTAGAGCAGTTAGACCAGACGGATAAAACTTTAGAATCATTAGATCATAAGATGACTTATCTCAATAAATTATTAGGAGCTTTATCAGATTATCAAAACAGTATTGTGCCTTCTGAAGTGACTCTTGAACTTCTTGAAAAAGGCAAAATTGATAAGAATACAAAACTAGAAGAGCTGCAAAAAGAAATTAAAGAATTACAAATTGAACGTGATACACTCAAAAAACACAGAGATAAGATTGTAAAAGATTATGATTTTGCCAAAGAAATCAAACAAACCCATGAAAAACATACTAGCCTGTCATTATAGGAAAAGACATTCTGATGCTCTTAGATAAAGAAAGGAGTTCCTTATGAAAATTGAACAGCTACCATTAGAAGCCATTCACCCTTACGCTCACAATGCTAAAAAGCATCCACACTATCAGATTGAACAGATTAAAACTTCCATTCAACAATTTGGCAATAATGATCCCATTGCCATTGATGAAAATCATGTGATTATTGAAGGGCATGGGCGTTACCTCGCTTTAAAGGCACTAGGTTACCAAGAAGTTCCTGTCATCAAATTGTGTCACTTGTCTGATGAACAAAAGAAAGCTTACATTTTAGCTCATAATCAAATTACCTTGAACACAGCATTTGATGTCACAATTCTAAAAGAGGAGTTGACTCATATTTTGGATATTGATATGGCGTCCTTTGGCTTTTCGGTGAATCTCTTATCAAGTTCGTTGTCTGATGAGGAGCTTTCTGATAGTGAAGTACCAACGGAAGAAACCGTTTTGGTACAAGTAGGAGACCTTTACCAATGTGGCGAGCATCACTTGATGTGTGGAGATAGTACCAACCCTGACCACCTTGCTAAATTACTAGCAGGACAATCTATTGACCTTTATGTGACTGATCCCCCTTATAACGTCGCTTACGAAGGGAAAACCAAAGCGGCCTTAACCATTCCGAATGATAATCTCGATGAGCAAGCCTTTCAAGCCTTTTTAGTAGACACCTTTCACAACGTTGACCGTTATTTGAAAGCGGGCGGTACCTTTTATATTTGGCACGCCGATAAAGAACGCTTAACCTTTTCGACAGCGATTCAGCAAGTCGGCTGGTTAGAAAAACAAGCCTTAATTTGGGTGAAAGATAGCTTTGTGCTAGGCCGTCAAGATTATCAGTGGCAACATGAACCGTGTTTGTATGGGTGGAAATCAGGGGCTAGTCATTATTTTGTGAGTGATTTTAGTCAGTCAACGATTCTAGAGAGCCAATTGGAGACTAAAAGTAAGCAGGAACTGATTACCCTCATCAAAACCTATCAAGCTAACCAGCCGACCTCTATCTTACGCGTCAACCGTCCAACCAAAAACGAAGACCACCCCACAATGAAGCCTATTGCGCTCCTTGAACGCCTGATTCGCAGTTCCAGTAAACGTGGAGATTGTGTGTTAGACACGTTTGCAGGCAGTGGTTCAACCCTGTTAGCCTGTGAACGCTTAGGACGCAAAAGTTATTCCATGGAGTTAGAACCCAAATATGTGGCACGCATCTTAAACCGCTTCCAGCAAGAAACAGGGCAAGTGCCAATCAAGTTGAACAAGGAGGAGTAGCCATGGTCAATGATGAGAATCTCATTCCAATTAACCAACGAACAAAGAGCGAACAAAGAGAAATTCAAAAAAAGGGCGGTCTTGCTTCTGGCAAAAAGAGACGGCAACAAGCAGATTTACGCCGAACCTTTCAAACGTTACTTCGTTCTGAAGTGAATAACGAACAGATGAAACAGCTACTGATCCAACTTGGGTATGATCCAACGAATGAAATGGCCTTAGCCCTTGTTGTTCTCCAGAAAGCCTTAAACGGAGATATGAAAGCCTTCAGTCAAATTCAACAAATAGTGAACCAAAATGCTCCTACGGATAAAGACGATTAGAGGCTGTGATTGGATGACTTTCAACAGCTAAAAAATAGAAAAGATAGTATAATAATGCTAGTAAAACGTTTAGACAAGAAAGATGTAGAGGTGAGTAATTGCAAAAACATAACCTAATAAAACTGTTAAAGGGGCTTCTCTTGGCGCTAGTATTGCTTATAGGAGTAGCCTTAATTTTTAACAAATCTATCCGAAATACCTTAATGGCGTGGCATACTAATCAGTATCAAGTCTCACAGGTTTCTAAACAGACCATTGAGCAAAATAAAGACGCTAATGTGAGTTATGATTTTGATTCGGCCGAATCCATTTCAACCGAATCTGTTCTAAAAGCTCAAACCAGTAGCGCTAATCTTCCTGTTATTGGTGGTATAGCAATCCCAGACCTCAGCATTAATTTGCCTATTTTTAAGGGACTAGGAAATACTGAGTTATCATATGGAGCTGGGACAATGAAAGAAAATCAAGTTATGGGTGGCGATAATAACTATGCGTTAGCGAGTCATCACGTGTTTGGTCTTACAGGTTCTTCTCAAATGCTTTTTTCGCCTTTGGAGAACGCTAAAATAGGGATGTCTATTTATCTGACAGATAAAGATAAGGTCTACACTTACATGATAACGTCAGTTGAAAAAGTGACTCCTGATCAAGTTGCTGTCATAGAGGACACACTAGGACGAAAAGAATTGACCTTGGTGACGTGTACGGATGCTGAAGCGACCTCACGGACGATTGTCAAAGGTATTTATGACTCTGAAGTTAGTTTTGACCAAGCACCAGAGAACGTTTTAGAAGCTTTTAATACAGCTTATAATCAAATTGTTTTATAAAGACAGTAAAAACAGGTAGTAGCTATTCTAGTTAGGGTAGCCACTACCTGTTTTTGTGCTTTTTAAGTGTTAATTTTAACGGATTGAAAAGTATTTTAGATATTATGTCACCAATTTTTCAAAAATTCGTTAAAATAGAACTATGGTAGTAATGAGATTTGATGAAAGAGGATTTGTAGAAGAGCTTTATAAACAACGGGAGCATGAGTTCTTAAAGCGAGTCGTAGCCTATGATAAACAAATAGCTCCCACTATGCGATCCAACGGCTATAAAAGAGTAGATAGCAGTGAGCGAACGGTGCTGTTTACCTTTGGTGAAATGACGTTTTCAAGAAGCCGCTGGCGACGAGGAGATGAGACACGTTACCCTGTTGATGACTGGCTAGGGTTAAAGAAATATCAGAGGTGTTCTCTCGAACTAATGTATCACATTGCTAGATATGCTTCAGAAATGTCTTATCGCCAAGTTTGTCGCATGATTAAACTATCTTATCGCTTAGATATTACGAAAGACACTGTTCTAAAGGCTGTTAAATTAACAGGACAATTATTCTCTGAAAAGAGTCATTATCGTTATTTCGTAGAAGAATATGTCCCAGAAAAAATCAAAGCACCGATTATTTACGTTGAGGGTGATGGTGTTTTGGTAAAAACAACTTCTAAAAATAACGAGAAATATAACACAGATTTAGCACACTTCCTGATTCATACAGGAACTAAAAAAGTTCATGGACGGTCTACTCTCCTCCATAAACATGAAATTATTCATACTGATTACGATATGGCCAGAGAAGAGCTGTTAGATTACCTTTATAATCATTTTGAAATTACCGACCAAACCATTTTAGTGACTAACTCAGATAATGGCAAGGGCTATACCAAACGTGTCTTTCAAAATATTCAAAAAGCGCTCAAAATTAAACGTCATGAACACTTTTGGGATGCCTACCATGTGAAAGAAAAACTTAAACAATTTTTTAAACCCTATCCAAGAGTCCTCCAAGATTTGGCTTTTAAAGCGGTTCAGACGCACAATCGCAAATTATTAAAAACGGTTTTAGATACTACTGAGGCTTTAATCCTTGATGAGGAAGACTATTATGATTTTCAACATTTTCGTCAGAAATTGCTTGATAATTTTAAGGATACCAAACCTGCTCAATTAAGAGGTCTGTCGCTGAATGGAATTGGCAGCATGGAAAGTCAACATCGACAAGTCACTTATCGGATGAAACATCGTGGAATGTACTGGTCAATCAAAGGTGCCTGTGCAATGGCTAGACTTATTCTTGTAGAAAGAATTGATCAATTAGAGGAACTCTTTTTTGGAACTTGGCGTAAAGACTATCAGTATTATCATACTAAACGTTTAGGAGTAGGACCTCTAGGAGATCATACTAATAACGATCCCTTTCCATCACAGAAAATTTTGAAAAGGGGTGGAAAATACATTGGTTATGATCGACAACAATATAGATATTAATAGCCGAAAAAAGGAGATTTTTAAGGCTTTTTTGTGCTGTTTTTCTTTACATTTAAGCTTTATTTATGGTATAATAGTCTTAACAAGAAACAAAAAAAGGAGCAGAAGTTACAGCTTCTGCTCCACCGATTAAGACAAAACTCACCTTTGCTTAATCAGTCACGAGTTATTGTAACACACAAAAGATAATATCGTCAAGACTGAAGCAAAGGAAAAAATGTTTCAGTCTTTTTTTGGTAATAAGAATTCTCTGTTTTCGACGTTTTTTCTAGGCTATTTGAAAAATCCCAGAAAAAAAGACACATACATTTCATGAATTAGACTTGACATGTTTTTGATTTTAGGGTAGAATAATATCTGTTATGGCGGTATAGCCAAGTGGTAAGGCACGGCTCTGCAAAAGCTTGATCGTCGGTTCAAATCCGTCTACCGCCTTCATAATGCCAAGTAAGCTCGATTAATCGAGCTTTTTTTGTTTTTATCTTGGAAAAAATCGTGAAAATTTAGTGGTCATTTTCAGTTATCAAAAGGCTCCAAAAAGCCTAAAATAAAAACTCTTTCAAGCCGCATATGGCTTGCCAAGAGCTTGCTTTTATGGTAGACTATGATAGTTGTATTATGCAACAAATACTCATTCTGGATGTATTGTGAGTCTGTTGCTCATTATGAGTGGATTTGCAAGATGAAGTCTGGAAGAGGGAAAAAACATTTTATAAAGGAGAAACTACTCATGGCAGTAATTTCAATGAAACAACTTCTTGAAGCTGGTGTTCACTTCGGTCACCAAACTCGTCGCTGGAACCCTAAGATGGCTAAATACATCTTCACAGAACGTAACGGTATCCACGTTATCGACCTTCAACAAACTGTAAAAATGGCTGATGCAGCTTACGAATTCGTTCGTGATGCAGCTGCTAATGACGCTGTAATCTTGTTTGTTGGTACTAAAAAACAAGCTGCTGACGCTGTTAAAGAAGAAGCAGAACGCGCAGGTCAATACTACATCAACCACCGTTGGTTGGGTGGAACTCTTACAAACTGGGATACTATCCAAAAACGTATCGCTCGTTTGAAAGAAATCAAACGTATGGAAGAAGATGGAACTTTTGAAGTTCTTCCTAAGAAAGAAGTTGCTCTTCTTAACAAACAACGTGCTCGTCTTGAAAAATTCTTGGGCGGTATCGAAGATATGCCACGTATTCCAGACGTAATGTACATTGTTGACCCACACAAAGAACAAATCGCTGTTAAAGAAGCTAAAAAACTTGGTATCCCTGTAGTAGCTATGGTTGATACTAATGCTGATCCAGATGATATCGATGTTATCATCCCAGCTAACGATGACGCTATCCGCGCCGTTAAATTGATCACTTCTAAATTGGCTGACGCTGTTATCGAAGGACGCCAAGGTGAAGATGCTGACGCTGATTTCCATGCAGAAGCAAAAGCTGATTCAATCGAAGAAATCGTTGAAGTTGTAGAAGGCGACAACGAATAAGATTAGAGGCTTAACAGTCTTTGATATGCTTTAAAACGGGGCAGAAAGCAAACCGCTCTGTCTCGTTTTTATTATTTGGTAAACAAAAAAATCCTGGAGGACATAAAAATGGCAATTACTGCAGCTCAAGTAAAAGAATTGCGTGAAAAATCAGGTGCTGGTGTCATGGACGCTAAAAAAGCACTTGTTGAAACTGACGGTGACATGGAAAAAGCAATTGAATTGCTTCGTGAAAAAGGTATGGCTAAAGCAGCTAAAAAAGCTGACCGCGTTGCTGCTGAGGGTTTGACTGGTATTTACGTTGACGGTAACGTTGCAGCAGTTGTTGAAGTTAACGCTGAAACTGACTTCGTTGCTCAAAACGCACAATTCGTTGAATTGGTTAAAGAAACAGCTAAAGCTATCGCTGAACAAAAACCTGCTAACAACGAAGAAGCACTTAAAGTAACTTTGGTTTCAGGTGAAACTTTGGAAGCAGCTTACGTTAATGCAACTGCAACTATCGGTGAAAAAATCTCATTCCGTCGCTTTGCACTTATCGAAAAAACTGATGAACAACACTTCGGTGCTTACCAACACAACGGTGGACGTATCGGTGTTATCACAGTTCTTGAAGGTGGCGACGAAGCTCTTGCAAAACAAGTTTCAATGCACGTTGCAGCTATGAAACCAACAGTTCTTTCATACAAAGAACTTGACGAACAATTCATCTACGATGAATTGGCTCAAATGAACCACGCTATCGATCTTGATAACGAATCACGTGCAATGGTTAACAAACCAGCTCTTCCACACTTGAAATATGGTTCTAAATCACAATTGACTGATGAAATCATCGCTCAAGCTGAAGAAGATATCAAAGCAGAACTTAAAGCTGAAGGTAAACCAGAAAAAATCTGGGATAAAATCATCCCTGGTAAAATGGATCGCTTCATGCTTGACAACACTAAGGTTGACCAACAATACACACTTCTTGCACAAGTTTACATCATGGACGATAGCAAAACTGTTGAACAATACCTTGATTCAGTAAACGCAAAAGTTGTTACTTTCACTCGTTTCGAAGTTGGTGAAGGTATCGAAAAAGCAGCTAACGACTTTGAATCAGAAGTTGCAGCTACAATGGCAGCAGCTCTTAACAAATAAGACTAGCTTGCTAATATAAAAAGAAGATCACTTAGTGGTCTTCTTTTTTTGTGTGTAACATTAAAGAGCTTGGAATTTCCAAGCTCTTGTTTTTTCAAATTAAGATAAAGCGCCCAAGCCAAGAACAGTTAGTGCTCCCATGATTAAGCCTGCAAGGATAACCCCTAGCATAACCGCTGTAATACTGCGTTTGAAGTCCCAGTCAAGAATTGAAGCAGCAAGTGTTCCTGTCCAAGCTCCTGTTCCAGGAATTGGAATTCCTACAAAGAGAAGAAGAGCAATGAAAATTCCTTTGTCACCAGCAGTATCTGCAAGTTTTTTACCACCTTTGTGACCTTTTTTCAAACACCAAGTAAAGAAACCGCCGATAACAGGTTTATCAGCTCCCCATTCTAAAACACGGCGAGCAAAGAAGAAGATAATTGGAACTGGAAGCATGTTGGCAACAACCCCGATAATCAGTGCTTGCCACATTGGAATACCAGTTGCGATAGCATAAGGAACAGCACCACGAAGCTCAATAAGTGGCACCATGCCGATTAAAAATGTAATAATATAGTTCATTACTTGAAACCTTTCATTTGTTACAAGGTTAATTGTATCTTATCTAGGAAACAAACTCAACTAAAATCTGTTCTAATAGTAAAATACTATTGCTTAATAAGCGCTATTTATTTTAAATGGTGAGAAAAGCTTACGATAGCAGGTCATTTGGTGTATTTTCGTTTATAAAAAGTGATATTTTTGTTATAATATTAGTCAGTTATAGTCAAAGAGAGTCCATCTTGAAATGGTCTTTAATCTTGAAAAGGAGGAAGCTAATGGCAAAAAATACATCTGATAGTATTGAAGAATACATCAAGCAATTACTTGCCCAATCAGGTATTGCTGAGATTAAGCGGTCAAACTTGGCAGATGCCTTTCAAGTTGTTCCTAGCCAAATTAACTACGTGATTAAAACACGTTTTACAGAAAGTCGTGGCTATACAGTCGAAAGTAAGCGTGGTGGTGGTGGTTATATTCGCATTGCTAGAGTGCGTTTTTCAGACCAACACCAAATGTTTGATAATCTTATGGCAAATATCGGTGAACGTATCAGCGAGCAAGTCTTTACAGATTTGATTCAATTACTTTTTGACGAAAAAATTATTAGTGAACGTGAAGGAAATCTGATTTTAGCAACAGCTACTGATGAGGTTTTAGGAAAAGATGCTCCTGAAATTCGTGCACGTATGTTGCGAAAAATCTTACAAAGATTAGATAGAAAAGGATTCCATTTATGAGTGAATATTCAATGAAAATGCAGGAGGTTTTCAGTATCGCCCAGTATCAGGCGGCGCGATTTGAAAGCCCATATTTAGAAAGTTGGCATGTGCTTTTAGCCATGGTAGCTGTTCATGATTCAGTGGCAGGGTTAACATTTGCTGAATACCAAAATAAGATTGTTTACGAAGAGTACGAAGCGGCGGCTGTTTTGGCGCTCGGAAAATCACCTTTGGCAGATGTGAAAAATGTGCAGTTCTTAGAACAATCTAAAGCCCTAAAAGACGTCTTAGCTTTTGCTGAATCAATTTGCAAAGTGACTGGCAGCACTGAAGTCGGAACAGAGCATGTCCTTTATGCTATGTTGTTGAATCTCGATTTGTTTGCGACACGTCTTTTGGAAGTTGCTGGATTTAAAAATAAAGAAGATGGTGATTCAGCACGCTTGCTTGATTTACGTAAATCATTGTCACGTAATGCTGGATTTACCAAAGAAAAAATCAAAGCTATCCATGATCTTCGTAAGCCTAAAAAAGCTACAATGGGCGGAGCTTTCTCAGAAATGATGAAACCTCAGTCAACTGCGGGAGAATTATCAGACTTCACTCGTGATTTGACTGAATTAGCTCGTCAAGGAAAACTTGAGCCAGTTATCGGACGTGAAAAAGAAGTCTCTCGCATGGTTCAAGTACTTAGCCGTAAGACTAAAAATAATCCTGTCTTAGTTGGTGAAGCCGGTGTCGGAAAAACGGCTCTTGCTTATGGTTTGGCACAACGTATTGTCGATGGTGAAATTCCTTATGAACTCCAAGATATGCGTGTCTTAGAGCTTGATATGATGAGTGTTGTTGCGGGGACTCGTTTCCGTGGTGACTTTGAGGAGCGCATGAACCAAATCATCTCAGATATCGAAGAAGATGGTCATATTATTTTGTTTATCGATGAAGTCCACACTATCATGGGTTCTGGTTCAGGTATTGATAGTACTTTGGATGCTGCTAACATCTTAAAACCAGCTCTTGCGCGCGGTACACTTCACATGGTTGGTGCGACAACTCAAGAAGAATATCAAAAACATATCGAAAAAGATGCAGCTCTTTCACGTCGTTTTGCGAAAATTACGATTGAAGAACCAAGTGTTGAAGATGCTTATCAGATTTTACTTGGACTTAAAAGATCTTACGAAACTTTCCACAATGTAATGATTTCTGATGACGCTGTGTTGACAGCAGTTAAAGCTGCCCACCGTTATTTGACAAGTAAGAATCTACCAGACTCAGCTATTGATTTGCTTGATGAAGCTAGTGCAACCGTTCAAGGTTTGGTGAAAAAAGAAACACCTTCTGACTTAACTCCAGCTGACCAAGCTATCTTAGAAGGTGATTTCAAAAAAGCTACAAAATTGCTAAAAGCATTACGTAAAGCTGTGACACGTAAGCCAACAGCTGTGACAGAAGATGACATCATGGCAACTCTTAGCCGTTTGTCAGGTATTCCTGTTGAAAAAATGACGCAAGCTGACAGTAAGAAATATTTGACGCTTGAAAAAGAATTGCACAAACGTGTTATTGGTCAAGATGCTGCAATTTCTGCCATTAGCCGTGCTATTCGTCGAAATCAAGCTGGTATCCGTACAGGAAAACGTCCAATTGGTTCATTTATGTTCTTAGGACCAACAGGTGTTGGTAAGACAGAATTAGCTAAGGCTTTAGCAGAGCTACTTTTTGATGATGAATCAGCACTTATCCGCTTTGATATGTCTGAATACATGGAAAAATTTGCAGCGAGTCGTCTTAACGGAGCGCCTCCAGGATATGTTGGCTATGAAGAAGGTGGAGAACTTACAGAAAAAGTTCGTAACAAACCTTATTCAGTGCTTCTTTTTGATGAGGTTGAAAAAGCTCACCCAGATATTTTCAATGTCTTACTTCAAGTCTTGGATGATGGCGTGTTGACAGATAGTCGTGGTCGTAAAGTTGACTTCTCAAATACTATTATTATCATGACGTCAAACCTTGGTGCAACTGCCCTTCGTGATGATAAGACAGTTGGATTTGGGGCGCGTGACATGGCTCATGATTACGATGCTATGCAAAAACGCATCATGGAAGAGCTTAAGAAAACTTATCGTCCAGAATTCATCAACCGTATTGATGAAAAAGTTGTCTTCCACCACTTAACACAAGAAAATATGCGTGATGTTGTTAAAATTATGGTTAAACCATTGATTGCAACATTGGCTGAAAAAGATATCACACTTAAATTCCAACCATCAGCGCTTAAATACCTTGCTGAAGCTGGATACGACCCAGAAATGGGTGCTCGTCCACTTCGCCGTACTATTCAAGATAAAGTCGAAGATAAACTATCTGAACTTATCCTATCAGGTAATTTGGCAAGTGGAAATACTCTTAAAATTGGTGTTTCAAAAGGACAACTCAAATTTGATATTGCATAACAAATAACCCTGCTTGGATAAAACAAGCAGGGTTATAGTTATAATAACTCCCCGAGTAACTTTTGTTATCGGGGAGTTTTATATCATCGTAAGCTGTTGAAAATTTCTTTGACTTCGTCGATTGTTTCTGCGCGTGAGACGGCCCCGCGTATTTTAGCAGCGCCAGCAGTACCACGAAGGTAATGTGGAGCTAAGCCACGAAATTCACGGACAGCGATTTTTTCACCTTTGAGGTCGATGAGACGTTTAAGATGATCTTCGGCGATGTCCAATTTTTTGACAAATGGAAGGTCTGGCAATTCTTCACCTGTTTCAAAATAATGATTAATTTGGGTGAAGATGTAAGGATTGTTCATGGCTGCGCGTCCAACCATAACGGCATCTACACCGATTTCTTCAATCATGTATTTCGCATCGTGAACGCTGCGCACGTCACCGTTTCCGATAAATGGAATTTTAGTGATGGCTTCTGAAACGCGAGCAAGTGTTTCAAGGTCACATTTACCTGTGTACATTTGTTCACGTGTGCGTCCATGCATAGCAAGGGCAGAGACACCAGCTGATTCAGCGGCAAGCGCGTTTTCAACAGCTAGTTTGTTATCTGACCATCCAGTACGCATTTTGACAGTAAGCGGAATGTCAAGAACAGAAGTGACTTCATCGATGATGTGATAAATTTTATCAGGGTCTTTGAGCCATTTTGCTCCTGCTTCGTTTTTGACAACTTTATTGACAGGACAGCCCATATTGATGTCAACGATATCAGCTTTTGTATTTTCTTGGATGTATTCAGCTGCGCGTTTTAGACCATCTGCATCGCCACCGAAAAGTTGAATAGACATCGGATGTTCAGTTTCATCAATGTGTAGCATGTGCAGGGTTTTTTCGTTGTTATAGAGAAGTCCTTTTTCAGAAATCATCTCCATAACGACTAAGCCAGCTCCAAATTCTTTGGCAATAGTACGAAAAGCAGAGTTTGTCACCCCTGCCATGGGTGCTAGAACCGTGCGGTGAGGAATTTCAACATCACCAATCATGAAAGATGAGCTGAGATTAGTCATTAATCAAGCCCTCCAAATCATCTTCAGTAAAGTTGTATGTTTTACCGCAGAACTGGCAAGTGATTTCAGCACCGTGGTCTTCGTCTTTCATGGCTTTTAATTCATCTTTGCCAAGAGTGACAAGAGCAGCTTCGAAACGTTCACGTGAGCAGTCACAGTTAAAGCCGATTTCATCTTCAGCAAGGACTTTGTATTCGTCTTCGCCATAGATAGCTTTTAGAAGGGCTTCAATGTGGTCGTCAGATTCCAAGAGTTTTGAAATGGCTGGCATTTCTTGGATACGTTTTTCGTAGCGGTTGATTTCTTCTTCAGATGCACCTGGAAGAACTTGCAACATAAAGCCACCAGCAACTTCGACTTTGTCTTCGTCATCAAGAAGGACGTTAAGTCCAACGGCAGAAGGTGTTTGTTCAGATTCAGTCAAATAAAAGGCCAAATCTTCACCGATTTCACCTGAGACAAGTGGTGTTGATGATGTGTATGGGTTACCAGTACCGTAATCGGTAATAACAACGAATTGACCGTTACCCATGAATGGGCCGACCATGACTTCACCAGTAGCATTTTTCTTAACATCAACGCCAGTGTTTTGGATATAGCCTTTAACGTGTCCTTTAGTATCAGCCACAGAAATAATGTGACCAAGTGAGCTATCACCAATGACTTTGACGGTTACTTTGCTGTCTCCTTTCTGATTGGCGGCTAGGATTTGATTGGCGATAAGCGTTCTACCTAGAGCAACTGTAGAGCTAGGAAGTGTTTGATGTTTTTCTTGAGCAGTTCTAACAGTCTCAGTGCTATCAAGCACATAAGCACGGAAAGAACCAGATTTTGAAATTGATTTTATAAGTTTATCCATAAGAATATTATAACACAAAGCAAAATTGATGGGCTAGTATTGTGAGCTGTAAAGCGTAATCATGCAGTGAAAAATGAGAAGCGAAAAAAGCGAGGAGAACCTCGCTTTTTAGTTTATTTTTCTTCTGTGACGTTTGTTTTTTCGACTTCTTCTTGGCTTTCTTTGCCTTCGTTAAGAAGGGCTTCGATAATTTTTTGGTCACGAATTTTAACAGAGTCGTTAATGGTTTCTGCGGATTTTACAACGGCCGCTTCGAGTTGAGCACGTTGTTTTCGACCGTTGTCGATAGCTGCGATAATACCGTTGTTTTGTTCGACGAGGCTCTCAGCAAGAGCTGTGACAGATTGGATAGAAACGGTTGGGCTTTGAGCAGTGCGTTCGAGCATAGGGATGGCTTCTTTGCTCGTTTCAGCAAGCATTTGAAGCGCAGCGTTATTAGCATTGACAATAGCATCAGCAGTCACGCCAGATTTGACGGATTGTTGCAAAATACCGAGCTGTGCAATTGATAATTTCATTGTCGGAATGGTGTTGCGACGGAGCATGCCAAGTTTTTGGCGCATATCTGATGAGACTTTGACCATGTTGCGCATTTGCGGTGTGGTTGTCCAAGCAACGTAAAGGCGACTGAGGTATTCAGTGTGCTGTTGTTCAAGCGTATTGATGACTTCGGTCATGCGAGCTAGCTCGTCAGATTTTACTTGGTAATCAGGCGTTGCGCTATCAAGTGTTGCAAGTTCATTTTGAAGAGCTTGCGCACGGTTGGCACTTTCTGTCTGAGAAGCTTCGATAAAGGCGATAACGCCAACCAAGTTTTCAATAGATTTGTTGTTGTCTTCAATTAGCATTTCTGCTGAGACGATGTTGCGAGCCAAGATTTCTTCTTGTTTGACAACAGCGGCAGCCATACCATCCATTTTTTGCTCGATATTTTGTGAATCAAAATAGAATTCTTGCAGGCTATTTTTGCTTTGCTTAAAGAGCTTTTGTAGGAAATTTGGCTTCTTTTCGAGCTCAGCAGGCTTAGCGTCTTTGTATTTGGCGATAAAGCCGTTTAACTCGCGGTTAGCGTTTTTGAGCAGGTCATCAACTTGTGGAATTTCAAGTTTTTTTTGCTCAGCCAAAATGCGGTTGACGGTTGTGTTAACTTCTTCAACAGCAGATGTTCCAAAATCAAGCAGAGCATTTTGGTCAGCAACAAAATTATCAACTAAAGCAGGAGCTTTGGCTGTGATTGCTGATTGTTGTTCAGGGGTCAGTTTGTCGTAAAAAGAGACTTGACCAGTTGCTGAAGTATCAGTTGCTACGATGATTTCGGTTGTTTTGTCTGTTTTTGTGATTGCATTATCTGCGATTTTATCAATGTCAAAGTTAAAAGTATCAGCCATAATACCCTCCCATTAAACTTATAAGTTTGTATCGTCGTCAGCCATCATGCGAAGACTGATATCGAAGTCTTTTAAGTCACTTTCATTCAGTTTTCGAAGCGTTTCATCGAGAGCCAAATCAAATTTTTCCATTGCGGTTTTCGCTTTTGCTAAACGCTCATCAGCATTGTAATAATTTTTCGGGGCTTTTTTGATTTTTAGATAGCCATCCAAAATATCGCGGAAGCGGTCCATATCAGCCTCGTGAAGTGCAGTGAGTTCTTCTTTGTTATCAGCATTTTCAATCTTCTTCAAGATAGTCAAATGGTCTTGCTGAATGTTATTGTAAAGATGAGCTAACTCTGGAGCGAGTTCTAGTAAATCAGCTTCTTCCTCAGAAATGTCAGGATTTACTGGTGAGACATCCAGTCGGTCTAGTTGGAATTTGATATCTTTTTCAACAGTTTCAGCTTTTTTGAGAACACGCTTGTAGATGTTTAAATCCATTTTGGCTTTGAGCTCACTAAGTTCAGACTTGATGTGACGTATTTGTGGCAATAGCTGGCGCGCATTGACAACGTATTGGGTGTAATTTTTTTCATCGAGATAACTGTCCAAAAGTTTGACTTGGCGGTCAGTAATACGAATGTTATCTTTTAAATCTTGCAAGCGTTGCTTAGTATTAACCTTTTCAAGACGTGATTGCTTGGTCGCAAAATAATAAATACCATATCCAATACCACCAACGATTGCAAGTGGGATAATGATTTCTAACAAGCTTTCAAGCAAAGCAATGAGAAGGATAACCCCGATAATAGCGATAATGAGGCCTCCTCCGTTTTTTCTAGGTCGAGACATATATTCAATCCATTTCTATCTAAGATTGATTTTATTTTATCGTAAAACGGTTAAGAATGACAAGTGATGACTGTAATTGTGGCAAAGATTTTATGGGTTAAAGTTCAGGGAATAGTTTGGCTAGGATTTTTGGTGTAAGTGCTTGTCCTGGACCTTCGTGACAATAAGTGTGAAGGTAAATAGCAGGGTTGAAATTGAGTTCAATACAAGCACAGTTTGGCTCTTCTTTGCTTGCAGGAAGACTCTTATCAGGAATAATCAAATCAACTCCACACACCCAAGCACCAACAGCTCTAGCCATTTGCGAAGCTAATGTTTTATAATCGTCTGGCATAATGTCTGTCACATCAATGGAATCTCCACCTGTTGAAATGTTAGAGTTACGTCGCAAATCAACTCGGACTCTGTCAGCTGGAATATCATCAGGCGTGTAACCTTGTTGTTGGAGCATGAGCTTTTCAACATCGCCAAGGTCAATGATTTCAAGTGGAGAACGGTGGTCACGTCCACGTAGTGGGTCTTGATTTTTCATCTCTACTAATTGAGCGATGGTGTGCTTGCCGTCTCCGACGACGTTAGCAGGAACACGCAGTAGCACAGCTTCACATTTGCCATCTAGGACGAAAAAGCGGTATTCTGTACCTGAAATGAATTCTTCAATAAGAACAGTATCATCTTCAGCAAAGGCGATATCCAAGGCTTTTTGATAAGCTGTTAGGTCGGCAGATTCCTTGAAAATAGAAATACCAAGTCCAAAGTTAGTTGATTTTGGTTTGACGACGATAGCTTTGTCTTTGATTTGTGAGAAATAGCGGAGCGCAGCAGCTTTATCAGCGAATTCTTCACCTTTTGGAACTGGGAAACCAGCTTTTGACAATAGTTTTTTAGTGACAACTTTATTTTCCATGATAAGTGGTGTGATGTAGCTGTCTTTGCCGGTCATGTTGGCATTTTTAACGTATTCGACGTGGTCACCGTGCCAAAGTTTGATGAATTGGTCGTTTTCGTCGAGAACCTCTAAGTGAACACCTTTTTGGATGGCATCAAACATCAATAATTGTGTTGATAATTCCATGTTTTCATAGCCTTTGAGTGCGTAAGGGGCTTGCCAAGCATAATCGTGAAAGGCTTGACCTTGTTTTTGCCCAAAAGATTCTAATGATAGGGTGTCAATCTCTTCTAGCAAGCGTCCAGCGATAGTTTGTTCAGGATGCTCAATCTGATTTTTGATAGCGTCGATAAGCCCTTGATAATAGTCAGATAATTCAAAGTAATCGACAATTCCTTGCATAGCTAAAAGGATGATTTCGACGGGAGCATCTTCAGGTAATTTATCTAGAGGGTGGCTAAGTGCAATTTTGTCATTTAGCTTGCTAGCCTCTGTGATGTCTTGGTCAATAGCAGAGCTACTATCTAGCCAAAGAAGCGCAAGAACAAAAAGGTGCACAGTATCAAGTGTCTCTTGAGTAATTCCACGGTTATCAAAAGGATTGAGGTCAAAAGTGCGCAGTTCAAGATAAGTGACACCATTTGTCAGATAGTCACGAACATGCTTGCTGCCACGCAGGCGAACCGCAGAGTAAAATTCTTTTTCAGCAATCAACTTGCCAGAAGCTATGTGAGCCTCAATATCGGAAATGTATTTTTCCAAGCTTTCGTAAGAAACCTGAATGTCTTTATGATTAACATAACCTAAGTGACTGTTTCGGATGGAGCGAACGGGCTTGGCTAAAGTTTTACTAAAAAACCCTTCTTCAGCTATTGGCGAAGCCCCATACAGATAAGTTAAAAGCCAACGAAAACGTAGGAAATTCTGAGCTAATTTAAGGTGAATATCATTCTTAAAATCAATAATAGACTGATAGCCGCTTTCTTTAAAAAGGCTTGCGACCAAATCTTTTCCAAGCTCCATGTTGAAGTGAATACCAGACATTGATTGCAGTGTTTTTCCATAAACGTCAGCCAAGTGTTTTCTGTAGTAGCACTCGTAGTCATCCTCTAGCTTGGCAATGTGAATGTCTGTTTCACATAGTTTTGGTGGTATTGATAAAGGCCAGAGGTATTCAGACTTATCGATGGAACGGCCAGCAACATCAGTCAGTGCTCCCAAAAAGCGGAGCGCTTCTTTTGTGGAATGAGCGATAGGCGTGATAAGTTCTAGCTGTGCTTCACTGTAGTCCGTCTGAATGTAAGGGTGAAAGGAGCGACTGCCTAGGCAAGCAGGGTGGTCAGTTTGTGCGATACGGTGGTCTTTTCCAATTCGAAGACTTTCTCTTTCTAACCCAAAAGTTGCTTGAAGAATAGGCAAAGTCGCTGGTGATTTTTCTAGTAAACCATTAAGTGACATGGTAATTCCTCGCTACTCTAATTACTATGATTATGATGTAAACGGTATACATTTTAATGTAAATTTATTCTATGGAAAAGCGTCTGAAAATGCAAAGATTTGCTATGAAAAAAGTTTTGCTTTACCAAGAGTTGTTTGAATATTTTAACTATGAGAGAAAATATGTGAAAAAAAGCCGTTTTTTCAAAAAAAGTTCGGAAAAAATAAAATCTCAAGGTCAAATATTGAAAAAAACACAGAAAAGTCATATAATAAATTGTAAGACAAACTCGCAGGTGAGATTCCTGCCAAGTTGTAGAGAAAGGACGAAGATACGAATTTTAGCTTGGAGATGGAGACGACAGGCTGGATAAGTTAGTATCGTTTTTATTTGCTCGCTAGGTGATTTCGTATCAGTATCGAACAGAATATGACATCAGTAGTAGTTGTTGGTACCCAATGGGGTGATGAAGGTAAAGGTAAAATCACTGACTTCTTGTCACAAGATGCTGAAGTGATTGCACGTTATCAAGGTGGAGATAATGCAGGACACACTATCGTTATCGACGGTAAAAAATTCAAATTGCATTTGATTCCATCAGGTATTTTCTTCCCAGAGAAAATCTCAGTTATCGGAAATGGTGTAGTTGTTAATCCAAAATCATTGGTAACTGAATTGAAATACTTGCACGATGAAGGTATTAAGACAGATAGTCTTCGTATTTCAGACCGTGCACACGTTATTTTGCCATATCACATCAAGCTTGACCGTTTGCAAGAATCTTCTAAAGGTGATAACAAAATTGGGACAACAAACAAAGGTATCGGCCCTGCTTACATGGATAAAGCAGCGCGTGTCGGTATTCGAATTGCTGACCTTTTGGACAAAGATATCTTTGCAGAACGTTTGCGCGTGAACTTGGAAGAAAAGAATCGTCTTTTCGAAAAAATGTACGAATGCGAACCAATCAAATTTGAAGATATCTTTGAAGAATATTATGAATATGGTCAACAAATCAAAGATTACGTTACAGATACATCAGTTATCTTGAATGATGCTCTTGACGCTGGTAAACGTGTTCTTTTCGAAGGTGCACAAGGTGTTATGCTTGATATCGACCAAGGAACTTACCCATTTGTTACTTCTTCAAACCCAGTTGCTGGTGGGGTAACAATCGGTTCAGGTGTTGGTCCAAGCAAGATCAATAAAGTTGTCGGTGTATGTAAAGCTTACACAAGCCGTGTTGGTGACGGTCCGTTCCCAACAGAACTTCTAGATGAAGTTGGAGATCGTATCCGTGAAATCGGTCACGAATATGGTACAACAACTGGACGTCCACGTCGTGTTGGTTGGTTTGACTCAGTTGTTATGCGTCACAGCCGCCGCGTATCAGGTATCACAAACTTGTCACTTAACTCAATCGACGTTCTTTCAGGACTTGATACTGTTAAAATCTGTGTGGCATACGACCTTGACGGTCAACGTATCGACCACTACCCAGCAAGTCTTGAACAATTGAAACGTTGTAAACCAATCTACGAAGAATTGCCAGGTTGGTCAGAAGACATCACAGGTTGCCGTAGCCTAGATGAACTTCCCGAAAATGCTCGTGACTACGTTCGCCGTGTTGGTGAACTCGTTGGTGTTCGCATTTCAACATTCTCAGTTGGACCAGATCGCGATCAAACTAACATCCTTGAATCAGTTTGGGCAAATATTTAATTAAGTTGAAAAAAATCTTTATAAAAGCAAACCCTGCCAGAAGCTTTCTGGCGGGGTTTTGTGCTAAAATGAAGGTAAGAAATACCCTTATTTTTTAAATGGCATTTGCTTGAAAAAGAGTTGTAAATAACGTGAAAATTTTCACAGAAATTTAACAAATGTCATATTGAGATTACAATCGTCATTTTGTCTTAATCTGTTTTTGTTAACCTATTAATGTTGCCTGATTTAAAAAGGAGGAAAAATGGTTAAACGAATTTTATCAATTGCACTGGCTTATGTTGGTATTATTGTTGGTGCTGGACTTTCTTCGGGACAGGATTTGATGCAATATTTTGTCGGATTTGGTATCTGGGGAATGATTGGCGTTATTGTTTTAGGTATTTTGAATGCTATCTTTGGACGTATTATCGTGACATTAGGAAGTTACTATCGTTCGAATGACCACTCAGAGGTGCTTTCAAAGATTGCCCATCCTTTTACCAATCGTGTATTAGACATTGCTTTGATTATTTCTTGTTATGTCATTGGATTTGTCATGATTGCTGGAGCGGGTTCTAACCTTAATCAACAATTTGGATTGCCCACTTGGTTAGGAGCTTTAATCTGTGTTCTCCTTGTGATTTTTGTAAGTTTCCTTGATTTTGAGAAAATTACTCAGATTATTGGGATTTTCACGCCGATTGTTATTATCATGGTATTGATCATTGCTGGTCATAGTCTGATTGGACATTCTTTTGACTTTGAACAGTTAAATACAGTAGCTAAGACTCTACCGACAAATATGCCAAATATTTGGGTGTCTGTTCTTAATTACTTCGCCATTTGTGTGATGACTGGGGTATCAATGGCTTTTGTCCTTGGTGGTTCAATTATTCGTATTGGCGTTGCTGAAAAAGGGGGAACACTTGGTGGTGCAATTGTCGGCCTGATTATTGCGATTACCTCACTTGTCTTGTTTGTCAATGTTGGAAAGATTGCCTCTGCAGATATTCCAATGTTAGTACTTGCCAATGAAATCCATCCTTGGTTTGCTTTTGCCTATTCCCTTGTCGTATTTGGGCTTATTTTCAACACAGCCTTTAGTCTTTACTATGCTTTAGCAAAACGCTTTTCTGAAAATAAAGGTGAAAGTCAGTTTAAACGTGACATGATTTTTTTTGTCGTAAGTGGTTATGCCTTGTCCTTCCTTGGTTTTAAACAACTGGTTTCTGTCATGTATCCAATCCTTGGTTACATTGGCTTGATTATGTTGGTTGTTTTGCTTCAAGCTTGGATTCGTGAAAAAGGTAATGTGCAGGACGAAAAACATCTTCGTCGCCGCATGATTTCCTTGATTTCTAAAAAATATGACGATGATAAGAAATTTACCAAGAAAGATAAAGTAGAATATCAACAACTAGGTGAAGAATCTGTCGTTGAAACAAAAGAAATTAAAAAAGATATTCATGACCACGTTGAGCAAGTGTTCGATTCGGAAAATGATGATTAATCAAGAATAAGAAAGCTAGAAATATTATTTTTCTAGCTTTTTTAAATGACTGGGGTAATATTCATAAAAGTAGTTAAGAAAGCGCTAAAAATATGCTATACTGAAACTAAAAGGTGAAAAGGAAGTAAGCAATGGCAAGGTTTGTGAGTAGTTTTTCGGGTGTTATGATTATTCTTATCATGGTATTAGTCGGTTATGTGCTAACCAAAAAAGGTTGGTTCGATGAAAAAGCGCCGAATCTCATTGCCAAGTTGGTAACACAAGTAGCACTACCATGCTATATGATTTCAACCATTGTTGGGCGTTTTACGGCAAAAGAGTTGCTTGAAATGCTGCCACAATTGCGTTTTCCAGCGCTTTCAATGGTGATTTTATTAGCTATTGCTGTAGCGGTAGCTCATTTATTCTTGATTGATAAAAAGCATCAGGGCTTATTTGTTTCTATGTTTTTTAATTCTAATACGATTTTTGTGGGACTTCCTATCAATCAAGCACTTTTTGGGGATAAAAGTATTCCTTATGTCTTGGTTTATTACATGTGTAACACGACGTTTTTCTGGACTATAGGGACTTATTTGATTCAAAGAGATGGTCGCAAAGAAGTCACGCTTGATTTGCGAGGAACCTTGAAGAAAATCTTCTCGCCACCACTTATGGGATTCATCATTGGGGTGATTTTGGTTCTTTTAAATATCAAACTCCCAGCTTTCTTATTGAGTGATTTCCAATATTTGGGCAATTTGACCATCCCTTTGTCGATGATTTTCATTGGGATTTCGGTGGCAAATGTAGGGCTGTCACGTTTGCGATTTACCAAAGACAATGTCTTGGTCGTAGTCGGGCGTTTCGTGATTGCTCCGCTTTTGATGTTAATCATTGTCAAACACACCCAAATGCCACAATTGATGAAAGAAGTCTTTATTATTCAATCAGCCATGCCAGTCATGACCAATGCACCTGTTGTGGCTAAACTTTATGGAGCAGATAGTGACTATGCAGCTATCATGGTAACCGAATCAACTATTTTGACTATGGTTGTCATTCCAATTCTAATGCTCTTATTGAACGTTTTATAAATATCATTAGCATTCCAAAAATCTAATAATTGGGATGCTTTTTTAAAACAAAAAGCCTAGCTGGAGTAGCTAGACTTTAAGGAGATTATGAAAAAGATACATTCATCTAAATTGGGAGTTCTAGATGAACGTCAAACTAGCAAAGCTAGTTGTGAAAGTTTTAGGAATGATTATAGTATAAGAGGAGTGGCTTAAAGTAAGCTTAAGGAGAAATTTTTTCTTCTTTTTGAAACATCTTTAAGAGCCAAATGGAGGCTCAAGATGTGGTATAATAAAGCCATGGAAAACAAGAAGAAATTATTATTAATTGACGGGTCATCCGTTGCTTATCGTGCCTTTTTTGCACTTTACAATCAGATTGATCGCTTTAAAAACCGTGCTGGTCTGCACACCAATGCCATCTATGGTTTTCACCTCATGCTCAATCATTTATTAGAAAGAATTCAGCCAACGCACGTCTTGGTAGCTTTTGATGCGGGAAAAACGACTTTCCGTACAGAAATGTACAAAGATTACAAAGCTGGTCGTGCTAAAACACCAGATGAATTCCGTGAACAATTGCCATACATTCGTGAAATGTTAACAGCGCTTGGTATCAATTGGTATGAATTGGAAAACTATGAAGCTGATGACATCATCGGAACATTGGATAAATTGGCTGAAAATGAAGATGAGTACGACGTAACCATTGTCAGTGGGGATAAAGACCTTATCCAATTAGCGGATAACAACACAACTGTTGAAATTTCTAAAAAAGGTGTGGCTGAGTTTGAAGAATTCACCCCAACTTACCTTATGGAAAAAATGGGGATTACGCCAAAACAATTCATCGACCTTAAAGCCCTTATGGGTGATAAATCCGATAATATTCCTGGTGTTACCAAAGTTGGTGAAAAAACAGGTCTAAAACTTCTCTTAGAATACGGCAGCCTTGAAGGTGTTTACGAAAACATCGACGGCATGAAGAAATCTAAGATGAAAGAAAACTTGATTAATGATAAAGAGCAAGCTTTCTTATCTAAGACCTTGGCGACAATTAACATCACAGCGCCGATTGCGATTGGTTTAGATGATATTAATTACAGCGGACCAGACTTAAAAAAACTTGTGCCATTTTATGATGAAATGGGCTTCAAACAGTTTAAAGACAATCTTGGTGCTACTAAGAAACAAGAAAAATTCGATGTTTCCTACACTGAAGTGGATAGCTTGAGTGCAGACATGTTCACAGATGATCAATTTTTCTATTTTGAAATCTTAGGTGATAATTATCATATTGAAAATATCATTGGTTTTGCTTGGGGAAATGACAAGGCGATTTATGCATCAACAAATCTTGAGTTGCTTAAGGACGATTTGTTCAAAGCAGCGCTAGCTAAACCAATCAAGACTTATGATTTCAAACGTAGCAAAGTGCTTCTTAGCCATTTAGGAATTGATTTGCCTGCGCCAGCATTTGACAGCCGCTTGGCAAAATACCTCTTGTCAACCGTGGATGACAATGAATTATCAACGATTGCTCGTCTTTACACAGAGTATGTTCTTGATAGCGATGAAGCTGTTTATGGTAAAGGGGCTAAACGCGCCGTGCCAGATAAGGCTGTGCTTCTTAGCCACTTGGCTCGTAAGATTGTTGTTTTGAACCACTCTGAAAAAGCCATGCTAGACAAGCTGACAGAGCATCAACAAGCAAGCCTTCTCTTTGATATGGAACAACCTCTTGCAAACGTTCTTGCTAAGATGGAAATCGCTGGTATTTCGGTTAAGAAAGAAACGCTGCAAGACATGGAAAAAGCCAACCAAGCTGTTATTGATGAGTTGACACAAGAAATCTATGATTTAGCTGGTATGGAATTTAACATTAATTCACCAAAACAATTGGGAGAATTGCTTTTTGACAAGATGCAATTGCCAACAAGCTACACTAAGAAGACTAAGACAGGCTATTCCACAGCGGTAGATGTCTTGGAACGCTTGGCACCAATCTCACCAATCGTATCTAAGATTTTGGAATACCGCCAAATCGCCAAACTTCAATCAACTTACATCGTTGGTTTGCAAGATTTTATCTTGAAAGATGGCAAAATTCATACGCGTTATTTGCAAGATTTGACACAAACAGGTCGCTTGTCTAGTGTTGACCCTAACTTGCAAAACATTCCAGTGCGTTTGGAACAAGGTCGCTTGATTCGTAAGGCATTTGTCCCAGAAACAGCAGACGAAGTCCTTCTAAGTTCTGACTACTCACAAATCGAGTTACGCGTGCTTGCTCACATTTCAAATGATGAACATTTGATTGCAGCTTTCCGTGAGGGAGCAGATATCCACACGTCAACAGCCATGCGTGTCTTCGGTATTGAAAAACCAGAAGACGTCACACCAAATGACCGTCGTAACGCAAAAGCAGTAAACTTCGGTATTGTTTACGGTATTTCAGACTATGGTCTTGCTAATAACTTGGGTATTCCACGTAAAGTTGCTAAACAATACATCGAGACTTACTTCGAACGCTATCCAGGTATTAAAGACTACATGGAGCGCGTGGTGCGTGATTCTAAAGATAAAGGTTATGTTGAAACGCTCTTCCACCGTCGTCGTGAATTGCCAGATATCAATGCTCGTAATTTCAACGTGCGTCAATTTGCTGAGCGTACAGCTATTAATTCGCCAATTCAAGGTAGCGCAGCCGATATTCTCAAAATTGCTATGATTAACCTTGATAAAGCTTTAGTTGAAGGTAAATTCAAGACAAAAATGCTTCTACAAGTACACGATGAAATCATCCTTGAAGTGCCAAAAGACGAGCTAGAAGCTATCGAAAAATTAGTTAAAGAAACCATGGAATCAGCCATCGAACTTTCAGTCCCACTAGTGGCAGATGAAAGTGCAGGCCAAACATGGTACGAAGCAATATAGAAAAAATGAAAAGGAAGTGACTGATACAGTCATTTCCTTTTTGCTAGGCAGAAAATCAATGATTTGCTATACTTAAGAAAGATGCAATAAAAGGAGGCAGCTAAATGACATCGTTTCAAAATCCTAGCCAAGATGTGATTGCATCTTATCTTAAAAATGCTAAAACCATTGCTGTTGTGGGACTTTCCGAGCGTGAAAATAGTCCAGCTTACGGTGTTTCTAAGGTGATGCAAGAAGCAGGTTATACGATTATCCCAGTTAACCCACGTTTAGCGGGTGAGAAGGTACTTGGTGAGACAGCCTATGCTAGACTCCAAGACATTCCCGTTCACGTTGATATCGTTGATGTTTTCAGACGAAGTGAGTTTCTCCCAGAAGTTGCCAAAGATTTTATCGAAACGGATGCTGATATTTTTTGGGCTCAGCTAGGTCTAGAAAGCCAAGAAGCTGCAGAGATTCTACAAGCTACTGGACGTGATAAAATCGTTATGAACAAGTGTATTAAGATTGAATACCAAGGCTTGAAAAAGTTTTTTGAAAATAACAGTGAAAATGAGGAGGTTCTTTCGAAATGAATTTTCTCATTCTTTATTGGCTAAAAATGCTAGATTAGTAGTCTTTTTGGGAAAAATAGTTAACTTTTACCTCGAAAACTTGAAATCGTCAGATTTTTATAAAAAATGAATGAGCATGTCAGGATCACTGACAGATAAACTATGTTATAATGACCTTAATAAATAGAACAGGAGAGCCATAATGGACATTCATACCCATCACCGTCCTTTGGATGCCTATGAAAATGTCATTGAGCATCTCAAAAGAAAGCACATTCGTATCACGGAGACTCGTAAAGCCATTATCGCTTATATCATAAATAGCTATGAGCACCCAAGTGCTGAGAAAATTTATAAAGACCTTTTGCCAGAACATCCAAATATGAGTTTGGCGACTGTTTACAATAACATGAAAGTCTTGGTTAAAGAAGGTTTTGTTGCTGAATTAAAAGTGACTAACGACCCAATAACCTACTATGACTTCATGGGTCACCAGCACATTAATATCGTTTGTAAATATTGTGGCGATATTGCAGACTTTATGGATGTTGATGCTATTGATATTGGAAAAGAAGCTTATGAACAAACTGGCTACATGATTACTAAGGTTCAATTGACAGCCTACGGTATTTGTCCAAAATGCCAAGAAAAGCTCAAAGCAGCCGGCGAACCTTTCATGGCTTACCGAGAAGATAATAAATAAAGAGTTTGGGAAAATTTCCAGGCTCTCTTTTTAATCAGGCGAATTGTCAAATTAAGTGCACATTTATCCCATAAAAAACTTCATAAGGTGTT
>ERZ1034865.296-NODE-296-length-33683-cov-13.585524_pt1 | contig 33683 bp, 37 predicted proteins | sample MGYA00520632_ERZ1034865 | MGnify/ENA primary metagenome ERZ1034865 (study PRJEB33766, sample SAMN09781738) | gut metagenome | biome: gut microbiome | host: Homo sapiens | place: Madagascar | study: EMG produced TPA metagenomics assembly of the PRJNA485056 data...
ATAATTAAAACAACAAACATTAGGTATAGATATATGAACGATTACAAACAAATTTATAAAGAGTGGTTTAAGGTTGCCGATCAAAAAGCCTTAGATTTTTTCAAAGATCCTTTTACAGGAGAAGTAGAGAAAGAAAATGAGATTTCTTATCTACACGCAACACATATTGGCGGTTCTACTGATGCCGTGCTGCTAGGTGAATCAGAATACGCAGAGCCTCAAGACATCTTAGAAAAAATGCAGAATTTATCTTTTGATGGAGATAAATTTGTGTTTGATAGAGGACACGCTTTAGAGCCTTTTATTGCTGAACAATTCTCAAAGACAACACATCTTAAAGTAAAAGAAGGAACAGTTCTTTACAACGAAAATTATCCTTGGTCGATTGCTCAGGTAGATTTTTTTACAGAAGACAATACACCTGTAGAAATTAAGACAGTCGGTTTTAATATGCGTGACAAGCTCACAACTGACGGCTCAAAGGTTTGGGGCAAAGGTTGTGAGTTCAATTCTAAAGGTGAACTTCTTGCAGAAGATAACACTATTCCTCGTGATTACTATATCCAGTGTCAAAAGCAGATGCTCTTTGCTGATAAAGAGCAGATGTATCTTTGCGCTTGGATTCTTACAGAAAACAGAGTTCGTGTTTATGTTGTGCATCGTGATGATGAAACTATTAAAAAGATCATTGATGCTGAGATTGATTTTGTTTTTGCCTATCTGATTCCAAATGTTCCTTATGTTTTAGGCGCTGAATTAGAAACAGTCGAAGAAGGCGAAGTTGATGCTGTGTATGCTGATGATGCCTTTATCGAAAAAGCAAAAGAATTAAAAACAGTCAACAAACAGAAGAATGAACTTGATAAACGTTCTAAAGAACTTACAGCAGAGATTAAATCTTTAATGAACGGTCATGCAGAGGCTATCACTACTAAGGGCGCTTTAGTTTGTACTTTGACAAAGCAAACTAGACGCACTTTTGATGCTAAGGCTTTTGCTGATGCTGATGCTGAAACTTACAAGAAATACTTAAAAGAAAGCGAAATTTCACCAAAGCTGACAATCGCTAAGGGGGTTTAGCAATGGAGTTTTTAAGTATTGAAGATACTGCGAAATTTTTTGTCAAATCGAAATTCAGTTTTTATTCATTCAAAAAGAAAAGTGCTGACTTCCCCCAGCCTTACAAAAAAGGCGGTAAAAACTTTTACGCAAAAAGTGAACTGAAAGAATGGGCTAAGGGACACAGAATTTTAACTGTAGAGGACAAATAAATGGCAGAAGAAATTGAAGTTAAGGCAGAAGTAATACCTGCTACAGAAGCTGAATTAAAGTTTATCTCACAGGCTCAAAAACAAATTCATACAGCTTATGACGATAGACAGCTAATCAGCATGATTGCATCTCAGATCGCATTACCTAAATCAGCACCTGACGTAAAAGTAAATCTAGCTGATGTAATGAACGTTATCCGATTATCTGTATCAATGGGCTTAGATCCTATTCTTGGTGGTATTTGGGCTTTTAAAGATAAAGAAGGTCGATTAGTCACTTCCGTTTCAAAGAAAGGTTGGCAGCAGGCAGTCGCCAGTCAGAAGAACTGCGCAGGCATTTCTTTTAAAGACAACGGAGTTCTTTTAAAGAAAGTCGTAAATCGAATTATTGGTAATAAAACTCTAAAGAAAGAAGTTCTTTACTACGAAAGCACAACCTGTATTGTTCAGAAAAAATTAGCTGATGGTTCTGTATGTTCATTTGAAGGTACAGCATACCACGATGAAGAGTTCGACGCATCAAAGCCTACCTGGTTGCAACGTCCTAAACGTATGCTTCAATCACGAGCAATGACTATTGCTATTTCAAATGCTTACGGTTGGGGCGCTTACGACAAAGAAGAATTTGAAGATCTACTTGTTTCTCAGGATATTAGAACTGAAAAAACTACAGTTGCAGTTGAAGATAGCACTAATCAAAAACAAGAAGATTTATTGCTTGAAAACAAGACAGCTAAGGAAGATTTAATTGAGCAAATGAATAGAGCTGTAACAAGAAAAGAATTAGTAGCTGTATTTAAAAAAGCACCTAAAGAACTACAAGAAGATCAAGAAATTATAGAGCTTGGTAAACAGCTCAGAACAAACATTAAGGAGCAGTAAATGCCAGTATATCAATCAGACTATGTAAAGCCTATTCAATCAGATAATCCTGATTATCATTCTAAGTTTTGGGAGGAGTTCAAACTTTATCCTAAAGAAATTACAGGTATCAGATGTAAGGCTAAGTTAATCTTTTGTTCTGACGATTCAATTGAATTTGATGATAACAAGAAAAAAGATGTTCGTGTTGAATGTGAGCGCACAAGATGTGTGTTCTTGCTTCAAAATGCTGATGGTAAAGATAGCAAATATTACATTGATCATCAGTTTTGGGGCAGACGCAGAACAAAAGATAAGAACGATCCGAATGCAAAATGGGGTGAATGGGAGCAGAACTCTTGGGATATTCAGCAGTTAATGTCTATTGTGAATGACCAAAAGACAGCAGAAGAGCAGGCAATAAAAATTGATTGTCAAAACTGCACTATCTACCCTGAAATTTGCGGATCTATTTTTACTCTTGTTATCGGTAAGTATGGCGAAAAAAAAGGAAAGAATGGTGACTATGACAAAATTTCAGTGAACGTTTTTTATCCTGATGGTCGTTCTTTAGATGAAGTTGAACTTGGAGCTAAAGAGGCTTTAGACGTTGTGCGAGCTTTAGATAAGGCTAAGGCTAAGTATCAGGCTTTTAAAGATAAACAATCAGAAACAGAAGCACAGCCAGCTTATGGTTCACAACCTGCTTATGAACAAGCACAAGTTGCAGAGAGTGCGCCTGCTGCTGTGGTTGAGCCATCAGCTGAATCAACTGACGATGACGATTGCCCATTTTAAAGCATAAGGACTAGGTTATGTTGAGCGTGAATGAACAGTTACAGGAGTTATCAGACAAGATAGACATAATGTTTGATCTTCTTGTTAAAACTCAGTCACGCTCTTATAACCTTAAATGTTTCTGTGAGGAGCTTGGCATTTCTCAATATAAGCTGAAAAGCTATTACTCAGAAAACAAGTTATCAATACCTGCACCTTTTAGAGTGAACAAACAAGATCCTTGTTATTCACTTGAAGATTTAATTTATATGAAAAAGTGGTTAAAGCATCATGGCAACTAATGCAGAAGAAATAAAAGAAACTTTGAAAATATGGACAAAGGCAAGAGTTGCGAATCAAGTTGAAGTTGTTGAGCGCGAACTTATGGCATTAGTAAAAGACATTGCACAAATGAACGACTTGCAAAAAGTTGTTGGTGAACGCAATTTCAGTAAGCAGGTATCTACTTTTATTATTCAATTAAAAACATTTCAAGAACAACTGAACAATGATTAGAATTTCGATTTCAGAGGGAGCTAAATTTTTTTTGCTCTCTTACATAGCCTTTTGGAAACGATTAAAAAAAGAAAAATATAAATATCCAAAAGTTTATAAAAACAAAGAAGGTAAAATGTTTCTTGATCGTGAAGAGGTCGAGAAAATAGCCTCCTTTGAAATTGATTTTCTTAAAAAGCACATCTCAGTCAACAAAGTATCACAGCTTCTGTTTGGTAATACAATCACATTAAATCAGTATCTGAAAAGAGACACTTATTGTTTTTTACCAGTGGAAACATACTGCGAAAAACAATATCTTAATAAAGACAAGTTCTACACATTTTTTGCCGATTACTGTGATAATAAAAAACTTGTTCCTCATAAAGTCTTGTATAATCTTTTATGTGGTTATGGTTTTTACTCAAAGTTAAGCTATGACATCATAGATTGTGAAGAGTTTAAAAAGATTAGAAAGGTCAGGTTTACATCTGATTCTAATGCTAGAGTTTTTTATAACATCAATGATCTTAATTGCTTTTTAACTAATAAAGGTTTTCGTAAGATTACTTTTTATTAGGTCACGAAAAGGTCACAAATTTTATCAAGCCTTTATCTTATCTGATTTTATGAAGTTGGCAGGTAGCACCATTGCCTCTTTTATAAATCATCATTTCGCATATATAAGCCTTTTCTTTAATTTAATAAATCAAATTTTTAATTAAAAACTTAAAAAAGTGGTTACAAAAATAAGTCACGAAGTGTATAATTTTTTATAGTTAGAGCATCGAACTAAAATTAGAATAATTTATTATACAAAAGAGATACAAAACATGGCTGAAAACGTAACCGATAAAATGCTTGTAAAGCTGATAAATACAAGCATTGATAAGGATAGAATGATTACTGATATAACAGGTTTAGCAGTAATTATTCGTAAAGCATCGAACTGTAACAGGATCTACTTTAAGTTTAGAAAAGTTAAGCATGGAAAGCGAACTGATGTGCCATTAGGCACTTATCCTGAGATGTCTTTAAATGAAGCTCGCAGTCGATACTTTGATGCTTTGACATCGTTTAAAGAAAATTCACTGGTAATTGTAAAAAAATCAGATACCTTTGAGAGTGCTTGGGAAAGTTTTATAGATCTAAAGTATAAAAAAATTAAGTCAAGCACCGTTGAAAAATACGAAAGTAATTACAGAACACATTTATTTAAACTTGCAAAAATGCAGTTAAAAGAACTGACAGCTGAATACATACTGAATTTTTTGCAAGCCTACATTCATTCAGGTGAACTTGGAACAGCAAACAGATTAGCTAATGTAATTAGTAATGTTTTAGATTTTGCTGTATTTCAAAAGAAAATAGCTGTTAATCCTATTCGTGGTATTGAGAAGTATCTACCGCAAGCAGAAGTTGTACATTATGACAGCTTTAAACTAGAAACATTAGAGCAGGATATGACACAGCTTTTTGTCGATATGCAAGATTGCAGTAAAACAATTCAGCTGCTGTTGTATATGTACTTTTTTACATTACTTCGTTCCGTTGAGCTGAGAAGTGTCAAACTAAGTGACATCAATTTAGACGATTGCTCTATGACTGTAAAAACAAAAACAATGTCTGCATTTAAAGTCGCTCTTTGTAGTCAAGCTATGGATATTGTTAAGTATCTGATTTCAGTTCATAAGCCTATAAATGATTATCTGTTTCAGGGTAAAACTGGCATGATCTCAGAAAACACTTTAAGTAAGGCTTTAAAAACAAACGGCTACAAAGATAAATTGCAAGTACATGGAATTAGAGCTTGTGGGCGCCAGTGGTTGCAAACATTACCTTATGCTAAAGAAAGTATTATTGAACTGTGCCTATCTCATGTTGTAGGTAACAAGGTTCAGCAAGCATACAATCGCAGTACATATTTTGATGAACGAAAAGTTTTAATGCAAGAATGGGGAAACTTTATTGAGAGTTGCGGTGACTATAAATCATTGTTACAAAATTAAAAATAGGAAATGACACACTGAAAGTAGTTTTATAAGCTACCAGTGTATTTAATCGAAAGCCTTAGCTTGTAAAGAGCTAGGGCTTTTTTTATGGGTGTAAATATGATCGAACCTCCTAAAAATCTTACATCTGAGCAACTGTTTTTATTTTGCGGTTTTATATCTGCTGTCTTATCTAGTTTGGTAAGACTTATGAAAAACAAAGCTAACTTCACATCTTTTTATTGTATTACACGCTCCGTTGTTGATGCCTTAACCTGCGCTTTATTGTCTTATGGAATATTTTTAATTCTTCACCAGTATTGGGATATTTCAACAAGTTCAATGATCTTTATTGGAACATTCGTAGGTTCTTTAGGTTCAACAACAATAATCACTTTAGCAAGTACAGCTCTTAAAAAATGGATAGGTTCAAATGAAAACAATCAGCGATAAAGGTTTGAAATTCATTCGGGTAAATGAAGGGGTTGCTAAAGGCTCCTTTGATGGTCAGAAGTTCAAAAGTTATTTTGACAAAATCGGCAATAAATGGACTATTGCCTGGGGACTAACTTATATCAACGGTAAGCCTGTGACAAAAAATACAGTCCTAACAATCAATGAAGCAAACATCGCATTTAGACATCATATAAGTTCAAACGAAAAAGCAATTAACGATTTGATGATTAGAGATTCAATCGTACTTACTCAGAATGAATTTGACGCGCTTGTAGATTTTATTTACAACCTCGGAAACGGTCATGCTGATTGTGATGTATGGAAAGCTGTTAAGACACATGACAGTTTAAAAATTGAACAAGCTTTTTTAGCTCATAACAAAGCAGGAGGTAAATACAATCAGGTGTTAGCTAACAGAAGAAAGAAAGAAATCGCTTTATTTACTCAGGCAAGATATGGAAGTTATTAAAGCAGAAACTAAAAAGCATACGGTGCAGCGTAAAAAGTATCATCAGGAATTGCCAGTAGAGCTTGAAGAAAAGAAATTAGCTTTACAGGAAAAATACAGTGATATAAACAAGGCTGTATCTGTAATTGATCAAATCGAAGAAAGAGACGTTCTAATGATTTTAGATGATTATTCAAAGTCATTAGAACTTGATTTATATCATATTGCTGAAAGTTTCCATATCTCACCTGTAACCTTAAATAAGGTTCTTACCTCTGACAAATACAAAGAGGCTTACGAAATAGCAAAAGAACGCCGTAGCGCCGTATATGAGCGTGAAGGTTACCATGTCGCACAGTCACCCTGGAAAAAAATTCAAAACGGTGAGGAAGTATCTATGGTAGAAGTTGCTGCTGCTAAGTTGCTGTCTAATTACTGTTTAGCTGTATCACAAGCTAGTGCTAAAAAGAACTCCTCCGAAGGTGGTGTTTCTGTTGTTGTTAATACAGGAATTTCATTAAAGATATGAGCGTAATTCAAAACATTACTTATGATTGGCAACCTCGCCCATGGCAACAAAAATGTATTGATACACAGAAACGTTTTACTGTGTTAGCGGTACACAGACGTGCAGGGAAAACAACCTTTGCTATCAATGAGCTTGTGTTATCTGCAATAACAAAAAAAGGTAATTACGTTTATATTTGCCCTGTTTATAAGCAAGCAAAGATGGTCGCATGGCAACCTTTAAAAGAAGCTGTTAGTGTTTTTAAAGATGTTATTGATAAATGCGGTAAAAGCGCTGAAATTGTAGAAATTCGAGAATCAGAAACAAAGATTAACTTTTGGAACGGTTCAACAATTTTTCTTTTAGGATCTGACAACTTCGATGCTGTTCGTGGTTTAAAGCTGGCGGGTGTTGTGCTAGATGAGGTTGCGCAGATGCCAAAAGGCTTATGGAACGAAGGTATCCGTCCTGCGCTATCTGATTCTAAAGGTTGGGGGTTATTTATTGGAACTCCTAAAGGCATCAACCTTTTTTCAGAGCTTTTTTATCGTGGTTTAGATCCTGAATTTTCTGATAACTGGACAAGCTCAAGATTCACTTATTTAGAGACAAACGCTATTGATCCTGACGAAATGGAGGCGATCAAAAAAGAAACTCCTGAGGAAGTATTCAAGCGTGAGTATCTATGTGACTTTAACGCAAGTGCTATTGATCAGCTTATTAGCTATGAGCTTGTTAAGTTGGCTAGTGAGCGTGAAATTAACTTCAACTCTATAAAACACAATCCTCTCATCATGGGCGTTGACGTTGCAAGATTTGGTAATGACCGCTCTGTTATCTGTTTTAGGCAAGGTCTCTTAATTGAAGAACCTTTAGTTTATAAAGATTTGTCATTAGTAGAGTTTGCACGAGTTGTAAGACAGCAAGCTGTGTCTAGGCATTGTCACGAAATTTATGTTGACGGCACAGGTGTTGGTGGCGGTGTAGTAGATATTCTAAATTCACAAGGTATCTATGTAAATGACGTCAACTTTGGCAAAAAATCTTTAGATCATCAATACAAGAACAAACGCACTGAAATGTGGTGTCGTTTAGCAGATTGGATCAATCGTGGCGGTTGCATACCAAAAAATACAGATTTAATCACTGAAATCGCAACTCCGTACTTCGATGTTACTGATGACAATCAAAAAATCTTAGAAACAAAAAAACAAATTCGTGACCGTTTAGGCAAGTCACCTGATATGGCTGATGCACTAGCTTTGACTTTTGCTGAGGATATACCAGTGTGTGATTTAACAGAATACGAAAAGGAAAAGCTATTTTACAGAAGTGCTAGAAAGCAACGAGTATCAAACAATCCTTTTGAGGAGTTCGAGAATGAAATTTGTAGCAGAGAAAATACCTTTAACACATTTATTTAAAACAGAAGGAGCAAAGGAGTTAATCCTTGATTATGCCCGCAACGGAGTTAATCCTTTTGCTGATAAAAAAAGCTCTGATGATGAAATTTTTGAAAGCATAAAAGAAGCTTATAAAGGCAAAGAAGATAACTATCATTCATACCTTTTCTTTGACGAAAATCATACCCCTTGTGGTTTGTTGGTGTTTTGGACAGTTTACGATGAACACGTCAGAGGCATAGTTGCTGAGGTTGATTCTATTTTCTCTACTGAGAAAAGCAGAAAAAAAGGTTGTGGAGCAGTCATTTTACAAACATTGAAAAAAGAGGCGCGCAACGTTGGCTGTAGAGGTATTTATTTATGCACACCATACGGAACAGAACTTAGCAAGGCTTTAGCTAAAAGATTTTTGCCAGTGTTCCAAATTAGTTATATGAGGGTTTAAGAATGTCACTTTTAGGATCATCAAAGTATGTAGCTTTAAATGCTTATATGAAAGATGTTGCCGCTTTACAGCGTCATGGAGAATCAAGCGCTATAGCAATAAACAACAATCCTCTATACAACAACGTAGCTAAGTTCATGCACAACTGGCACACCGCATATAACGCAGGTGATGCTGACAAAGCTAATGAGCTGATAAACAGTCCTATGGGCGTGTTTATGTCACAGGCTGATAACGCTGGCGGTGCTTGGCAGAATTGGCGTTCTAACGCATTAAGCGCAACTAATCAGCTAATGCTAGATAAACAAAAAGAAGCTAACGAAGCTCAAATGGCACAACAGAAGGAAGAACTAGCTGCTAAGAGTGATCAACAGCAACAGCAAACAATTAAAAGTCAGCAAACAGCAAAATACTATCATCAGCATACAAAGAACTCTTCAATTTTAGCTGACAAAAATTCAAATGGTTCAAGTGTGAATAACTCATTAGGAGCTAAAGATAGTTATTTCAATGATGATGAAATTGAGGAGTGGTACTAATGGGAAAATCATTAAAAAGCTTGGGGCTAGGTTTACTTACAGCAGGTGCTTACAATCAATACGCATCACAAAAAAAAGCTATGGCTCAACAGAAACAGTATCAGCAGTTAGCTTTACAACAGCAACAACAGGCTATGGAGTTACAGAAACAACAGGCTCAACAACAGCAAGAACTTCAACGGCAACAGTTGGCTTTGCAGGAACGTGAGCAAGAAGCATCTAATCAACGCTTTAATCAGAACAACAAAGACACTTCTAATTATCAGCGTAAGCAAAACTCAATCAATGCAACTGATCTTACAAAAGGTAAGGCTGACAGCGGGCAGACAATCGCCTTAAATCTTACAGGTGATGATGAAACAGATGAGTGGTATTAGCTATGAGTGAGTTTTCGACAGGCACTGAACAAAAGAAGATTGATTTAATATGTTCTCGTTGGCTTGATTTAAAGTCAAAGCGATCATCATACTTAAATCAATGGCGAGCAGTATCACGTTATGTTTCTCCGTTCAGTGGTCGTTTTGATATTACTGATAAAAACAATGTTCGTGACACACGCTTTATCTTAGATGCTGAGGCTAGTCACGATCTAAATATTTTGGCTAGTGGTTTAATGAGTGGTGCAAGTTCACCAGCTCGACCATGGTTTAAAGTTGAACCTAACGATCAAGCTTTGAATGATGATTATTCAGTCATTGAATTTTGCGATGCTGTTAATAAAATCCTTTTAAAGGTATTCAGTGCAAGTAACACTTACAACACATTACATTCAATGTATCGTGAGCTTGCTTTGTTTGGTATTGCTTGCGATTTAGTTTATGACAGTGACGAACACGGCATTCAGCATCATCTTTTATCAGCAGGTGAATACTGCGTAGATGTTGATAACAACGGTGAGATTGACACCTTATATCGAAATTTCACTTTAACAACTGCACAGGTTGTAAAAGAGTTCGGCTATGACAATACACCTAAAGAAATTCAAGATACGTACAATCGTGGTGATTTAGGCAGTTATTGGGAGTTTTTACACGCTATTGAACCTCGCATTGATCGTGATCCTAAGAGTAAATCTAATAGCAACAAAGCTTGGGCTAGTTACTATTGTTCACTCTCTACACGACCTGTAATTATTAGAGAAAGTGGATATGATTACTTCCCCGCTTTAGTCCCTCGTTGGGACGTGTTGGGCACAGATGCTTACGGAACATCACCATCTATAAATTGCTTACCTGATATTAAACAGCTTCAACAGGAAACATTGAGAAAGGCTGAAATTATCGATCATTTATCAAAGCCTCCTCTTCAAGTTCCTAATTCAGCTAGACAATCGCCTATATCACTTGCAACAGGTGCGATTAACTATACTCAGTCAACATCTCCTGAGCAGATGATACGACCTATTACACAAGGCATCGGAGACGTAAACAGCCTTACAGCTGATATTGCATCTATTAAAGACAGTATCAGACGCTCCTATTTTGTTGACTTGTTCCAAATGGTAGGAAGCACGGCAGGTGATCGCAGAACTACCGTAGAAATTTACGCATTACAACAAGAGCAGATGTTGTCACTGGGACCAGTAGTAGAGCGTTCTCAAAATGAGCTGTTAGGTAGATTGGTAAACCTTACTTTTAGAAAACTAGGTGAACGTGGTTTATTACCTGAGTTGCCACCTGCGCTAGAGAATAAGCCTTTGACAGTTGAGTTTACTTCTGTGTTAGCTCAATCACAAAAATCAGTGGATATTAACTCAGTTGATAGATTAGTGAGCGCTATTTCAGCAGCTGCACAAATCGCTCCTGAGGTTTTAGATCGTATTGATCCTGACGGCTATGTTGACGAATATCGTGACCGTTTGGGAGTTGCGCCTAAGATTTTACGCAGTCGTGAAGATGCACAGAAGATCAGAGAACAAAGAGCTCAGGCTCAACAGCAACAACAGCAATTACAAGAACAGAACATTCAAGCTCAAACTCAATCCACTATGGCACAGGCTCAAAAGAATGGCGCAGATGCCAGCCTTGCTATGCAACAGCTTGATGATGTAGGAGGAGGGTCACTTCTATGAGTTTAGATTATGAAAGTGATATAGAAAACAATGCAAAGCTAGTTGAACAAACAAAACGTTTAGTTGTTTCTTTAAAAGCTTTAACAAAAACAGTTGACGGGAAAAGAGTTTTAAAGGGCATTTTAGATATGTGCCCTTCACAAGATTGTTTTTCTACTGATTCAAACACAATGTCTTACCAGTGCGGAAGAATGGCGATTGGGCTTGAATTAAGAAATTTTATAAAAATACATTGTGGAAATGATTTATTAAGCAGTATCGAAAATACGGAGATTTAATTTATGGAAAATTCAGAACAGACAACTACTCAAACTACAGCTAACACACAAGATCAAACACAAGCATCAGTAGTAGATAACGCTCAAAATCAGAATACTGAGACAGAGCAACAGGTAGTGTCAACTGAACAATCTAATCAAGTAAATCAAGAAACTGAAAAAGAAAACACTGAAAACTCTGCATTAAAAGATTTCGCAGACAGTTTAAATGTTGATGAACAGGAACAGGCAAAAGAGCCTGAACAACAGCAAGAAACAGCACCTGAGCATTACGTTTTAAAAAATGCAAATGGTGAAGATGTGGAGCCTCAAGAATTAGAGATGATGTCACGTATGTTTAAAGATGTGAACTTATCTCAGGAACAGGCACAAAAGCTTTATTCAGCATACGAAAAGGAACAGGGCTCTTTTATTGAACAGTCACAGAAAGCATTTAATCAGATGCGTGATGATTGGTTTAATCAAACAATTTCTGATCCTCAACTTGGTGGACAGAATATTGGACAAACAAAGTTGTGCATTAAGCGTGTAATGCAACAGTGTGGAAATAAAGAGTTATCAGAATTTTTAAATAAAACAGGCTTAGGCTTTAATCCAGCAATGGTTCGCTTTATGACTAAAGTCGGTGAACTGTTAGGCAATGATAATCATTTTGTGCAAGGTCAAGCACCAGTGGTTATTAACCCTTTGAAAGCTAGATATAAAAACTCACCTGAGCTTTTTAAATAATTAAAAAAAACAAAGATAAAACAATCAAACAAACCTAGGAGAAAATCTAAATGACTGCTGTAAATCCAGTATTGCAAGAGAATGACAGAATAACTCTTGCTGACTACCGCAAGCGTTTTGGTGGTGAAGATGGTATCGCAGACGTTGCCGAAACTTTGAACGAAAGTAATGAAGTTATGCAAGATATTGTCTATAAAGAAGGCAATATGGATAACGGCGATCGCCAAACTTACCGCCTGTCATTACCTGATGTTTACGAAAAAGTGTTTAATAAAGGCACAAAAGCATCAAAATCAAGTGTAGGTACTGTAGAGGAAACCTGCGCTTTAATTGAAGCTAGAGCAGAGGTTGACGTTGACTTAGCCGAATTGAACGGTAAGGCAGCACAGCTAAGAGCACAGGAAGATAAAGCCTTTATTGAAGCTATCGCACAGAAAGAAACTTATTTGTATTTCAAAGGAAATACTGATAACGGCAATATGTTTGATGGCTTTGAGCGAAGATACAACACTTTAAAGCAGAGCAAAGATTTACGTGCCTCTAATGTTATTGATGCGTCAAACAATGCAGGAGCAACTGCTCTTAAAGGCAAAAATCTATCTTCAATCTGGCTTGTTGGTTGGGGCGATGATGTTTATAGTCCTTATCCTAAAGGCTCTAAAATGGGCTTAAGAGTAGAAGATAAAGGCGCAATCTTCTTGCCTGACGAGGAAGGCAACGTGAATGAGGTGTACACTACAATGTACAAAAAGTCAGTTGGCTTAATGGTGAAGGACTGGCGCAAGGTTGTTAGAATTTGTAACATTGACGTAGATATGTTACGTACCAATCAAGGTGTAGGTAATCCTGATTTACAAAAGCAAGGTTGGAATTTAATTACTTTAATGCTTGATGCCATTACTAAGTTACCAGCAGATGCAAAAGGCAATTTCAAGTTCTATATGAACTGTGATGTATTTGCAAGCTTAAACTCATTGTCATTACGTTCTGATACTAATGTTATCGAATGGAAGAAAGCTACAGACGCTTTCGGCAAGAATGGCTCATGGGCAAACTTCCAAGGTATTCCTATGCGTCGTGTAGATCAATTAACTAACGATGAAGCTATCGTAAGTTAGGAGTAAATAAAATGATTAAAGATGCAAGAGCGTTTTTCTCAGATGAACAGGTTGTAACCGAAACAACCTATTCACAAAAAGCTTATGACTTCATGTCAGCATGGGATCATGCAATCGGAAGTCAGTTATATGTAACTTGTATTTGTAACGGCGATTTTGCAAAAGATCTACGTGTACAAGTTATAGGCTCAACTGACGGTAAGACATGGGACATAAAGCATCCACTAGGTGACAGTGGTGTTTATGCTAAGGAAGATCTTAAAACGAATAAGACATTCCCAATCCATGTTGTTGAGACTGGTCAGAAGTATAGATACGTAACTTTATTATACATTCCATCAACAGGTGGAGTGGAAGATACAAACGTATCATCACCTACTGAACCTGATTTAACTAACTTTGCTGTAGCTCACAAAATCGGTGAAAAGCGTGAGCCTAAAGCTAATGCAATTACTGCATTCTTTGGAACTATCGCTGCTATCTCACCAGTTGTTCGTTATGCAAACTCTGATAAGTTTACAGGTTAGTTTGTAAAAAACTGAAGTGGGAAAGGGTACATATTAAGTTATGTGCCCTTTTTGTTTATACGGAGTAGAGAATGACTGCTGCTATTGATATTTGCAATAATGCTTTAGATTTAGTAGGTCAAGGCTTGCATATAGAAAGCTTTGACGATCAATCTAAAGAAGCCGATTTATGTAAAAGAAATTATCAACAGGTAGTTGATCGTGCATTAACTAAGTTTAATTTTTCGTTTGCTAGAAAAGACGAACTTATTTCAGAAAAAAATTTGATTCAAAACGTTGTATCTATTCCTTATAAATACACATATTCAATTCCTAGTGATGTGATGAATATTTTGTATCTTGAACCTTACCGTAAAGAAGGAGAAGAGACAATTAATATTAAGACATTGAAGTTTAATTTCAGAGTTATTGACGTAAACAAAAAGAAACAACGTTGTATTGTAACTAACAAAAAAGCTCCTTTTGTCATTCAATATCAAGCCTTTATTGATGATCCTAATTTATTTTCAGTTCAATTTACAGAAGCTGTTGAATATCTTTTGGGGGCACGATTAGCAAGTGCGCTAATTCATGGAAACACTGGTATTAGCATCAGCAACACTTTGATGCAACAAGGCATTATGTTTTTACAACTTGCAAGCAGTCAGGATAATCAACAGGGCGCAGACAGTATCAAAGATAATCAATGTTCATTCATAGAGGCTCGCTATGGTTACTAAAGTTATTCAAAGAGGTTTTGGAGCAGGTGAAATTACACCTAGCCTTTTTGCAAGAACTGACTTAAATCAATATGCAATGGGAAGTCGAAAGCTAGAAAATTTTATTGTACTTCCTCAAGGTGCTGTTAGAACTAGAGCGGGTTTCCGTTTTGTAGGACAGGCAATAAACAGTAATTTGCCAGTACGTTTAATTCCTTTTAGATACAGCTCAGAACAAACCTATGCTTTGGAGTTTGGGGATAAGACATTACGTATTATTGATCATGGACAATATATAGCAAATAACAATGGCGATGTTTATCAAATCTCAACACCATTTGCAGCAGTTGATTTAGCTGAAATAGATTATGCTCAAAACGCAGATGTGCTCACTTTAACCTCACCTGACTACATGCCTTATGAGCTTAGAAGATACGGCTATAATGATTGGCGTTTTGTGGCTGTGTCTGTTACTCCTAACGTAACACCACCAAAAGGCTTATCTTACACTGCTATTTATCCTAGTTCAATGACAGATAGTGAAGAAAAAACTAAGGATAAAATTGAATGTAACTATGTTGTAACAGCTGTAGATGCTAACGAAAAAGAATCGCTTGCAAGTTCTAACCTTGTTGCTCGTGGAAATTATTACATAAGTGGTGCAAAGATCCGTGTTCAATGGCAAGGCGTGGCAGGTGCCAGTTATTACAAAGTTTACAGAATGGTGGCTGGCATTTATGGCTTTATTGGAGAAACAGAAGAATTATATATTGATGATGAAGGAAACAATCCTGATACTACTACTACACCACCTAAATATAAGGCTGTGTTTACTCAATCTGTTAAAGGTCAGATAAGCACAATCACCATCAATGATGGTGGTAGTGGTTATTACTACGGTTTAAACAGTAATACTTATTACTTACCTAGAGTTATTACACTTCGTACAGTGCCTCCTTTAGTGTCAGCAAAAGCTAGCTCTAAAGATGCTGATGCGGTTACAAAGTTTTCACCTAGTGTGACATTAGAAGTTTTAGACGGTTCAAGCGGTCAGGTATATTTATCTTCTAACATTGAACTTACAACAAAAGTAGTCTCTTCTACTGTTGAAGACGAAGGCTATCTTTTTTATGAATTTAGAAAGATTGCTTACATTGATAAAATTAAAAACATCAGATTAACACAGGACGTGTTGAAAGTTCCTCATGCTATCTTTAGATTAAAAGTTGATAAGAGTACAGGAAGCATTGATTACACCATTTCTGACAGTGCTTTATCAACAGCAAATTCTTATAAAGATAATGAGCTGTTTAATCAGTTCTACAGTAACGGCATTACGATTGATAATTTACGTTCTCTATTTGCTCAGGAAGACACAACTGTTCAGCTTGATTTGAATATCAAATCTAATGATGAAGGTCACGGCGCAACAGCTTATGTCATTGCTAGAAACGGCGTTTTAGTGAATGCTAAAGTTTCTAATGGCGGTTCTGATTATTCACAACGACCAACCGTTACTGTCTTATCTTCAATAGGCTGGGGTGCTGTGTTAACTCCTAATTTACAGAACTCTACAGACAAAGATTATCCAGGTGCCGTTGCACAATACGATCAACGCAGAGTGTTTGCAGGATCATATAATAACCCTCTTCGTGTTTGGTTTACAAATGCTGGTTATCAAGATTTGATGGTGTATCACTTACCTAGCCTTGATACAGATAGAATTGAAATTACTGCTGTAACCTCTGACGCTGACAGAATTAAGCATTTAGTCGCAGTAGATTCTTTATTGTTATTGACAGGTTCTAGTGAATTACGTGTATTCACACAAAATAGTGATGCCTTAACACCTAGCTCAGTTGCAGTTCGTGCTCAGTCGTTTATCGGAGCGAACAAAGTTCAGCCTTTAATCTGCAATAACACTGTGATTTACGCTTCACAGCGTGGCGGTCACGTTCGAGCATTAGGGTACAATTATCAACAAAGCGGTTATGCATCTAGTGATATTAGTGTGCGGGCACCTCATCTTTTTGATGGTAAGGACATCGTTTCTTTAGCGTTGCAAAAATCACCTATTCAAGTGCTATGGGCTGTAACCTCTGACGGTGTGCTGCTGTCATGTACATTCACACCTGAACAATCACAAATCGCATGGGCTAGACATTCAACTTTAAACGGTAAGTTTGAATCGGTTTGTTGTATTTCGGAAGGCACAGAAGATCATTTATACGCTGTTGTAATTCGAGATCAAAAACGTTACATCGAACGCATGAGTAATTTTCAGGTATCTAATGCAACTGCAACTTATCGTTATCTTGACTGTTATCTTGATGGTGTATTCTCTACAGCAAAATCACAAATCAGTGGTTTATCTCATTTAGAAGGAAAAACTGTTTCTGTTTTTGTTGACGGCAAGCAACAGAGTAATAAAAAAGTTGTACAGGGAATGATAAATTTAGATACAGCAGGAAAGAATATTGCGGTCGGTTTACCTATTGACTGTAGTTTTGTTTCGGTTCCCTTGATTGTTTCTAATACTGAATCTGAATTACAGGGAAGAACAAAGAACATCTCACAAGTTCAGTTGAGAGTTAGCTATGACGGTGACTTGTATTCACGTAATTACCCACACGGCAAAGAGTACATCTGTTCTAAAGTTGATCAATACAGTACACCTACTGATGATGATTCTTATTTAGTAAAAGTCGTGATTGATGGTGCTTGGGAGGAACAATCTCAATTTGCAATCAGTCATAAAGACTGTTTGCCAGTGGAAATTCAAAGCGTGATCTTAGCAGTATCTTATGAGGACGGAAAATAACGATGGCAATACCACAATACGCACGAACTAATTACGGCTCTTATTTGCAAAATACAAGAGTATCTATTCTCAATCAAAATACATCTATCAGTAGTAATCAGTTTTCACAACAGGCAATGAATACTGGCACTACAAGAATGAAAAGCTATGCTGACAAGATACCTAATAAAAACGCATGGACAACTATCGCAAAGGCAGCAATTTATGCTTCTGCTGAGTTTATGTCTGGAATGCAACAAAGACGTTCTTTAGAGGCTAATTCAAGTAATGCTTTTTATCAGGCTCAACAGGCTAACCTTAATGCAGAGCTTGCAAAGTTAGATAAACAGAACTTAGATGTTGCAACTGTAGTGGCTCAATACGATGTCTATAATCAATATCGCATGGGTGAAATTCAAGCAATGGAACAGGGAGTTGAAGACGCACAGAAGATAGCATCTCAACGAGTTCAATCAGCATCTAGTGGTGTTCAAATGGATAGTGGATCTAAAGCAGAACTAGATCAAACAAACGTATTAAGTGCAAAAATCAATCAATACATTATTCAAAAAAACACAAACAGTAATGCAGCACAGGCTAGACAACAAGTTTATGCTTTAATGCGTCAGGCTAGCGATGCTCAAATGCAAGAAGCAAACTATCGAGCACAAGCTCTAATCGCTACAGGTGAAGGCGTTGCTTATAACACTATGGCTAAATCAATCAAACCTTTGGAAAATGCCTTTTGGGGTGCTACTGACAGCATTTTAAATACATGGGGCGGTGGTTCATCGGCTGGTGGTATGGATTGGTCACAGATGTTTTCTTTTAAGTAAAGGTGGAGTATGGCTGTTTTATTACCAACACAAAATTTAAGTATTAAAAATTCTGCAAGCTCATTAACTTTTCAGAACTCACCTAAATTGCAAATGCAGAGAACAGACACATCAGTTCCTTTTAAGATTGATGTAACTCAAAATTTAAAGTTTGCAAAAAGTGCTTTAGATGTTATTGAAAAATATCAGGAGAACATCAGAACTAAAGCTAAAGAAAACGCTTTGTTGTCAGCTCAAAACGATGCGAGCGTTGAGTTTAACAATCTTTTAAGAGATTACAAAAAATTAAAAGGTCAAAACGCTGTTGATGCTTTACCTGAATATCAGAAAAAATTAGAGAATTTAAAAAAGAACTACAGCGATGCTTTTAAAGGTTATGGTGATGTTGCTCACACATTCGGCAAATGGTTTGATGATAAAACAAATAGCTTTGGTATTGAGTTAAAAAACTATAATGATGCTCAGATTGAAGCTGTGAATATTGCTGAAATGAAAGGCAGAATTTCAAATTCAGCAAACACTTTAACAGAGCACTGGGGCTCACCTTTAGAAGACAAATATTATCAAGAGTATGTTTCTGCAACTAATGCCGTTTTAGAAAAAAACGGTTATGTGCCAGGTGGTGAAGAGTGGCAGGCAGAGCAAAGAAAAATGGCTGATGAGGTAACAAAAATTGCTGTAGGCAATCAGATTTTAAATAAGAATTTTGGCGGTGCCATTGCCTCTTTGAAACGTTGGCAACCGAGAATTTCAGCTGATGCTTACAATGATTTATTAGCTAAGGCTATTAAAGGAGCTGAGGACGAACAGGAACGACAGGAACGCAAGGCTTTATTACGTGAGCAAAGACAAACTAATTTAGAACTGAAACGTGAGCGAGAAGCTTTACGTGCTATTCAACCTTTAAATGCTGTAGAACAGTTAAGATTTAAAGAAGCTCACAAAGATGCGACTTTTAACAAAATGAAAGAGTTGTTCATGATCAAGAACAACAAAAAAGAAGATGATTTATCAGCTACTGACTATAACGATATTCAGATTATGGTTGATGGTGATTTATCAAGACAGGTCATTGAAGAAAACGCTAGACGTAAAGCAGTATCTGATACTGATTCTATTTTAGATAATAACCTGTCATCAATTCTTTATGCCAAACAAACTAACGGCGAACTTAAATATAAAAATAGAGACGACCTCTATTTGAATATTGACGATCTTAATTTAAGAAGTTCACTAATAGTGCAATATGGTGACAAAGAAAAACTTAACACTAAGTTAGCAATGCTTTATGACAATATGAACAATAAAGCTAACTACAGATTAAGTAGTTTTATCTCTACTGCTAGTGATGATGTACTTGATTTGTTTTATGGAACACCTGAAAGACAAAAAGAAACAGAGCTTACTTATGGAACAATTCCTTTGAACGACCAAAAAGCACAAGCCCGCATTCTTAAAATTCAACAACAACATCAAGGTACATCAATAAAGAAAGGCGATGCTTTATCTAGTCGTGTATTAGATGAGTTAAACATTAAAAGCAATGACTTGTTCAAAGGTGATAACTCATCAAAATTTATGTTCGTTATGCCAATAGCACAAGATCTTTTTACAACTTATGTAAACAGTAATCTTATTAAAAAGGATAAGAACGGAGCAGGAGTTCCTGACATATCATCTCTTAATCCAAAAGAAATATCTAACGCTATTGAGTATGTAATTAGAAGCCCTGAATTTGAACAGGCTAAACAGGACTTTAAAAATAGCAAAGATGTGATTAATGACACATACAATGATCTAGATGATAACGACTTGCTGAATGACACTTTCTCTAAAGATGAGGTTAAGTCTCAGCTTTGGCAGTATCAGTCACAATACTACAGAGACAACGGCACATATCCAACATCAAGACAGCTCTATTTAGATTTTGTTAATAAACAACAGTCAAAGTTATCTGATAGAGAAAAAATGATAAAGTAACTTAATAAACTAGGTATAATAAATAACAAATCAAATATAAATGTAAGGTGAATTAAAGATGTCTGATAATTTACAACAGCCTATAGGCAATCAAAACGTAGAGTTTACAAAAGAGCAAACAGAGGCTATAGACAGTCAGCTACAAAAGAAATTATCAGCATCACCTACTCCTATCTTTTATTCTGATACTATATCTGACGGCATCTCACAACAGACTAAGAACTACATCAGAGGAAATACACGTGATGTATGGAAAGATGCTGCAATATCACTTCCTGTCTTAGACGAAAACTCTACAGACGAAGAAAAGAAAAAGTATGAAGAGTTAAGCTCAGTCAAAGCTAATGCAAGAGGTGCTTTGGCTTTTGCTGAATACAATGTAAATACAGACAAATCTAAGCAGAAACAGTTTGAAGAGTTGTCAAGATTTTATGGTGCTAATGTCTCATCTAACGACGCCGATATTGTTCAACGTTTAATGTCTCAGAAGTTAATGAATGACTGGGTTAAAACATTTGACGAGTACGGTTTACCTGACAGCAGTATTATCAATAACGCTAAGATCAGAAGTAACTTTGATCCTGAAACTTATAAATACTTTAAGACAGCTCAACAGGTTCAGCAAGATTCTAAACTGTTTGCTGATTTAAGACGTTCATTTGCTTTAAATACCGAACTAAGAAATCTTAATAATGAAAAGATTGATGATGCTGTAGATAGTTTATCTAGTTCTGAATATATCAGCTTTTTAAGCGATCAACTTCATGGCAGAAAATCGAAGTTAGAAAACACTAACAAAGGTATGTCTAATGAAGAGTACGAAGATCGTAAAGCTCAAATTATTGATAGATATTCAAGAGATACAGACGGTATTAAGCAGAGCTTATATGACTTGTTCTCTGACATGAGATATTCTCTAGGCGGTTTAAATCTAGTTGATGATTATCGTCAAGCCAGACGTCGTGAAATGGAAGAGATTATAAAGAATAATCCTAACATCACAGACAAAGAACTAGCCTTAGCATTGCAAAATTCTAATTCAGGTTCTAACTCAGTTATTCTTAATGCACTAAGTATCATGTTGTTTAAAGGTGCTGGAGAATATACAAAAATCTTAGGTCAAGGCACAGCTAAAACTTTGTCAAAATTAGGTGTAGATGTATCAGCACGTGTACCTAAAGTCGCACAGCAGGTGTTAGGTCATACTTCTAACATTGCTATTAACACAGCACAGAACACAGCCTTTTCTAAGATTGATGATGCTAACGTTAAATACAATGCACGTGTTGACGTGGGGCAATCACAGCTAGAAAGTTTGGCGCAAATTCCATCTGACTTAGTATCTGATTTAGGTGAAACAGTAACTCAATCTGCTTTAGTATCTGCTTTTTTTGAATCATTACCACTACTTAACAGAGCGCGATCAAAGGTTCTTAATTTAAAGAAACAGGCTAACGCTAGAGTTGCTGATGAGGTTGTTTCTAATTCTCCATTAACTAAAAATGATCCTGCTACCAGTGCTGAAATTTACGATGAGCTTCAATCACGAGGCAGTGACAAAATCTATCTTGATAAAGATGCAGTTACTGATGTTATTAACAGAGCAGATCAAGTAGAAAAGAGCGGTGATACTGTAGGTGTAAATAGAGCTGTTTTAGGTGATGAATTTAACGAAGCCTATGACAAAGCACAACACGGAAACATGATTGAAATCACACGTGGACAATGGGCAAAATTACCGCAGGAGGTACGCGACGAACTCATCGACTACACAACATCTGAAAACGGTGCTCCTTTAATTCGTGAACTGTCAGCCACTTTATCAGACAAAAAGATTGAAGAGATTAAAAATGATATTGCAGATAAAGTTCAACAACGCATTAAACGTGAAGAAGAGATGCGACCTATTCAGCAGGAACTTAACAGAGTTCTAGCTGATAATTCTAAGAATACAACTGTTGAAGAAAACAACGTTCTATCTAAAGGTGTAACTACTTTCTTAAGATCAATGTCTGATATTACTGGCGTTGATGTTTCTACTTTATGGAACAAATTTAAGCCTTTAATTAAGCATGAAAAAGGCGTTGATTTTAGTAAAGTTAAGAACGCAAATAAAAGAAATGAGCGTGGTGTATTAGGTGTTATTGATGATGTGCCAGTTATCAAGCTGAACAGTGAAAGTACATTTACTGATGTGCTACATGAACAGTCACACTGGTTCTTACACACAATGCGTGAGCTGTCTAAGGAGAACAAAGAAGTTCACGATCGTTTAGATAAACTTGTTAAATGGTGGGATAGTACAAAGTCATTAGACACTTTATCAAAAGAAGATTGGGCTAAACTACAGGAGCAATTCGTTGCTAGATTTATTGCTGATACGATTGGCAATAAAAAATCAGACAGCAGTGTTTTAAATAATTTTAAAAAGATGCTGTCACGTAACAAAAATAATGAGTTGTTTAATAAGGATAACTTAGAACAGTTTGATAAAAAAACAATTACAGAAAAAGCATTTAAGCAGAACTATGGCGAAGAATTAAATCAAGGCTCAAAAGATTTTAATGATTTTGTTGATTCTCTTTTTGAATCAGAACAGCTCTATAAAGAACAGATTGAGCAATATCCTATTGATGATTTGTTAGGTGATATTGATAGTTCACCTCTACCTGATGAAGCTAAACAGCTATTTAAAGACACAGTAAAGAGTGACTTAATCAATCATCATGCTGCTTTAAAAGGTTTGATTGATGAGTTAGCAATTAAGAAGTTTTTAATCGGCTTAGTTAATGGTCGTTCTTTAGACAAACTAAAAAGACAAATTATCAAAAAGAACATGGCTAAACTTCCACGTGAAGATTTAGAAAAACAATTAGTTGCTTTAGATAACTTAGCAAAGAAGTATGAGAAGGTAAAAAAAGAGCAGAAACAGCTATTAAAAAATGATCCTCGTACTCTTTACATCGAAGATTTAAAGACATTACCTATCTCATTAAAAGACAAGAACATTCCTAAGTATATCGAAGATAAGCTCAAAGCTAAAAAGATTGTTGATAATGATACAGGCATCGAAGTTAGAGAAATTTTAGATGACTATGATCGATTACCTCAGCAATGGAAAGATGCTATTGATTCAGCTAAGGATAAAGAGCAAGCATTACTTGAATGTATTGCTAACTATTCTATTGAGAAAGAAGCTAAACGTATTGCCTATGAAACTGTGTTAGATAAAGCTATAAAGAAGACACAGCTTGAAGGTGAATTAAAGATCAGTAAAAAGATTAGCACGATACATCGTCAATTAGGCTCACAGGTTCTTAAGGCTTTAAAAGCTATAACTAAGACAGGTGAGAATGCCAAAAAGATTTTATTTAACATTAAAAAAATCGCACAAAACGATGTTGATCAATTAGCTTTTAGTGATGTCTCTGTATCCAGTGCTAGACATCTAGCAGCTAGAGCAAATAAAAAAGTGAAGATTGCTTTAGCCCGTGGTGATTTAAGAGAAGCTGAAAAGCAAACAAGAAACGAACTGTATCAGAATGAAAAGGCTGAATACATCGCAGATACTATTCACTACGTTGAAAAGAAAATGGCTGATTTTAAAGCTTTAGCTAGTCGTGATGTAAAAAAAGTAGGTAAGAGTTACGATCCGAACTTAATGGATTTATTAAGAATTGTTACTGATACTATTGGATTAACTGAACGTAAGGCTAACGGTTTTACTATTGGTGATATTGCTGAAATTAAAGAACGTATCTTAAATGAAAGTGACTACTTAGATTCATTAGGTGAAGAGCAGGCTTTAATCGAACGTGCGAAGATTGAGGCTTTTTGCAACAGAGTTGCTGATGTTGCTAATGATTACTATGCTAATCGTACTGTATCTAAGCTCTATGATTTGATTGAGTTTATGTCTGCACTAAAAGATTATGCACGTAAGACAAAAACATTCTGCGATGGTGAAAAAACTATTGAATTTAAAGACGCACAAGAGCAGTTGGTTAAGACGACTTCTGATTTAAAGACAAAAAAAGCTTCATTAAATGGTGCTAGTCAAGGCAAATCTAAAGGTGTGTTTGCTGCCTTCGGTGCTTTACGTAAAAAGTATGCTTTTCAGGCGGAGCATACAGTAGAACGCTATGACGGAAAAAAGCTTGGTGCATGGCATGAACTTATTTACGCACCTATTGAGCGCGGTTATACTCAGATGAAGTTAGCTTTAAGAGATATTACATCTAAACTTGGAGATAGTTTATCTAAGATTAAGATTGAAAGCCGTGAGATACAGACAGATTTAATCATCAAGAATGAAACTACAGGCAAGAATGAACGTTTGGTTTTAGGTTCTCGTTCAGGTCATTTTAACGGTCGTACTACTTTAGAAATCTTGGGTTTGCTTTTACACTGCGGCACCAACTACGAAAAGCTAGTGAAAGGTTATGTTGCTGATCCTGAAATTGGAGCTAAGTTTAAAGACGGAACAGAAGTAAATTTAAACAATGACAAATCTGTTTATGCTTGGAAACAAGAACAATTTAACTCAATGATTCAGTCATTGTGCGATCAAGGTTTTATTACTAAAGAACTTTTAAATTGTTGTAAAGAAATATGGTCAACCTTTAAAGAGTTAGATCCTAAAGTAATGCAGGCTACACGTGAGCAGAATGGCTACGGCTTTAAACGTTTAGACGGACAGCCTTTATCATTTAAATTAGCTGATGGTTCAGAAGTTAATGTAGATGCTGGATATGTGCCTGCTATTCTTAACAATGACAGAGCTGTAACTAAAGCAAGTGAAAACGGAATTGATATTACTGCAACTGGTGCAATGCAAAATCAGATGTCAGTTATGGGTTTAAAGACACCTTCCTTTATTAAAGAAAGAAATCAAAAAGCGTTCCACGCTTTAGATTTAGATCCTGTTCATATCATCTCAGGAATTGAGCAGGAGCTTAAATTCATTTACTTAACACCTAGAATAAATGAAGTAAATAAATTGTTACATTCAAAAGCCGTTGCAAATGAGATTGAACGTATTGATCCAGGTGCCTTAAAAGAAAGATTTGAGCCTTGGATTAAAACACTTGCAACAGGTCAAGATATTACCCCTGCGTCTTCTAATAAATTCATTCAATGGATTAGTAGAAAGATGCAAGATACGGGCTTGTCTATTATGGCAGGTTACATTAAGAATGCAGGTGAGCAGTTCTTTGATTTAGCACCAGTGATGTATGAAGTCGGTTTTACTAATACTATGAAAGGTGTAGTAATGGCTACTATGTATCACAATAAGTTAAAAGCTGAGATTTGTCATAATTCTGCATATATGAATGCTCGTTTAAATGAAAGTAATAACTCCATCAATGAGATATTCAAGCGCATTCAGCTTAACCCCTTTCAGTACACAAGTAACGGTCAAAAGATAAAAGCTAGTGCTCAGTGGATTCAAAATTTTAGTCGTGAAAATGCGATGTTCGCACAGGTTTACACTCAAAGATTTATTGATGAGATCACATGGTATGGAGCACAGCAGAAGTATTTACACGATCACCCTGAACAAGCTAATTTAACAGATTCAGTTAAGTATGCAGATAGTGTAGTTAGAACCGTTTTAGGATCTTACGATCGCCCTGACACAGCTTTAATTGCAAAGTCAAATGCTTGGTACAAGTTATTTACAACATTCACATCTTACTTTATAAATAAGATGAATTTGTTATCAACAAGGCTTGCAAAAAATTCAAGAGAATTTCAAAACTCAAATAAGCGTTTTTCTGATTATATGAACAGGTACGGTCACGATGTATTCGCTATCTCATTCTTTACATTGTTACCTTCACTACTATCAGAACTGCTAACACAAACAGTGAACGGCAGCTTAACCTCTGATGATGATGATGAATTTAGAGCTGGCTTATGGAATGTTGCATTGTCACCTACTAAATTTGTTGCCAGTGGTAAAACTCCGTTGATGTCAAGCATGGTTGTTTCTCCTTTAGTTGACATGGCAGTAGGCAAGCAATATTTTAGTTCTGCTTATATGAACTCACCATTGCTAACTACAGGAACAGCTTTTTTACATTCAGGTGTAAACGTCTATAACGCATCTGTAAATGGCGGTGAGTTAAAATCATCAGATGTCAGAAATATTATGATGGGAACAAGTACCTTGTTAGGTGTTCCTTTTATTGGTACAGCCTCACGTCCAGCGCATCACGCAGTTGAGCTATCTAATCGTGAAGTCGAACCTGCTGATAATTACTTTATTGAAGCATGGAAATTTATTCACGGTAGATAAAAATCTATTTAGGAAATGATAGCTTTTTTGATAGTAAAAACTATCAGGAAAACTATCATGTCCTCATTAAGTCAAGACGAGATAAACAAGCTCACAAGTACACAAAGTACAAGTTCAAGTAATGAAGCAGTAACTACTTATAAAGGAAACTTTATCGGTGATTTAACAGGTATTGCTTCTTATGCTAAGGCTCTTCTTAAATCATTTAGATTCAGCATTATTGGTGATGATGCCAGTGGTTACGTTGATATTACTGGCGATGCTCCAGCTAATTTAACTTTGGTCGTAACTCATGCAGCTAAAGCTGATTCAGCTGATTACACAGCAAAAGCAGGTGTAGCCTCTTTAGCTTTTAATTCAGATCTTGCAAACTTAGCAACATTCGCTATTGAAACTGGTTGTCTAAGAAACTTCATTATTAAGTTTACAGAAGATAGTGCTATCAAAGGTTCGATGACATGGGATAGTGACACATCAACCGTCACCATGAAAATTGACAAAGTCGATTTAGCAAAATCAGGTGTAACTTTAGTTGATAATATTACTTTAGCTGATACAGAAAAGTTTGACAAAACTAAGTTGTATTTTGATGTTCCTAATTCTGCTTTATGGTTCTATGACAATCAATCAAACGTTTGGAAAAATTTATTACAGTACATTACAGATTACTTAGTTACATTAACTAATAAAGACACAGAACAACAAGCACAGATTGACAAGAACACAGCAGATATTGCTGATTTACAGCCTACAAAGTACACAATTCGCTTTAATAATAAAGACTATTCAATGCGCAACACTCTAGTTGACGAGGTATCAAATGGCTAACGAGAAAGAATGGCAACAAGACATAAGCACAACTGTTGATGCTCATACTAATACTATTGCCGACCATGAAGAAAGAATTACAGCAAATAAAGTTAAATTAGATGAGCATGAAACACGCATTGATAATATCGAAACAACATCTGATGTAGGTCAATTTGCTACACGTATTCGGGCTGTTGAAGAAAAGAATACAGAACAAGACAGTGCTATTGATACTTTAAAGAAAAATGTATCAGATAATTTACAAACAGCTAAACAATATACAGACACAAAATTAGCCGATTATGCCACTAAAACTGAAAACAGTAACACCTTAGAACAAGCTAAACAATATACCAACTCAAAAGCAGATACTACTTTAGAACAAGCTAAAACAGATGCCTCTCAAAAATATTTGCCATTAGTAGGCGGAAAACTAAGCGGAATTCTTTATAGAAACACTGATGACAAAAATATGGCGCTGTACGGTGGCTCTGCTTGGGACAAAGGATCTGCTTTAATTTTATTTGGAAAAGATGCTAATGATGAGAATGGCAGTAATGGCGACTTTATTATAGAAGCTCAAAATGGAACTTCATCTGCAAGATTAAAAGGTTCAGTTACAGGACAGTTACTATGGAACGGTAAAAATATCGTTCGTGCCGTCAATGGTGAACACGCAGATGCGGACGGTAATTTAACAATAAGAGGAGTTAAATCAGCAGAACAAGACGGTAACGGAGATAACATAGTATCAACGTACGTAAAATTGGCATCAGCTCAAACTATTTCAGCACAACACAATTTTTCAACAGGTGTAAAAATTGGCGGTTGTCTAATTACAGTAGGTTAGTATGAGTAGAATAAAATTTACATACAACGGCACGATCTATTCTACATGGAATAGTACAAGCAGAGTAACTACACCTAGCCTTATCCTTAATGACCATGGCACAGTAAGATATACACCTTTGTTTGCTGTAAATAATGGTGCAGAGGCTACATTAGATAATCATTGGTATTACAGATGCGGTGCTTTGGCTGTTACACATAACAATACTAAGTATCATGTTGCAATAAGTCGAAGATACACGAATGTATTATCAGGAACTATCAGCACAACTATCACACATAGTGGTAAAACAGGTACAACTACAACAACTACAAGTAAGACTGTTACACCAGCAGGCACTCATTCCTTTGGTTATCAAACTATCGGTCCTGGCAGTAGTAGCGTTCAAGCTGGTGTTACCGTTAATTATGGTGTAACTTTTTTACAGACACCCGCAATTTATATTCACTATGGCGGAACACTTGTAAGCGCAGACACAAGCTCATGTGTAATCAGAGTATATAGAAACGTTGTCAATTCGGGCACATCCCCCTCATACATGTATGCAGGCTCTGTGAACTACTTGCTAACCGTTGCAGGTAATGTTGCAACAACGACTACAACCTATCCAGACGAAACGAAATCAGCTGTTGCACAAGGAAATTTTAATTATGGTGTAACCTATCCTACTGAACCTGTATTAACAGTTGATAGTGGTGAAGTTACAGCAACAAATAACACAGACAATAGCAGTTGTTTGGTTGAAAAAATGTTGGAGGGTACTGTAGCTTATAACAAATCAGCAACATTATCACAGGCTTTTAGTGTTACTCATAAAGGTGAGTTTGGATTGAATTAAATATGGAACAATGGAAGTTTTGGAAATGTCTACCTATTGTAAAAGTTTCTGACAGAGGAAAAGTTTACGATTGTAAAAGAAATATTCCTTGTAAAACTGAAACGATTAGCGGTCATGTATACGTCTGGATTGACGTATTAGGCATCAAAAGATATTTGTTAGCACAAGTGGTCGCTGACACTTGGCTTGATAACCCTAATAATTATCATCTTATAAAGCATAAAGACGGAAACAATCAGAATAATTGTGTTTCTAACTTAGAGTTTGTAGAAACAATGGAAGACACGATCAATCATTCTAATGACAAAAAAAACATTGAGCGTTGGAAAGAAAAGATGAAAAGACAACATCAGGCATTTAGGATCTTATAATGATTTATACAATAAGTTTAAAAGAAAATAAGATTGAAAAGAAAGATGAAATTTTCTACTTTGAAATGGCACAATCTTATGAACTTACAGATTTAGGCATAAACAAAATCATCTATAACGATGATACAAAAGAATACAAGTACTTTGACAATACAAACAAAGAGCTTGATATAGAGCTTAACGCTTATCAGGAAAGTGTTAGAGATACAATCTTAACTACATTCCATTCTCTTTTTGATGCTGATGCTTTAAACCGCTTAAAGCAAAGAAAAATATATGACTTAAAAACACAATGCACTTTTAATAATTACTGTGATGTAAATTGTAATTTTATGTCTAGCTTTGGCGTGCTTTTACAGGGCGATAGACAGCACATTGATTATTACAAGAACTTGTTAAATTACACAGAAAATAACATGGTAATTACTGATGTGACAGGCAAACAACAAGAGGTCACAAAAGAACAACTTAACACAATTATTGAAGAGGCTACAATTAACTTAGAGTATCAGCTAAAACAGCAACAACAAGCTATCGCTGACCTAAGCTCTTTAGCTAATGAGCAGTCAATAGAAGAGTACAAGGCGATTATTACACCTTATAATTTCTTTAGCACTAATGACAATCAACCTGATATTGAAGATATTAGAATTAAAGTTAAAAACGAATTGATGTATCCACAAACATTATCAGACGGTTTACTTGAATTGTCCGATCAATATGAGACAACAAACACAGAAAATCAGGACGCTATTGTTGAACTGTCTGATTTGGTCTGTGAGTTACAAGAAGAAGTTAAAAAATTAAAGGCAAAACAAGGAGCTTAAAATGAATACTTTATATTATCGTTATGTAATTATGGGAAAGCGTACCGTTGATAGTATTCCTGCATCAAGACGTGAAGCCGTAAAAGAAATGCTAATCAAAAATGGTTACACAATAAATGATGACGGCACCGTTTTTAAATCAGGTTTACCTGACACAGAAAATTAGTGTATAATACGCACGATGTTTCATAGGTATAGGCACTAGCAATAGTGCCTTATCTTTTATTTAGAGCATTGAGCAATTTTATAAAAGACTACGGATCCTACGCCGTTAAAATCAACCTCAAAGCCTTGATTAACCTCATCATCCTCATCATTTAGATAGAAGGAGCCTGAATATCCCCAGCGTTTGCAAACGACATCACTTCCATTTAAAGCTGAAATCCAATCAGGAGTAACAGGATCAAAATTAATTTCGTTTTTCGTTTGCTTGTATCCTAAGTGAACTATACCATCACTTTGGCTAGCCCATAATACCTTAGGTATGATGTCTCTAGGCTTTGGTGTACAGGCTGTAACGACTAATAAAGCAATGCTTGCAATAGCTAATAGTTTTCTCATAAATTCACTCTACTAAAATTTTGATAAATTCTCTTATATTTACATCGTAATCAAACGTACAAAATCTGCTATTTTGTTTAATAAAGAAAACAAAATAGGAGACTACCCATTATGCTTGATTATGACACGCCTGCAACTGTATCTCAACATTTTTACAACGGCATTGTGATCCGTGCTCACGTTCACTCTGAAAACGGCACAATATGGCTTGTAGGCGCTGATGTATGCAAGGCATTGCATCTTTTATTTATTTTCAGGGTAAGGATAAGCTTAAAAGTTACTTGTCAGCTTTGAATTTTTTAGCAGATGAAAACGGTGATTTTAACTACGCTGATTTGGAAGCTAACTTGAAAAAATCATTTGAAAAAATGGGCAATCAGTACAAAGTGCCTATGCTTTCTTATGTTTTCGACACTCAAGATTTGAATGAAATTTTACAGATAGCTAGAGGTAAAGCACATGAATAAGGCAGTTGATGAATACACTGGTAACGATCTAAATGCTGCTATTGACCATGCTCAGAAAATGGCGATGGCAACAATAGAATGCACATATCACAATACTAAAGATGAGGACTGTTTAACCTGTGACGAAATGCACAAAGTTAAAAAAGCTCTTCAAGCTATTGAGATTTGTCACGCTTTAAAAACTAATATCAGATTAGCACCGTTAAAATAGTGCCTATTCTGCATGACAAAAGGCGATCACTCGATCGCCTTGTTTTTTTGTTTGTTTTACTCTTCTAATTGTCTTAAGCAATCATTTATAAAATCTTGTTTTTGCTCTTCTGTTTCAAAAAGGCTTAAACCTTGATTTTTTCTCATTAAGATAAAATCAGTTAGTACATTTTTACACTCTTCTTTTTCTCTTGTTGTGTAACCTGATGCTAATTCTTTTAAAAATTTTATTTCATCTTTGATAGTCTCATCTGCTGTTAAGATTTGATCACCGATATTATTTACAGCTTCAGAATAAAAACAATCACTTGTTTTATAGTCATAATGACCGACTAGAATTTGAACAGTTCTTTTAAGTTCTTTTGAGATCATACTAATATCACTCTTAGCATCTAATATAAGAGTATGAATAACGTCACCTGAATTTTTATTTATGATCTCAAAATAAAAATAACGCTTATCATAAATATCATCGTATTCATAATGATCAAAAGCAAAAAAACAATCACAATTAGACGCATCTAATACATCTTGTATGCTTTCAATTTTGACGAAATCATCATGTTCTGAGTTGCAGCTGTCAGGTATTAAATGTAAAAAGTAAGGTGTAAATTTAACTTTTTCAAGTTTAGTCACTAAACCGTACTCACCTGCAATTTGATAAAGATCTTCAATATTCATTTTTGTATCTCCAAAAGTGCCTATTCTAGTTTGAAATTTGATTGTGAGCTTTTAAGCTGATAGCAGCATAAGACAAAAAGATTTGATTGTTTCTCAGCTTTCCGATTAAGTTGTAAAGTTCGCAACTGCTATCAAGTTCAGTTAAGTTCTCAAAATGAGAACTCATAAAATCTTGAATTTCTTTGATGATGTCTGCGCAGTTATTGACATAATACTTGATTGTACTCAAATCAGATTCTTGTTCATTAGCAATTTTTTTCAAAAGTTCTGCTTTTGTCATTCTTTTTTTTTCTCCAATGTGTGAAAAGTGCCTATGCTACTGAATAGCGTTATTTGTGATTAGTCACATAAAAAGACTTGATTTAAGCCCTTTTATGTGACGGCTGCACCTGGCAACCGCCACAAAGTCAATTTTTTGACAGCTTAGAACGGGCAAAATAGATCGGTATCTGCGCTCAGTTCTTCGACTTGCTCATGGGTCAAAGTGCCATAAGCATGATCGCAAAATGGTACTTCTTGATCTTGATCAAAGTCTTCGGCTTTGTTGCCTTCTGCACACCATTGTTTGAGTTGTTGATCGTGTTTATATTCAGCTTCTGACCTGTGATCAAAACTAACTTTGAAAAGGTCACGATCTGCGCTTTCTTTGTCTAAGATGTACGTTGTTGAATCAGCATTTGAATAGCTAGAAGCAGCTGCAATTAGATCGCTTTTTTCTTCTGCGCTAATTTTTGCGGGCACTTGGTATCTAATAATTTGATCGTGCTGGTCATCGTTCGGGTCACGCTTTTGTGCTGCTAGACTTCTGCGATCGTGAGCGTTTATAAATGCGCTCAAAGGGAACAAAGTAAAGTAATGAACTTTACCGCCTGCGATCTGAATCGGACATCTAGCACCTTTTGAACCTTTTTTCACGATGTAGAAAAGCTTTTTAGCTTGTTGAATTGTTGCAAAGCCTGTGAATGCGATCGCATTCTTTTTGCAGTAGTCACTTAGAATGTTCGCAATATCTGAATTAGCTTTATAAGCTTTTCCAGTTAAGAAGTTAAAATAGCACATGATTGTATTTCCTTTTGTTGTTAAGTTTGTGAATTTAATACTTTTTGTATCTATCAAAGCCGTTTTTTACAACTTTGATAGATACAGCCTTGAATTTCAAAGCTGTATCACTATAATTAAATCGTTAAGTTTGTGAAAGCGATTAGAGTTTTTTAACTTTGATCGCTTTTTTTAATTGTCAAATCTGATATATCCGTGTTTCAACTGTTCCCAGTCATCAGCTAAAAGAGCTTCACCAAAAGCTTCATAGTCAAAGTATTGAGATTTCCAATCATTTGAATCTAACTCTCCTAGCTCTTCCATAACGATCATTCCTAAATTTTTGGCTGAAGGGCGATCATCTCCAATGAAAGTAAAATCACACTTTTCAAGATGCTGAATCTGCTCTTCTAAATCGTCTGTACTTTCACAGACAGCGGAAATTTCATCATCACTGAAATTTTTATGCAAAATTTCACTTATTCTGTAAAGGTCTTC
>ERZ1034865.298-NODE-298-length-33559-cov-4.994717_pt1 | contig 33559 bp, 44 predicted proteins | sample MGYA00520632_ERZ1034865 | MGnify/ENA primary metagenome ERZ1034865 (study PRJEB33766, sample SAMN09781738) | gut metagenome | biome: gut microbiome | host: Homo sapiens | place: Madagascar | study: EMG produced TPA metagenomics assembly of the PRJNA485056 data set...
ATCTTTGGCTTCTATATTTTTAGGAAAGAATAATGAATTAATAGCCTGAGATTTTTCTATTATAATTCTTGCAGGATCACCATTCTGAATTACCCCTAAATGATTATTATGAAACGTATATAATTCTGTATTATCATTCAAAAGATCATCTATTGTGTAGTGTATATCTATAAGCTCTTTTAAATTTGACATATTATACCGAAAGAAGGCACAAGAGACAGCACCAAAAATATCTGAAATATTGTGATTAAGGCTGTCTCTATACCCTTTAGCAACAGGGCCCTCAAGATGCATTAAATCAATAACATAAAAAGGAATATCGCGTAAGCATGCCTCTTTTCCAAATTCTCTTATGTATTTAATAGTGCTATGCAGATTATCTGACCAGATGACTGGTCTCTCGCAAAAACAATACTGACAAATAACAATACGAACAGCATGTCTGTAATCATCATCTTCCATTTTTGTTATGATATTAAGATGATGTAATAAGTCACTTGGTAATTCTTCATGAGATCCCCATTCACAAAACTCATAGCCAGCCTTATGAGATGCAGCAAGAAGACGATTTGCTTTGGAATCTTTATTTAAATTGGTGTGTATCATATGTTTACAATATAGATTTATCAGCTTCGTGTTTAAAAATTCATCTGGAAACTGAGTATTTTCAAACACTTTTAAATGCACATTTAATTCATTCCGTTGACTTCCCATAAAAAATTTTCCTCACTTTAATATTTCAAATAACTTTTCTGAACCGGTTTCTATTTTGATGACGCCATTCTCAATAGCTTGTCTGATTTCTTCCCGAATATATTCCCGATCTTCTTTAACCGCTTCCCGTAAATCTTCTTCGGAATAAATCCACTCACTCATATATGACATTTGCGTCTCCTCCTACTTAGCAATTGGTACATTTGTTAAGAATCAATAATCATAAAGGGGAAGATCATTCTTAACCATCCCCACAGAATCCGAATGCCACCCAAAGCGTTTATAATAATCTGATGCTTTCTCCGTTTTAAGTTCTTTTTTGTAATTGACATAATGTTTTTCAAACATAGTTAGCAATTTAGCACCTATCTTTCTATTTTGATAAGATGGATCGACCAGAAGATATGTTATATAAACATGCATTGTATCACTTATGGTACTTAATAAACCAACAAGTTTATCTCCGTCCCATGCGCTAAACACATTATCTGAATGATACATTGCTCTTTCCAGTCGATATGGATATGCCGCAGTTTCATCGACCCATCCAACAGATGTGAAAAGAGAAACCAGATCTGGTGTTGAAAATATGTTTGTCGTTTTATAAGTTATGATATTTTTCATAGAACCCTCCCGAGATGAAATATTTGTGCAAGCTGGTTTTCTCGATTTGCTCATGGAAATCCCCCCTAGACTTTATTGTTCACGTCTTTAAATACAGAAACATGATCCAGGTTAACCCAGATCACGGCACCCTTTGGATGTTCATATGCAAGCCCTTCTTTCGGTGTAATCGCAGATAAGTGCCACGCATATGGCGTCTTATATCGTTTAATAAGATTTTCCCACGGCACATCCACGCAATGGCGATCCCTGTGTGCTTCCCATTTTCCTTTATCCAAGGCTGTTACTTCTTTAATCGTACAAAAACCACGGATTTTCTGTGATCCGCTTTCGAGAAGCGCAATCTCTTCTCCTGCATGGGAAGTTCTGCATCCGCGGATCTCCAGAGTCTTTTTTCCGGACATGATTAAATCCAGCCACTTTTTCTTAATGATAAGACCATACATTTCTGCTTCACTTCCTTCCGGTTTTAATCACCATATCGTTACTACTTTTCTCTTTCCTGCCTTTTCTCCTGCCGGCCGGTATTCCCGGTTCTGTTTTGACCGTTCAAAACTTTCATGCACGCTTAAGGAGTTTCCTCTGCCATACGCAAATGTATTCCCCGCACCCGTCTGGCGTTTCTGCATGGCTGCACTCGGCCGCCAAACAGCCTGTACCGTTCTGGCAGTTTGGGGAACTGTTTCCACAGTATCTGTTAATTTGGATAACGAGCCATGGGATTTCCCAAGAAGACGGGTATGCTGGTATTCCTTAAACTCTTCTTCTGTAAGTACGGATTTTATGAGTACCCGGTAAATAAACGGACGTTCCGATTTAACCTCAATCCTCCCGTTTAAAACGAGTTTTCCAAGCATGCGTTTCATTCGTGCCGGATAACTTTTCATCTCGTCACTTAGCTTTTCATACGATATTTTCTTCCAGCTGATATTTTTTCCAGTCCCGGCGCTTTCCCGGTTGTACTCAAGGATGTATACCATTGCTTCGTAGTCTTTTATTGTTTCCATAAGTTTCCCTCCTACGGACGAATATGGAACCCGAAAGAAAAACGTTCATTGATCTCTTTTCGGATCATGTCCATTATTTTCGGTTCATTTGTGTAGAACATTGGAATCCCGGTACCATCCGGTTTGCATTCAATTCCTTTTTTTCGGATCTTTTCTATAATCTTTTCCTTTTCACTTGCCGGAGGGATATATGATGGCACCTCCGGTGTTTCTGATGCTTTCTTTGGCATATTATATCTCCTTGCTTTATATCTTATATTCTTTTCTGTCACCATCTTTTGTGGTGCCAGACAATACAACACGTCCATTGATGATTTCCGCCCTTTGGTCACTGGCTAGTGCAAGTGCGGAAAGAAAATCAGGATCCCATATGATATTTCGTACCATGTGGCGGTTTATTCCAAAAATTGTCCCATTATCAGGAAATACCTGCAGACAGATAGTTAACATTTTTCGGAGGTCTTCACCGCCAACAAGAATGTAGTCTTTATTATTTTTAAAACCATAAGAACACATGTCGCACACGTAGGCAAAATACTCATCTGCGTTTCTGAATCCTTTTTTCCTGATTTCATTTTCTGTAAGGGGGATGTAACAATAATTCCTGTATGCTGTTATCCTGCTGGCAAAATAATAAACAGTGTAAATAATGGCAAGCATAATGGCAAAAATGAACAGTTCAGATAAGGGAAGAACAAAAAATGCACCGGATAAAGGATGATATTCCCCACTTGACCATTTTTGACAGTTAAGAGTAAGCCATTTATTAATTGGAATGTTAATAAATCCAAGTCCTGCATACGAAAAGGCAATAAGTATTACATCAATTGGAATGCATTCATCCATGAGCGTTTTTAGTAATTTTTTCTTTTTTGATATTCCTTTTGTTTTTGACATGTTATTTCTCCTCTGATTCTGTATTTTTGTTTGATTTGTTCAAATATGTATACCATCGCTTCACCAGTCAGACTGGATGATTCATCGGTTCCGAAGAACCGCTTCCTCATGCTCGGTTATTCAATAGCCGAGTTTGGTTGACATATATGGCAACATCCTTTTATTTCAACCCTGCACCCCTTGCTGGGTGCAACTAATGTTCATATCTGAATTCCTTCCTACTATTTCTTAATTTCAACCCATACACCCCTTGTGGGATGCAACTGTAAAAGTGAACAAAGCTAACGCTCCTGATCACCAAAATATTAAACAATTCTCTAATTATCTCATTCCCACCTTAACCCAACGGTCGGACTTCTCACTTTCCTGTGCATCTTAACCCCCATCCCCCGGTGCGAACTTCCTCTAGAAATCATGTAAGTTTCCGGTTTGCAACTGGACTATAAGCTCTAATAATTCTATATTTTTGTTTGATTTCTTTTTAAGGATGACAGATTTTTCCAGAAGAATTGTTTTCTATATGGGAAAATTCCATCTCTTCCATACGGCAAAAAACCAGGTGTCGAAACACCTGGTTAAAATAGTCGAAATAGTTAAAATAGTCGAAATGGTTAAAATAGGCAAAATAGTTCAGCGATAAATCCTCAACTCCTTTTTCCCTGAGTATTTGACCTGTTTTCCTTTCCTTTTTTTCTTCATATATAACTCTTTCTTTTTGGGTGACATTGCTTTAAATGCTTCCTTTTCTTCTTCTCTTTTTGCTTTTCCCAGTGCTGTCTTGTAAGGATTGTCGCGTTTCGCTTTCCTCATTGTCGGGGTAAGGAAATGTTTGTATATATACCGCATGAGCACTATTTCAAACGGCTGTTTATTGAATTTGATCCATCCGCACATGACTACAGGCATTGCCAGGAAGAACCCGGCAAGCAGTCTTACTATAATATCGCCTGGAATAATAAATGCTAAAGGAATGGAATACGATGCTGCAATGATGATACATATAAACTGTCTTACGGTAAAGCGTCCGATAGCTTTTGTTTTGGTTTTTCGGACATCCTCTGTCATTTCTACTTCAATCATTTTTTTAATTCCTCCTCGTCTTTCTTTATAATAAGGATGACAGAGGAATTTTGTTTTTCCAAAAAATAATGAAGGACACCTGAAACTCAGGTGCCCTTTTAACGTTAAACTTTATTTTTTATATGCCACACGGATTTTATAGAGTGCATCAATGCCATAGTAGCGCGGCGGCGAAACATGAACAAAGTATTTTTTTCCTTTTTTTACTTTAAAAGAAATGCTTGTGTTTTTACAAAAATATTTTGTCTTGACAAGATTTTCACCATTTTTGTCGAGGATTTCCACTCCTATATTATCTTTTGTATAATCTAGTGTATAGGAATCATTACTTTTACGTATCTTTTCGGCATCTGTAATGGAAAGAGAACATTTAATTGTTCCATTCTTGGTGGCAACAAAGGAATAGAAATCTTGGTCTGTCTGAGAATATCCTGTCCCGGAGCGGGCTTTTCCAATAGCCAGAGACGTTGCGTGTGCAATATCATCATTCGGTTCAGATTCCCAACTGGAGTCTGAACAATATTCTGTGGTTAATTCATATTTCAAGCCGCGTCCGGGTTCTTCCAAGCTTTCATAGTTTGATACTTTTATATATAATGTGGTACCTGGTGCGAAATTAAAACATTCTGTTATTTGGGTTTCTTGATAGCTTCCCATTCCTTGCCAAAAAAACTGGTTTATTTCCTGGGAAAGTTCCCCTGTTTCTGATCTGTGAAGAAAAACGTCAAGATTTCCTCCTGATTGTTTTGAATGCTCCTCATTTTTCAGATGGAAACGTACATATCCCTTTCCAGGCATGGTAAAAGAATATACGGTGTCCCCCTTCTGCTGCCCTTCTACAGGGATGTTAGGCTGCAGTTCTATAACACCGGTGTCACCAATTTCCCCTGCATGTGCTGTCTGCGGGGTGAAAGGTAATGATATTATTGCTGCAAGGACAATGATTGCAGTAATTTTTTTTGCATATTTCATAAGGAACTCCCTCCTGATATAAAATATGGGGAGCAGCCGCCAATCCATGGCGGGAATGCTCCCCAGAATAGTGCCTGGTTTTATTTTATCACAGGAGTTGTTACATGGCAATAACTTAAGCACCAACACCAACAACATCATTTGCATATTCCCCGGTTTTTGCCATTACGCCAAGAACCGTAAAGTTAATAGCTATTACCCGGAATACATATTGCAGACAGTCACTCAGGCTGTCGAAGTTAGCAATATTTTGTTCAGCGGAAATCTTAATAAGATCATTTCCTAGATAACAAACCAGTAGGCATATCGCAATTTTAATAAAAGTTGCAAGATATCGTTTCAGATAGCGCATTCCTGGGCTTCGCATTCCCTCACTGTATATGTCTACAACGGCAAAAGGAGCAAACGCAATCCGGATACCAAGCTCTATCAACAGAGAAAAGGCAATAAACTGTGCCACAACCTGCATGATAAGAGACAATACCCATGGAATAATAAGAATCATGACAGATTCCATCCACCAGAGAGCACCACCGGAATCTTTACCGGTAATCTGTTCCAATGTCAATGCAGATGTATTGTTCGGATCCGATGCTACATCTAGTATCGTCTGAATCAGCCATTCCCCTATTTCTGCTACTTTTTGTAGGATAAAGCCAAGATTGAATACAAACACTCCGATCATAAAAATCCTCGCGAGCGCTTTATAAATCGCTTCTTTCGGGTCTGCGCCCCTTTCCAGTTCTTCAAAGTATTTCACGAAGGAAATGATAATAACAATGAACATGGAAACAGCATAGGTTGCATTCAACAAGGCATTAATTGCTGCTGATTTCGGAGCAGCCCCGTCAACTGGAACCATATTGGAAAAGAATTCGTTACCTTGTAAAGTAAGATTTTCTTTTATGGTGTTTATGACACCATTATTCACGGTATCAAGCATATATTTTGGAAAATCTGAAATAGCTCCAGCTGCGTAAGCTGTTGGTAAAAAGACAATGGAAATAAATAAAATGAGCAGGGAAGCTGCAGAAAAAGCATATACCTGTTTCTTTTTTACTATCATATTTTATCCTTATTTTTAACCAAATGTGATTTTACCAATCATGCTTCCGATGCTGCTTGCGCCACCTTCAAGTGCTATGCCAAGAGCGATTGCCATAATGGATGCCGTAATCTGGTTTTTGGCCTTACTCATTTCAGGCCCTTCTCCTTCAGATTTTGCCTCCGTATATGCAGATAAGCCCATGACGGCACGGATAGTTGCACCGGCAATAAGTAAACCGCCGAAGACTTTTACGATAGTCTCGAAAAGCTTTGCTGCATCTGCAGCCGCTAATGCGACGTTCTGCATCATTGAGGCTCCAACAATTGCAGTGGCAACCAGTGCAGGCGCCGATTCCTTGATCTTGTTTTTCGCATCAATTACTTTTGATATCAATTTGTTTTTCATGATTTTTCCTCCTAAGATTCTTTTATAATAAGGATGACAGAGCATTCCATAAAAACATGTATTTTTGTTAATTTGTCATTCCATAAGTTATCACATCAACGGATGGCTGTTCTAATTCAATCATTGTTTCAGCCGCTTCTTTTAACATTTCTTCTGTCGAATCAGCGTCTACCCCAAATGCATCCAGGAGGTTTTCGGCAGCCAGTTCGTTAAGCTCCGGTGTTAATGGAATTTCACGGGTGTCTCCATATTCCTGTTCCGTTTGTTCTTCTTCTGCAATCTCCTTTCTTTTCCGGTTCCTCTCTTTTTTTTCTTCTTTATCGCGTTGGCTTGAATCAGAAGAAACGGAAGGATCTGGAGTATTCGATGATGTTTCCGGAATTTTTGAAGCAGTTGCCGGTTTCTCCTTTGCTGGTTTCTCTTCTGCATCAGCTGCAGATTGTTTGATCTGCATGTTTTTGCGTAATCTTAAGGGACCGCGGTTCCTGTCGCGCCGCAACCGTGCTTCTTCAGATATCGGGATTTCATACTGTCCGGAAAGTGCATGGGCGTATGCATAGTTCGGGTGGTTTGTAAGTTCATATTTTTTCCCGTAATAAGGGCGTTTTCCCCGGATGCGTACAAGGCATTCATCGTCCTGCATCATCGTGATCTGGTCAATGGTAAGGGTTTCAATGCTTGATTTGTTGTAACTTGTTGACCCGTTTCCGTTTCCGGAAAAACTGGTATTCTGCACAGTTGTTGTTTTTTTGCCCAGCATTTCAAGCAGCCATTTGATGGTTTCCGAATCATCACATCCCAAAAAAAGCTTGGTGTCGCAGTTTGCCGTAATGGAATTCCAGTCATCTTTGTATATTTTTTTCAGCTGTGAAAGGGCCTGTATAATAATGGAACAGCTGATTTCGTATTTACGGATTGTGGCCAGTTTCTCCGAGAAATCCGGGATCTGGCCGATGTTTGCAAATTCGTCCAGGATAAAGCGTACATGGTAAGGACATCTTCTGGAGGCTTTTTCTATTTTCATGTTTGGAAGCTTTTCCTTTAATTTTTCAGCTTCCTGTCTGGTTCCCCGCCAGGCCACCAGTTCATCCGTGGATTCTGTGCGGATTTCAAAATACTCCTTTTCAGGATTTTCTACGATTTTCAGTCCCTTTTTGCATTCCGAAACAAACTTCACCAGCCGTTTTTTTGCATTTTTACTGCCATTTTTTGTTTCGCTTTGTTCTGTACGGATGATATTGCGTTTTCCGAGTTTTGCAACATAACCGTAGGAAGCCCTTGTCTCAACATAGTTGTAAAGGGTTGTAAAAAGCTGCGAATACAGCATGGATACAATAAAATTGAAGGTTGTGTCTGCAGTAGGAATGATGATAAAAAGGGCTTTTTTTGAATCTGCAAAATTCTCAAAGTGAAAGTCATCTGTTCCTGTAAGATAGCAGATATCGGATAACTTAAACTTCTCAAGACGTGTACCCACTGAAATAAGGAAAGATTTCATTGTCTTTCCAGCAGCAATCTTGAAAGTCTTATACTGTTCGACGGCAAGATTTTCCGGATCCTGATCTGCCAGCTTGTCAAATAAGACATCAAGAGGGGATTTTGCAGTTGCATCATTTTCATCTATTTCCGCCATGTTAATCATTTTGACTACATTTTCAAAGGTCTGTTCTTCCGGCTCTGCCGTATGCCATAAGTAGAGGATTAAGGCTTCGAGAATCAGTTTTTCACCGTTCTCCCAGATCGGGTCCCCTGCATGGGAATCCGGGGGGGTTGTGTTTTTGATCAGCGTGTTAACCAGTATGAATACATCTTTTTCCTCGCGGATATAGTGGAATGGATTATAACGGTTGGATCTGTATACGTCTGTAATATCCAGAGTAAGAATTTCATACCCCTTATTTTCCAAAGCTTTTGCATAATCTTCCCTCAGTTCGCCGGATGGATCCGTGATTACAAAATTCGTGTTAAACTGAAGAATGTTTGGTGCTGCAAAAAACCGTGATTTACCAGCTCCGGATCCACCAATGACAAGAACATTACAGTTTCTGCGTGTCCGGAAACCGTCTATGGCCAGGCGGATGTCTTTGGATAAAATCATGTTGTTTGGACCGTCAATGGATTCTTTTCCAATCGGGTCACACATATTAAGCTGATAGTCGTGCAGTTCATCCAGGTTCATCAGATGTGCTTCACCGTTTACGGTATCCGGATTGTCGTGTTTCCTCAATTCCTTGTCCGTTTTCCTCATTTCAAGGAACAATGCAGCAAAAAAAAGGATCATAATGTATCCGAATATGGCAGTCCCTGTGACATGAATGGAAAGGGGCGCAGTAAATATCCCGTTGCATGCCTCGAGTATTCCCATTCGTGGATGATCCTTTTTTATGGAATAGACGCGGATAAAAAATATAAATCCTATTACTGATAGGACTGCATACATGATACGGGTCTGTTTTTCATGAAATTTTTTATGTTTTTCCTTTTCAATGGTCGATGCCAACTATTCCACTTCCTTTCCTTTTTCCTTGTCTTCTAACGGTTCAATATCAATGCCAATGGTCTTCTGTACTGCCTGTTTTACAGTTATTTGCTGGGAATTCAGGACAGCGGCGGCGTAACTGTATGTATCTTCCTGTAATGAGGAAAAGGACCGCATTGTCCTGGCAAGGAGGCCTTCATGGAATCCCCTGGGGGTTTCCTTTTTGCAGAGTTGGTCAATAGCCTTTGCCATTTCCCGTTTGAAAGTCTTGAAATATTCCCCGAAGTCCTGCTGAAGGTCATGCCCGGCAGCATTCAGCTTTGACAGGATCATTCTGTTAACATCCCGCATGAACCTGTGTTCGAATACGGATTTTACATAGTTGTCAGCAGAAGGAATGAAATTTCCACTGATTTTTGCATTCGCATTTACCCCGGTTATTCCGATCTGTGTCTGGGTATAGGCATCAAGCAGTTTCTCCTTATCATGTTTGGAAAGAAGCCCTGCTGGAAGACTTACATTGAAGTACCCGTCTGCATGACGTTCTGTTTCAAGAAGAAGCCCCGGTTTGATGGTGTTGCATTTTCTCAGGAACAGTGCCATCTCTTCTGCGGTCATGTTTTTGATGGTGACCACTGATTTATCTGATACGGCCGGATGCCCTGCAATAACAGTTTCCAGTTCCAAATGGCTGAATTCCTGCAGATAGTTTCCTTTTGTCGCTTCATGGTCTTCTATTTGTCTGCAGCGTTGCAGGCATTCTTTGGGGATGAGGATCATTTTTTTGACTTTCATTTCCTTATAAGGAATTCCTTCCACGTCAAGCCTGAATTTTAGTTCTTCCGGCTTCATCTTCCGGATTTCATATGCGCGGGGATCCATATTAATTCCCATGCCCTGAAGAATACGGATAAGGTTTGCAGCATTTTGTATGTATGGTGATGCTGGGCATGTTTCTGTATTGCTCATGGTGGCACTTCCTTTCATCTGTAAATTTTGCTATAATTAAAGGATGAAAGAGAGTTACTACCACAATGATTTTTGCCATATAGAAACGGGGGAAAAACAAATTTTCCAACATCCTTAGATAAAGTAGCTAAAAATGTAGTGTTTTGGAGGAAACAGTATGAAAGCAAACAGAAAGATCACTAGATACCAGAACCTTGATGGAAAGGATTTTTATAACCCGGATACGGGAAAATTCCTGATGAATTTTGATGATGCCCAAATGGAATTGTTATCATATGGACTTGAAAAAAACATGCCGGTACAGGCAATTGCGTATACAAATGTAGCTGCGGAATGCATGAAAGCTGCTATTGAATATATGATTGAAAATCAGGCAGACCGTGCCCTGTTTGGACTGAAAAGGGTTGATTACTGGAAAACCGTAATGATGTTTAAGGATCCGGATGAATGCAGAATGGTGCTGGCCGCGGCAAAGCATTATGTCAACATATTCGAAGAGCTTGATGACGTCAGGAAACTGGACAGGCAGACGCTTGAGATCATTGCCGAGGCAGCAGATTCTTATAATATCAATCTGTGCAAACAGGTAAAAAAAGGCTTAACCGGACAGGCACTGGTGGCATATGCAGAAAAAAAGGTCATAAAGAATGAAAAAACAGCCAGACGCAACAACTTTTTTTACCTGCTTCGTCATCCGAAAGCAAAAAAAACGGGATTATTTGGTTAATAAAAAACCGGCATGCTAAGCACACCGGTTTTTCCCATGAAATATTGTTTAGTTAAATGGCAGTTCTTCATCAATTCCGTCCGGAATATTCATGAATCCGTCACCGGCGGCATTATTCGGAGCCGGTGCAGGAGCTGAACCATCAGAAGTTTTTTTGCTTTCTGCAAATTCAGCACTTTCAACCACAACATCCGTTGTGTAAATACGCTGCCCGTCCTTGTTAGTGTAGCTGCCGGTCTGGATACGGCCGATAATTTCAAACTTGACACCCTTGTGGCCGAATTTCTCGAAAAATTCAGCGATCTTGCCAAAGGCAATACAATTGATGAAATCAGCAGTCTGTTCATCTCCATTCCGCTTATACACACGATTGACGGCAATTGAAAATCTCGCAATTGCAGATGCATTTTCCCCCTGGGAGTAACGGATCTCCGCATCCCTGGTTAATCTTCCTGATAAAATAACTTTGTTCATAGTTGTTTCCTCCTTTGAATGAAATCATAATTAGTTTTACATTTACAGGATGTAAGACGAATGCCGGAATAAGGTTATATTAAGTCAGGGGTACCTGACTGGTCAATTCTTTGGCATACTTAACGACATCCTTGTAGGAAGCTGCATCAGTGATTCCGTTAAAAGGATCTGACGCATAATAGCTGAGTACCGGGAGAAAATCCTCAATGGAATGTCCCTCCATACTGGTTTTAAGTTCCTCCACGGTCGGATAATAATTTCCCATTCCGCCGGGAAGAACTGCACCGTCCATCTTTCCTACAATTTCATAGAAATCTTTTTCCTTCATGCCTGTCCCTCCAGTGAACTTCTTAATATGAGGATGACAGATGATTCCGTCAGGAAATCACCTTGGCAGCAAGCTTTTTCATTCTCAAAAACTGATCCTGTGCTTTTGGATCCTCATATCTGGTAGATGAATGAAGTGCCCATTTCAGGAAACTAAGAAATGTCGGTGTATCCTTAACATCCTTATAAAGTTTTCCCCGGCAGTTGCCAATGAGCAGTTTTTCATCATCACAAATTAAACATTCCGTTCCCCCGTTCATGCCCGTTCCTGTTTCATTTCCTTTTGGGGATTCAACAGGTTTATCTGCCTGTGGGGCAGAGGAAGCAGGGGCTGATTTTGGTGTTGGTTTTTCCCTTTTTACAGGAGAACCAAAATCGAAACTTACAGTATCATGGATCTCACCATACTGGCAAATCCCAATTTCAAGTTTTGAAATGGAATCATTCTGGTATTCCACATTCAGTACTTTAAAATCATCCCGGCATGTGTAAACAGGTTTTCCTGATTCATCCGTTTTTTCCCATGATTTTAATTTGTCCTTGAAAATAAAAATTTCCCGATCCGTAAACAGCTCCCTGCCGATACCCCATGCTGTTCCGGCACGGTTTAACGCATCGTTTGCAAGGGCTTTTGGTGAAATGCCTTCCCCGATTCCTTCCCTGGAGAGCCATTGTTCTTTTTGCTCATCCCAGATTGAAATGCGGCAAACCCCTTCTCGTGGATATGAGATCTGATACCCTGCACCTAAAGCCTCATCCAGAATATTTAAGTCTGCAAGGGCACTTTTCCATAAAAGAAGTCTGACGCCCCCGTTGTTCACTTTGCAGATTTTTGCCCTGATTTCATTTGCTTCTAATTTTCTTGTCTTTAATTCCATGGTTGATTCCTCCTTTTTGAACCGTCATAATTGTTTTTACAGATAAAGGATGAATATCAACAGATGAAATAAAGAAAAAGCCCTTGCAAAGCAAGAGCCTTTTTTGGCATGATCACTGATAATCAGCTGAAACCCTTTCTTCTACGAATGCCGGTACATAACATGCATTCTTCCTGAGATTTGTCAGAGTGGACTCGTCCAGGTAAGACAGGTATTCCGGGACATGCATCAGCATTGCCGCAATATCGTATGCCGAATATTTCTTTCCGGCATCCAGTTCATCCAGGAGAGCATCAAGAACAGAAACCTGTGCTTTCTTGGAAAGATTGCCCTTGAAAATTCCGATCCCCTCTTTCAGAAGGTTTTTAGCGGCAGAAAAATTTTTATTTCTTGACAGATCTGACAGTGGATCAAAACTGCTGTAATCAATGATCCACGAATTTTTCAAATGTTCCAGCTTTTTTTCGAATACCGGCACAAGTTTGTCAAAACTTTTACGTGCCTGCGCAAAAGTTTCGTTTATCAATCTTTCATATGTAAAATTTTTGTCATGCCGCAAAATGGATTCTGATAAAATGGCATAAGAATTCCCGATGTGGCATGTTGACCGAACGATAAAGCTCGAATTCCCAGTATCCGAGTTTTTGATCATAAATCCCGGAATAATGCCTTCATAGCGGCTCGGAAGATCACATTCGATCTCCGATATGTAATTATTTACATGGTATCGCCGCACTGCATATTCATGAAACGGGAAACGGATATCGGACATTACCTTTAAAACGTGGTCCTGTTTATTCAGAATAAAATCCCCGGAGAAACTCGCAAATACCTTGTTTATATTATCCGTGTAACGGTAAACAAAATTTACCGGTTCGTCTTTGGAAAACAGGGCATCTGCCATGTGCAGGTCTCGCACAAGGTTATTCCTGTTAACCGTTGTGTCTCCTCCTACACCTACACGCTGGGAAAGAGTTACCACGGCAGATTTTGCCATGATATATTTTTCCCCATCATACGTGAACATCATTTTTGTTCCGTTTTTCAATTCTTCCAAGAGATCATCCCCAATTTCCTCGTTATCCAGGGAACCAAGCTTTAATTTTTCACCAAAATCAATGAAAGATTCAACATTCTCTTTTGAAAGAATGTAAAATACTGTCTTCCCCTCGAGCTGGTACCTTGGGATAGTACACAGGGAAAGTAATGTAATTTCGCTCCCTCTTACCGATAATACCTCGGTTGCATTCGAAAAATTTTTTACATTCCGGGTAAATCCTGTCATGTCACGTCCCGTGGCCTTATAATTATCAGTTAACATTTTCTTCGTCACCATATTTGTTTCCTCCTTTAAATTAGTCATAATTGATTTTCCATTTAAAGGATGGGGCTTTAGTGCAAAAATAAGGCAGATACCCAGATTATGGATTCTGCCTTTGGAAATGTTAATAGGGAAGTAATGGTAAAACTGGAATATTATACCAATTCATTCGACATCGTTAGTTTCTACGTCATCCGTATTCATCTCCTCTTCCATTTCATCTTTGATAAGATGGTTAAACAGTGAATTTCTGATATCTTCTGCCTTTTGTCCGGCTTCTGCCTCCAGATCGTCATCGGTTTTATATGTTCCCTGGACATATTCTGTATCGTATGGGACGAGTTCCATTGTCTGGTCTTCCCATTCATAGATTTGCCCACAGTTGCAGCATTTTGTTTTTCTCCTGACTTTTCGCGCCTGAAGGAATCCATCAATGATCACACAGGAGCCGGATTTTAAGCGCATCCGGTCTTCAATTGCCTGTTCTCCAAATGACTTAACCCACGGCCAGTCATTTTTTATGTCCGGATCGTCTGTGCGGATACGGAATTTCCGGTTCGTAATGATCTGGTACTGTGTTATGACAAGTCCGTGTTTGGCCTTAAAATATTTTGGCTCTTTAAAGAGATTTCCAACAATGATTACCTGATTGGAAATCTCGCGGGATTTGATTACATCGGTCATTGCAGTTTCCTTATCCGGGCAGCTTTTTATATGCTTTACAAAGACCGGGTTTACATAAACCAGTAATCCTGTTCCGGAATTTACGGTAGCATTTCCATGTTCGTCCCTGCAGTTTGGACAGAAAGATTTTTTCTCTATGCGCTTGGATGCTATGGTTCCCTTGATGTATACAACATCGTTTTCCTTCCACTCTGCCATTTTTTTTATAACCTGTGGTTCAAGGGACACAATAAGGGGATGATCATGCTTCATATATTTTTTCCCGTCGTGTGCCTCTCTTACCCCGCGTACTACATGGATATACCCCATTGCAGATACAGGCTCCTGCGTATCCTTGTTTACGACAATTCGTGGTCTTTTTTCCACGAGTCCGTACAGAAATACATTATTCTGTCTTGCCATTCCTTTTTTCCTCCGGTTTCTTTTCTCTGGTTTTGTTTTTAATTATAGGATGACAGACGTTTCCGCAAAGTTTTCCTGGTTCATACCAATTGCCGTACCCGGATTTCAATTCCACGCTTAAAATCCAGTTCTACGAAATTATTATTATACTTATCCAAAACACTAAAAGCATCAGTAAACTTTTTAAAGAAAAGCTGATCCTTAATGCTATCATCATCGTTTAAAATAAAAACATTAACACAGGAATCATCCGAAATAAACCCATGTAAATCACGTACTCGCATTCTTGTAATTCTCCTGCTATTTCCTTTCCAATGCCCATTTCTTCGCTCTCGCTTCCGTCAGTGTATGGTATCCATGTTCTTTCCTCCATAGCGTAAGAGTAACCTGCCAATTCTCCGGTAACTTATCCATATATTTCAGCAGCATTTCCTTTTCTTTCTTTTCTCTTTCGTCAAGGTATTCGAGAGCCTTGTTGAGATACCGGAGTGCTGCCGCGTAATCCACATCACATCTGCCGATCCGCCATGAAGTTACCTTACGGTTTGCAATGGCATACCGGAGACGGACGGAATCAAGGTAGGTAAGGTTTAAAAATTCCCCATTGTAAACTTCCATGTTTGCGCGTGCTTTCTTTTTGTGCGAATCGGTTCTCCAGTCATACCCACTGTCTTCTTTGACTTCGGAAATGAAGTAATGCCGTTCTGTTCCAACATGCTCTGCGGCATACACTTCCCGCCGGTAAGCTTTCTTCTCTGGACTGAATGATTTATGCTCGCAGTAAAATCCATCCTTTCCATAATATTCCACCTTCCACTTGGCATATTCCATGGCATTCTCTTCGGTTACTTTGCCGTAACCACACAGCCCCATGTCGTTTTCAATGGCTTCCGTATGCGTGGAGAATGTAGGTGGTCCCTGCAACTCTTTATACTCCTTACGGATGTAGCAGGAAGTTCCGTGTTCTGTGGTTTTCTCATCCTCCCTGTGCTCGATCACCATGTACGGATAATCCAGATAGAGAAGATTAAGAGACTGCCCGATGGACTGCAGGTACTCTGCCATTTCAAGCAGATCACTCATCCTTGAACCTGTCCGGTCAAGGCTCTTGGATAGTTCAGGAATCTGATTCTGCATCTGGTAAAATGCAATCTGCTCGGTATCTTCCCATTTGATATGGTGGTAAGCAGCAAGTTCGGGTGACCAGTTTCTTTTATGCCACTTCTTGAATTCACCTGATGCATGCCATTCCTTGAGAGCTTTGATATCTTTGATATGTACTTTTCCGATTACTGAGAGGTTTCTCATTACATTTTCTCCTTCCTGTCAATCCACATCGATATGAAATTAAGAACAAACGGTGTGACGAGCATGATGAGCGAAATCACTCCTCTTGCATTTAATGTGAAAGGGGTGAAATCACCTTTTCCTTTATAAAACGTGGTTGCACATGACGTCATGAAAAAACAAATCATGCTTCTAAGAGCTTTTTGTAACATTTCCGGGTCTTCCTCGTGATGTCCGACTATATATTGCACAATTAATCTCAATGCAAAAAAAGCCATCGGGATTGCAAACATTAATTTTGTCATTGTAATGCTCATGTTGCTTTTCTCCTTCCTTATTTTTCAAAATTTAACCTTACACTTCACATATTGAGCCATATTTAAAATCGTCAAAGAATTTTTGAATTTTTTACACGCACACAAAAAGAATTATCAACAACTGACAGTTCTTTTTCTCATCTTAAGTGAAATCCCTTGCACTCATACCCGGCGCATCCCACGGATTTAAAGGGCCATAATCGTGGTTGGTACAACAGGTGTATTCCCGTCCAGACTCCATACAGTTCTGCGGGCTGTCATGGTCTACTTCCCATTGAATTCTCTCTTCTGCTTCTTTTTTCCTTATATCTTCGGCTTTGTGGGACTCTTCCCGAAGAAAGGAAATCCAGAAGGAAAGTTCTGCATCCGTGTATGTTTGTCCCATGCGGATTGTTTCCTCCTTGCTGTTGACTTTGATTCCAAGGATTTCCCGCAAAATGAGTGCTCCTTTAAGGATGGTGAGTTTTCGCCTCATCTGTATCGCCTGCATACACTTGGAAAGATCCATCCGTCCGTGAAGTCTCACACGACCGAGGTCGCGTGCTTCCATACCTGTTTTTCTGGGGCATGGACTCGCTGACTGAAGATACAGTGATAACACCGTAACTGCACGCTGTTTAAGCGCGCAGCACTGCATTAAGACTAATGAGATCAGACAGTGTGCAGGTACTTCTCTTCGAACACCCTGGAACTTTTGCCAGGATGTCCTGCTGTTCCGTCACCGGAACAGTCTTTAACAATTCTCTTATAAAATACCGTGCCCCAATGTTATACGATGCATTGAGGTCACAGTTATAAATCTTCCCATTCTGGAACTCACAGATACTGTAGTTCCCGGCAGTCTTTTCAGACTCTTTGCCGCGCAGGACGCGCCCGCTGCCATCAAAGGCAAGCCGGGAGGTTCCCCATGCACAGATACGGCTGATGCGGATACCGAGACGGTGTACCGTATCTGTCGTCATGGACTGGACAGCTTTTGCACGCCACAAGGCAAGACGCTGTTTCTTTGAACCATGTTTCCTGCCATCCAGATCCAGATGTTCGAATACAACGGTATCTGCGTTATACAGCACGGCAATATCTGCAATAAACTGAGCTGTCTTTACAGCGATATCCTTGTTGACACCGTCTGCATACGCCCAGAGATTTTGGACACGTCTGGAACCGTGGTGCTGTGCGCGTTTGATATGATCGATCTTATGCTGCAGAGAGTCGTATTCTGCCGGAAGTTTTAAAAACCTTCTTCCGACGACCGTGCCATCTGCACGCATAACAGAGCATGTACATGCACTGTTGATACCAAGATCAACAGCTACAATTACCTGCTCATGGATATCTGTCTCATTTAAGTCGACAGACTCTTCATATGCAAAATCGAGGGACCACTGTTTCCCGCGTTTCATAAGGACTGGAGCACACTCCTTGTGGTACTGGCAGTGATGCAGCGCGTAATCCACATCGGATTTGCGGATGCTGACAGCAAGCCAGTCCCATGTGTTGTGTATCCAGACTTTTATCTGTGCCGTATAATCACCGGTCTGTTCATACATGACTTTCCGGTACATGCATGGGAACGAAAATCCTGCTCTCGGCAGCCCCGGTGTCAGATCGCGGTCCTCCGTTTCAGAAGATTCCAATGCTGCAAGGCTGCTTTTATAGGAAGAAACTTTCCCGATTGCAGTGGCAATGGCGCTGCGGCGCAGATAGGAAGGGAACTTGTAAAACCTGTCATCAAAGTCATAAGGGACAACTGGATTATCCTTCGTCTTATGGATCATGGATTCCACGTACGTTTTTCTTTCCAGTTCTTTTGGTATGGTAACAATCTCTGTCCAGTGGTTCATACATACAGAGATAAGGTAATCCACAGCTCCACGGTACAAACGGACAGTATCATCAAAGATGTGGTTGTAATGTTTAATTTTCCGCTTATACATTGTGTGGATTACCATAAACACCTCCTGTGTGATTATTTTTTCTTCTGGGACTCGATATACGCTTTCACCTGATCGAAACTCCGCTCACTTACGGTAGCAACAAAATAGGAAGGGTTCCATAAGTGTCCGCCCCATAATGATTTCTTGATTTTAGGATGCGAAAGGAACAGCCATCTGGCGGTGTTGCCTTTTAAAACTTTGACTGCATCCGAAAGCCGTAACTGTGGTTTACAGCTAACAAGCATATGTACGTGGTCAGGCATGGATTCCATGGCGATCAGTTCCATATCCAGGGACTGCAGTGTAGTAAGCAGATGTTTTTTAACATCAGCCTCGACCTGCCCGGTTAAAACAGGCTTCCGGTATTTTGTCACAAATACGATATGGTACTGTAGGGAATATACATACCCCCTACCATGCGTAACATCTGTTCCATAGTGGGGTTTCTGTATATGTTTTTCCATATTTTTCATGTCATTTCTCCTCTCGATATCTTAAGAGCCTTGATATTTTTGATATGTACTTTTCCGATTGCATGAAGTTTTCCCGTTATCTTTCCTCTTCTGCCCGGAATATTTCTTCGTATCTTCTTACAATATCTTTTCCTGTAGCACTTTCACATAATCCCTTTGCAGTTTTTTTGATTTTTTTAAAAAGTTCCTGGTTATCAAGCATCAAGGATACATAGTAGTTATCGCCGCTTTGCCGTTCTCCAAACATGGATCCCGGGCCGCGCAGCTCCAGGTCTTTTTCCGCAATATCAAAACCGTTTGTTGTTGTGCACATAAAATCCAGCTTTTCATTGGATTCTTCTGTCTGGAGAATGCAGTAGGACTTAAATTTTCCACGCCCAACACGCCCCCGGAGCTGGTGCAGGGTGGAAAAACCGAACCGGTCAGCCCCTGTGATTGTTATCACGGTTGCATTTGGGACATTGATTCCAACTTCAATGACTGTTGTTGCCATAAGAACATCAATTTTTCCATTCGTAAAATCTTCCATGATATGCTGTTTTTCTTCTGCTTTCAGTTTTCCGGTAACAACGGCAAGGCTCATTCCGCGGTCTTCGAGGTATTTCCGGTAGGTTTTTTCTTTTTCTGCAATGGATGCCATTTTCTCCAACTTTTCATTTTTCTCAATAGCCGGGCATACAACATAACACTGATGCCCTTCTTTTATCTGGGATGCCATGAATTTTAGTGCGGTTTCATCCTTTCTGCACACTGCAGTCTGTACAGGAATACGGTTAGCAGGCTTTTCTACGATGGAAATAACATCCATTGAATCATCGTAAAGTGTAGCCGCAATGGATTTTGGAATTGGCGTAGCTGACATTGTAATCTGATGAAACCCTTTAAGAGCCTTTTCGCGGAAACTTTCACGGTGTACAACGCCAAACTTGTGCTCTTCATCCGTAATAATAAGGGCAAGATTTTTGTATTCCACATCAGAAGAAAAAATGCTGTGTGTTCCGATTACAATCTGGGCATCCCCTGTTCTGATTTTCTCAAGTGCTTCTTTTTTCTTTTTCCCTTTCACATCAGAAGTAAGGAATACAGCGTTTAATCCAAGCATATCAGCAATTTCTTTCATGTCCCGGTAATGCTGGGAAGCAAGCGTTGTATATGGGGCCGCCAGTGCAGCCTGGTATCCACTGCCACAGGCAATTAAAAGGAGGCAGAATGCAACCGCAGTTTTTCCGGTTCCAACATCACCCTGTACAAGTGCATTTACAGGAACTCCGGAGTTAATCTTTTTGCAGACAGCATTTACACATTTTTTCTGGTCACCGGTAAGTTCATATGGCAGTGACTTTACGTATTTATTCATAAGTAAAAAGTTGTTTAGGGCTATCCCATGAATGTCTGCATTCCTTTTACTGGAAAGTTCAAGTTTTAGGGCAAAATACAGCAAATCTTCTACTTTTGCCCTCTCTCTTGCTTTCAGCACCTGCCAGTAATTCTTTGGCCAGTGTGTCATGGATACAGAATCTTTAAAGTTTGGAATTTCAAACTGCGAACACAGGGCCGGTGGCAGGAAATCAAGGGAGCTTATGTTTTGTGCTGCTTTTTTAATAATCTGTTCATAACGTTCCGTTGCAATTCCTTTGATCTGTCCGTACTGGACATCATATGTCTGGAACCGTTCAATGTCTGTGGAAAGCGCGACCGGATTTAATACTGAAAATGTCTGCATGGAACTGTTGAAATTAATGAATCCGCCAACAAGAACCGTTTTGTGTAAAAGCAGCCTTTTTAAAAGTCCGGTATCGTCAATCAGAACTTTTTTAATGGCCAGATCAAGACGCATTCCCCTCGCGTACCATCTGAGGGCTGATAAAATATCAGAGGAACTGGTAAAATACATTGCAAGGAAAGATTTCATACTGTTGTCCGCAATATCTGTCAGTTTGGATGAGGACCATCCATCTTTTCCTCCGGTTTTTACAGCAATGTAATCTTTCACACCTGTTTCGTCGAGGGAATTCAAAAATTCTATCTGTTTTCTACATGATGAATTAACTTCTTTTGGTTCACCTGTGTAATATGCCGGAATATTTTCCGGAATCCTGATTTCCATCTGGTGCGGGCTGTTTTTGTTCCCGGACAAAAAGGATGTTTTGAACTGATCCAGACCCGTTATGTTGGCAAAAAGATAATTTCCCTTACCATCATTAAGCTGGTTTTTCGTGGCAGCATCCTCTATTCTCAATTTAATAAGAGTCGTGTGGTTTGCAAATCCGATCTCAAAATAGACACATTCACCAAGAATGGCAAAAGGACGTTTTTTTTCAATCATGGATGCTGTATCATTGTTGGATAAGTCCAAAGGATAAGTTTTGGAAAAGTCATAGTAATGGAGAGGCGGTCTTCGTAAAAGTGCCTCTACAGATGTGATTTTCTTTTTTTCAAGTGATTTCAGCTGGACACTGGTAAGACTAAGTTCGTTTAACTGCATATGCATTCCTTCTCAATTATTTTGTCGCTTTGTTGCCGTGTGATATGTCATATATACTGACACTATACTGACACTATACTGACACTATAAGGATGACAGGTAATTCCATATGCCCGGCTTTCTATATGGCAGAAAAATAGCCCCCGTAGAAGGGAGCTTATTTGTTCTTTGCCCAGTTTTCGTATCCGGAAGGAAGTCCGATTCCCTGGTATCCATAATCTCCGGCAGCTGCATGAGTATGCTCAATTATCTTTGCCAGAAAATACAGCGGATGCTTTTTCTCAATTTCCACACAGTGGGGACAGCAAAGATCTGTGTTAAAAAAACTCATCTGAAAACTGTCAGTCTCATTTTTGCATCGATCACAGATCATAATGGATACCTCCTATAAATACATATGGCAAAATTCTTTTATACCCATATGAAGTGCAATATCATGTTCGAAAAGACTCTTTCCCTTTATGTTTTCCAGTGCTTTTTCGATATTGGTTCGGATATTATCTGGCATAATATTGTCAAACAATAATGCTGTCTGTACAGTCATTTTCTGATTCCTCCTTAAGATATGTCTTTGAAAACAGGATTTTCCTCCTGCCCTGCAAACTGATTTCTATAGAAGGATGACAGATAATTCAAAAAATAATAAAAAAGAAGCGGTAAACCGCTTCTTTAAATGGAGTTTATTATTCAGTTTATAGAATGTCCAGTGTTATATTTTTCACAATATTTTTTTACAATGTCCAGCACAACATCTTTTCGAAGTGCCTCAAACATTTCATCACGCCTGATAACGGAAATTGAATTCAGTCTTTTCAACTGATTCATAAGCTCATTTCCGGCTCCGCATTTGCGCATGATATCCAGTACGGCATCTCTCCGGAAAATAGTTACCATTGTGCCAAATCCAAGACTGGCTAGTAGTGGCTCCTCTTCCTCAAGTATTTCCAGCTGTATTAAGGCATTGTCTGTATCAAATGCTTTCTGTGCTTCCTGGATCGCGCTGCGGATATCCTCTCTGGCTGCAAGATATACCTCTTCTCCATATTCTTTCAGCCAGGTCAGCTTATTTGATAGGATATTGTAAAACTTTTCTGCATCGGTCATTTCTTTTTCCATGTCCCTGCTTTTCCTTTCATTAAATCAGGTTTTTTTCTTTCAGATCTTCAATCATGTCGTGAATTGCCACATTGATTGCTTCTCTTTCTGAACCACGCGGCATTGCAAAAACAGGATCAAGGTTCTTATCCACGCCTACACAGCTTTCTGAATGCCCGGATAAGTAATCGCTCTTGGCGCCCTTGGCTTTCAGCATATCGGTCAGGTAGCATGCACCAGCGCGGGCAAACATCTCAACGGTGGATGACCAGTATCCAAACTTGTCTTTGGAAGTGCAGTCATCCATCTTTTTGGATTCCTTGTAGTATTCCGATAACATCTGCATGTCATTATAGGAAGCAGTCACAGCCCTTTCGTATCTGTACCAGGTCCAGAACAGATCTTTTCTGGATTCCTTATTGATCACACGCCCGGTCACTTCTTTTTTGCAGGAAGAAAGTGCCTCGATTGCAGCTGTTGCCGTTCCATCAATGGATATAAGGTGCTCCTCTTTGTCTGCGAAGATATTCCTTACAAGTTCCGCTCTCTTTTTGACCTGCGCATCTGTAAGACCGTCTGCCGGGAAAACAGAATCAATACATTTCTGAAGACGTTTTTCTGTGCCCTCGATCTTCTTTGTCTTCTCAGCTTCGATCTCTTCTTTTGTCGCCTTGCGGTACTGCATGGCAGAAATCACATTTCGCACGCTCTCCGGGATTTTTTCTTTCTCAAATGATTCTGTCATCATCTTCTTTAATCCCAATTTCTTTGCTACGATGTCATCAAGTGCATGGAACATCTCATGACCAAGCGATCCGGCTCCTTTCATCTTCGTAATATTGATTACCTCACGAAGCGGCTCGTAATGAGCGACGGCAGAACCCTGTCCTCTCGCACCAAAAGCGATTGCAAGACGGCCTCCGAAAGACACGGAAGATAACGGGATGCCAAGGACATCTGCAAAATCGCAGAATGCTTCGTACGCCATGTTAAGGCTTGCCTGTGCGTCCTTTTCGGACATCCAGTTGCCGAACTCTCCACCGCGGATACCAAAATCCTTAAGGAAATCCTCTCCTACGATATCCCGTCCGTTCCGGACATCAGGAAGACCGGCACGCTCAACCCGTTTCAGCTGCTTTGGAGTAGCGGAAGCCTTGCGTGGCTTCTTGGCTCTTAGCTGCTTTGCGTATTCCTGGCACTTACAAAGTGCTTCCTCGTACGTTGGGATATTCTTCTCAATGACAGAATATCCTTTGGAAACAATGTAAGTATCCCTGATGCATCCGACACGGCTACGGCTGTAAAAACCATCCGGGGAATATTTTTCAATCTTCCATCCGGCAGGTATCTTATCTTCTTTCTTCACAGCAAACTGTTCTTTTTCTGCACAGTATGCGTAGTTAGAGAAGGTCTGATGACCACAGCGGATCGCACGCAAAAGCTTTGGCTGGAACAATCCGGTGTATTCCGGTTTGGTAGAGATTCTGTACCGTGCGCTACGCTCCGGATCAACAATCTGGTTGTAAATAACCTGCTGTTTCTCCATGAACTCTTCTTCAGAAGAAACACCCGACATGGTATCCCTGATCATGGTCACGAATTTGACGTAACACTCCATCCGGTATTTCACCTTCTCTGGATCGTCCTGCTCGAAATACGAAACATATGGCTTTGCTGGAATTGCATTGCGTACTTCCTTGATCGCGTAAGCGACTACCTTCGGAACGCCGGCTTCAACCATCTGCTCGTAATCCGGTTTCTTCCAGATATTATCTTTCTTTATGAATTTTGCTTTCTCAGCATCATTCATGTTTAAAAGATCCCCGATATTGATGCCTCCGGCTGACCAGAGTTCCTTTCTCGCACCTCCGATATGTTCTCCAAAATCTCTGGAAACCTTAAGTGCCGATGTTCCGGATACCTCCGGTGTATCAAATAACGTCATTTGTCCATTCATAATATTATCCATTTTTGTTTCCTCCTTTAAGTCATAATTGGTTTATTCAGTTAAAGGATGATGCAATGGGTGGAATATGAAAATTGGAAAAGTTATGAATTACTGGGAAAAAAGATCCCCTGTATTTGGAAATACAGGGGATTGTGATAACTTATAAGATTTTATACAGTAATTTTGTCAAGCCGCTTATTGGGAGTATCGGTTGCAAGTGTGAGTTTTCTTAAATTTTTATCATAATGGTATACCTGATTGGAAAGTCTCTCCTCCAGGGACACTTGCTGCATGTTTACCTCTGCCACCATCTGCGCCAGTTCATTTGGATCCTTACCGTCAGAAGGTATTGCGATAACCTCATGCACGCTCGAAGGGAGAATGTAAAGATCACTTCCCAGGTTTTCTGCAAGATTGTGAAGTTCATCCTCATAGAGCATGGATGTGGCACCACTGATACCGTTTTCGCAGGAAATTACCCACATCGTCTGTTCCGGCAGAACATCTTCCAGACCGTTTATTTCGAGCATTTTACTTATGATATCATTCACATTGCGTACTACAGGCGGGAAGATTCTTCTGGTGTTTTCGGTCGCACACTTAAAGAGCTGTTCCTCGCTCATTCCAAGTCTTGCAGCAAGTTCGTTTGTAATTTTTGTGCTCTGTACAGCATTCTTATCTGCACTGATTATTATCCTGTACACAATGGAAAGATCCTGAAACTCCCTGTGTGGCACCTGCTCCAAAAATGTTTTATTCTGCTCTGTATTGATGAGCTGGAATGCAATCTTTTCGTTGGCATTCTCAATGATGCTGTCAACATCAACATCCGGAGCCTGTCCATATGCCTTTTGCATAAGTGTACAGGCATCCGCAAGTATTTTTTCAAGATCACCACAGTCTTGATACTTCTTATACATGTCATTGATGTAAAGAATAGGTGAAATGGTTTTTTCATCTTCCATGAGCATGATGCCATCGAGGACTACGTTCACCTTTTTTACAGGTTTTACCACAAGCTCCATACCTTTGAATTTTTCAGGCATATAGTCCATAAATTCTTCCTTTACTGCTTCCTTAAAAATCTCGTAATTCATCATTTTTGTTTCCTCCTTTAAATTAGTCATAATTGTTTACTACATGAAAAGGATGTGCAAAGCATTTATAAATAAGGAAACAGAGTCCCGGAGGACTCTGTTTTTTAAGATACTGCCTGTTTTTTATGGGATGGAAAGATTTTGTTTCTGACAGATACAGTCAGGTTATACTGTTCAACCGCAGCTCTCACCAGAGCCTGTGACAGTGGATCTTTCCGTGTTTTAAAAGATCTGTAAATCTTTTGTGTTTTTTCAGCAGATTCCCTGATTTTGCCCGCTACAATTATCCGGAACATTTCTTCATTCTCCCGGAAAAGGGAATAAATGCTCATGGGCGGCAGATATTCCAATTTCACATATCCGTCGCAACCTGACAGTACGGAATGTTCCTCATCCTTTTCCTCTGAATAACCTGCAATTTTTTCTGCACGCCTGCTTTCTGCAGACAGGCCGATGGCTGCAAGTTCTTCCTTTGTCAGGGGAAAGGGGTTCCTTTTTACATGGGAATCCGGATGAATAAGGTATTCATCTTCTCCGCCACAGGTTTCCGCTATCAGGGAACATATTTCATCATGCTCCAAGGGCGTTCCAAGAATGTTTGCATAATAGCTCCTTACCATTCCGTAAACATTGTGGCTTGATCCACATGAGTAGCAATGGCATCCATCCCGGAATAACTGGCAATGGTTTATATCGCTTTCTTTATGTGTCCCATCAACACATTCGATATAGGTGATTGAACCATGTCTTTTTTTCCGGATGCCTATTCTTTCTGCGACTGCAAAACCATCTGCGTTGTCCATCAGTCGGTCCAAATCCCAGATCTTTTTCCTCACTTCTGCCATATCTGTATTCCTCCTTTTTTATCATAATCGCATTCATGATAAGGATGGAATTTTTAGGAAATAATGAGAAAATTAAAAAAGACCCCGGAGGGTCTTTTCATGGATTTTATGCAGTTTTTTCCAGCGTATTGCACTGGATGGAACGTGCAAATACCTGGTCAACCAGAGTATTTCGCATTTGCTGGGCATAGTCGAGGATATTATTCCAGGATGCCTTTTCAACCAGAGAAAAGATGGCATCGCATTCATTTACGCATTTTATTGCACTTTGGATATCTTCGACTGTTGTTAGCAAATTTTCTACCTGGTACATAAACAAAAAATTGCGAAGCAAATTTCTTGTTTTTTTCAGAAATATCTGGGTTGGATTTCCACCCATTTCTTCTAACTTCTGAAAAGATCCACATTTTTCAATGTTGACCTTTAATTTTAGTATTCGCTGTTTTAGTTCCATTTCAAGTAATGCATCGCCGTTATCCAGCCGGACAATGTCAGGCAGAACATAATCCTTCCCGTCTACTGTCCATAATTTAAAATCACCATACTTTTTATCCATGTTCTACCTCCCTTTAAAACTCTTTGTAATTTCGTCTAAAGGATGAAAGAAGCATGGGTAAATATAGTTTTAGTCTGTGATACTCACATTGAAAATGCTTCTTAAAATACAAATCACAAGCCAAATACCTGTTGCAATTGACCACTTAAATGTTAGCCCAAAACACATTGTAATCAATTTAATAATTCCACAAGTTACAATCCAATTCAGTCCATAACAAGCTGCAAAAATCAAAAGTACAATAGCTACAACTGCTCCACCTTCTGCCAATTTGTTCTTTAAATTACTCATCTTATCCATGTTCTACCTCCCTTTAAAACTCTTTACAATTTCGTCTAAAGGATGAAAGAAGCATGGGTAAATAAAGTTTTAGGAAACCAAGCGGGAATCCTCGGTAATTCAATTACCGAGTAGTTCACTCTCTAACTGATCTGCACGCGAAGACGCGGCAGTTTCCAGCTTAGTTTTTATGTGATACGATCATCGAAAAAACTAATCTTTTGTTTTCTCAGAAATAACCCTATTCCACTCCAATGTCATTAAGTTAAACAATTTTAAGCAAAAATTAACCCTCCCAGAACTCTTTTAAAGAGAAAAGGGAGGGTTGTTTTTACGCAATGTCATTAAGGGAAAAATGAACAGTAAAACCACTATGCATTTATTTTGGGAATTCGTATAGTGGTTTTATATTTTATAGTATTGTATCTGTTCAAATTAAACATCCTTGTCTTCGTACATAATTTGGTCATATAATCTATTTGCAACAAGTTCTGCTTTTTCATCGTTTGCTTCTCTTGGAAACTCTTCCATAAGAATTCTTTTGATTTGACGAATTTTATACATCATATTACCAACAGGACGATTCATTGCGCTATTTACTATTTCATTATATTCTTTTCGATAAACGTCAAATTTATCGCCTTGCATTCTAAGCATAATTTTTCTGCGTTGACATTCATCTACTAGACGAGCCTTAATCGAATCAAATTCTAATACGTAAAATTCATCATAATTACCGAAAGCTCTCTGTGTTTCACCAATTTCATTCACATAGTCATCTATTTTGCCAATTAGTGAAGTAAGTTCTTCATCGGATAAATCTTTATACGATTTGCTCGCCGTTACTGTACGAATTGATGGGTGTCTCATATTGTTAATAATTACCTGTTCATGTTCTGTTAGAATCATTCATATATCCTTTCTACAACTCTAATTTTGTGTATTTTCTCATGCAGTTATTTTCTCCTGCGAGTGCTGTTAATTTGCACGTTCTTCATCGTATATTCTATTCTTTATATACTTCTTCTAATACATTTTTCATGTTAATTCCTTTTATTTAATGGGGACTTTGATTCTCGGATTATCTGTTTCGGATTCTGCTTCATAGCATCCATATACATTCGGAAAGCTCTTTCGGCAGCAACTGTCTTAGTTTGCCCGAGACTTTCGCAGAACTGCTCAAACTCCTCATGTAACGCTCTGTCAAGGTATAAATTCAAATATCGCCCGTCTTTCTTTGGTCTAGGCATCTGTATCACCGTCTTTCTTTGAATTTTATAGAAAAATACAAGCGCATACAATCAATAAAATTAACGATAACACGCACATCATCCCAGTTTTATGCTTGTTAAAATTTTTAAGCCTTAAAACATAATTTAATTCGTCAAGAGTAATGTTTTCATATTCATGATCTATAATTTTGCACGCCAGAGAGTCTAAATCTGGAAGTTTTTCTGTTATATCTTTAACCCGTCTATCCATAAGCATCTTATGAGCGAGGTATTCATTATGTGCAATATTTCGATATTTAGGATTTCCTAGAAATGATACTGTAGGTTTCATTTTTTTTACATATTCGTGTTCTATTGCATATAATTCATTTCTTGCATCATAACCAATATCTCTTATCATTCTATGTATTTCTGTACTATTAGAATTCAAAAATTCATTCTTTTCTTCCTCTGTTTTAAGAGGATAGTATTGATTATACAATTTGTCATTAAGCAGATTAACCATATCGCTTCTCCGTTTGTTGGAATAATATTTATACAATATATTATAACGTATTACCGAGTAGTTCACTCTCTAACTGATCTGCACGCGAAGACGCGGCAGCTTCCAGCTTGGTTTTTATGTGATACGATCATCGGAAAAACTAATCTTTTGTTTTCTCAGAAATAACCCCATTCCACTCAGCAGTTTTCTTTTCTTCTTCATTCAGCCAGGACCGGTTATGCAGATCTGCCCCATATATAGCAAAGGCTTCCCTGATGATATTCGGGTAAAGCAAAGAAAGTGCCTTTTCAGAATTAAGATCCGGGGGAATATCTGATGGCGCAACATCTTGCATGCTTATTTCTCCTGCATTGAACAGAAATTTTCCGTTGTGTCCTTTCAAAAAGCTCTTTTTTTCTCTGTATTCGTAAATATATGCATAAACATACATATACCCATATGCTCCCAATAAGAGATTAACTGCATATTTCCCCCCATTCCACAACACCGGGTAAAATGTGTAACCATATGGTATTCTTTTCTTCTGTATTCCCGTTTTTTCTGCAGAAGATTGATATCCATTTGTATATATTTTTTTAATTCTTTCAAATATCTTCATTATTCATCTTTCCCCTCTCTATCTCCTAATTCTTTACACTTTTCACAGGTTACCGCATTCAGACTTCTCCAAATTATATTCTCTGTTTGGAAATCTTCCCTATTTGAAGGTCGCAGATAACTCCATTCTTGACCACACAGGCATTCTGTCGCACACTTAGTTATATGTACAATTCCATTTAGTTTTACACATGGAATATCCCCGTAATATTTAGCCATGCACACCTCACCATTAAAAAGCACTCACTTTGATCTTGCAGCCTTCCTTCAACTTGAAAATTTTTGTATGTTTCCCTCTCCAGGAATGACCTTTGTATTCGAGGATGTCTTCGCAGGCTTTAAAGAATGCATACGGCATAAACATATATCCGTTCTTAAGGTAATGGAACTCTTTATCGAGCAGGCTTTCTTCTTCCGGATCTTCAACAACTTCATTGTAAATATCCCCCAGATCAAAAATACTCTGGCTGCAGAACTTTTCTCCCTTCTTTTTCCTCTCCCGTCTTTCTGATTCAAGCCGCATTACGATTGACTCGACGACATCCAGAGCTTCCATGAAATCGTCAAGTTCGCCCTTATAATCTCCTTCTTCACCGACTGTAATACCCTTGCTTTCAACGTACTTGATCCATTCCGGGTAACATTCGGTATTACCAAACACCTGCGTATTGTTGATGTAAGTCCTGTATGACATTTTAATCACCCTGACCTTTCCCTAAAATTTCATCCAGACAGGCATTGAAGCCAGCCTTCATGCCTTCTGTCCATCGACCGTTAGAATGTAGCTCTAACGTCGTATGAGTTTTTTCCCTCTCCGGCAACTCCCGGAGGGGACACCAATCCGGCTTCTCTCCATCTGGTAAAAGTTTCCCTACCGCACAGCACAGATATTCGTCATCATTCTCTGTCTCATAGCATAATGCACATTTCTGGCATACCTGTTCCGGCATATCTATAACCAATACTGCTTTAGCCATCAGTTCACCTCCGCTGCATTTAATTCTTCAAGATATCCCTGTAACTCCTTATAATAGTTGATTTGGTCGGTACAGTGCTCCTCCAATATATCAATCATTTCCCTTTTGGCATCCTCTAAGGATTCTGCTTGCATAAAATTCATGTGGCCATCAATCACTGACTGCCATCCTATCTCTTCGCCACAATAAACAATGCTTCCTACGGTGATACTGCCATAATAGGCAACGATGTCTATTTGCTTTTCCCAGTCATCTTGTTCTGGGGCAACTTCTTTCCACTTCATTGTACACATACCATCACACTCCCTCCGGCTTCTCACACAGCTCAAACTCGATAACCCATACCCACGGATTCGCATTCCAACCGTAGCTGTCAAGGTCGGATTTCTTTACAGTTGAATCCCATAGGGTTTCAAACTTCTCTAAGCTAAAATCATGATTTCTATTTAAAGTTTCTCCATCTGTCACAGCACTTGTTTCAATATTTATTCCCTCTCTGTGACATCCATCCGCCGTGATATCCTGCAACCGCTCCACTCTCACATTCGTAATCTTAAGCCAGATCCGTGCGGCTTCTTTTGGCATGCGGATGGATGGGTGCCAAGCGCCTCTCCAACCTTCAGGTCGCAGATCTCCATCTGCCCTGTAATAATAGATTGGATGTCCCCGAAAATGACCTGCTTCATTGACCGGAAGTCCGCACCATGTTTCGCGGACATAAAGAATATCGCCCGGCTGATATGGAGCTTTGTATGCAGTATTTATCAGTTCTATATCTGTCATATCGCAATATGGTTTGAACATGAGTTTCTTTTCTTTCAAGAATTTTTCAGGTGCTCCATTTTTGCATTTATCCGGCAACATCCCTATGAACTGTTGCGGTTTCACAATTCTTCTGGTACAACTCTTCCGTCCGTCCAGAATCGCCCGAACCATTTCTGTGTTGGATAAAATTGGTTTAATTGCCATCTGCGCCACCGCCTTTCACGATTTTAATTGCGTCTGCAAGCTCCACTACTGGCATTGTTCCAAGTCTTTCTGCTTCATCTGCATTACTGTATGCTTCCAACTGTCTTACAACCTTGTCCACGTCGTATGCAACCGGCTGTTCTCTAATCATTCTACAGATAGTCGAGTTCATCAATTCATTCACCCTCCTGTTCCATGTTTCCTTTGCTTTTCCCTGCGCGTCCATCTTGTTAGGAAATTCTTTAATTTTTACATACGGACCAGCACATCCGCATTTACCGCATATAATCTCATTCTTCATTGCTCCTTTCAATTTTCCTTCCGCAAATAGGGCAGGATTTAACAGTCCCCTTTGAAACACACCTGGTCCAACATAATATCCGCAACACTCTGTAACTCCATCAATTATCCGAGTTTTTTCATTGCTTCGTTCCGCTGCCGACCGACATTCTTCCGGTGTGCCGATTGCACGGTACTGCTGTAACTCTTCTAGTGCCTTTACAGCTACTTCACATGCCTGAATTTCCTTTTTGCAATTCTCCAAATTGCTGTAATACTCACCAAGACTCTTTCTTTTAGCCGCAAATACCTTTGGCATTATTAACATCAACTCTGCCAATGCATTTCTTGATTGTTCCATAGCATTTTGAATAAATATTTTTGCTTCATCAATCGTCATTCCTACACCTCCAACAGTTCCGGATTGTCAATTGTGTTTCCAAGCACTTTACATTCCCCGTCAAGGACTTCCCAGCTTTCAGCAGATAATCTGTTTGTCACTTGGAAAGACAATGTTTCTCCATCCCACACAACTTCACCGGTACAATCTGCTTCTGCATATCCGCTCTCTGTGCTATATGTGTCAAGATAAGCAATTACATCGTGTTCAAATATCAATTTCTCATCTCGATCTGTCCGTCCAGTGCACCGGCAGATGGTGGATGCAACCACAACACAACGGCAATAGAAACCTAAACTGTCCTTTGCGTAGAAATAATAACTTTCATTACCTTTTTTCATGCAATGCGGGTATGATAAATATCCAACTACCCATTCACCATTGTCGATCCGCTTGCCACGGAATAAGTATCTATCTTCCATGCTATTCCTCCTTTTGACCGCAATCTGAGGTATCTATGCTAATGCCAATTTTTTCAAAATAAAATTGCACCGGCTCAATATGTTCCTGTATGAGTCCATACTTAATTGCCAGACGATACTGAAATGTTTTCTGCAGATTTCTCATTAGTGTGCTTGTTAATGCTTCCCGGAAAGACTCCAGGTTACCACATGACTTATAAAAGTTACACTGCCGGCATGCCGGAAGTAAGTTCTTTTCCGAATACATTTCCTCTTCTGTCATTGTATGGCTGACATCGGTATTGGCGAAAACAGACTTAACATGATCCACCTGCATATCCTTGTATTCCAGCTCACATCCACAGTATGCACACCGGTGGTTGCATTTTTCATACACCAGAAGCCGGATTTTCTTGGGTATCTTTTTATGTGCTGACATTATTTCACCATCCTTCATTTTTTGGATCCGTCCATCGAATTCGCTGGCCGCATTCAATACAGATATCAGGACTGATCAAGCGTGCCCCGCATGTCGGACAGACATATACCGGCTGGGTCCACCCTATCCGATTTGCATATTTTGGAATATCCTTATTTTTTCTTCTTTTTCCCATTTTTATCTTTCCCCTCTGACCTGTCAAATTTTATCCCGAATGTATTTTTTATAAGAATGATCATGACATAAATTACCAAAATGATAAGCAGAACGGCAATTATTACAAAACCACATATAATAAAAAGTGCAAGAATAGATATAAGGGCGTCTGTGCCATATATAGCAGAAATAATAATTGATAAAATTAGAAGTATGATGGCAAAAATGAGAATCAAAAAATTTCTGAAGTTATTTTTATTCTTTATATAAATTCTCA
>ERZ1034865.300-NODE-300-length-33530-cov-8.718925_pt1 | contig 33530 bp, 28 predicted proteins | sample MGYA00520632_ERZ1034865 | MGnify/ENA primary metagenome ERZ1034865 (study PRJEB33766, sample SAMN09781738) | gut metagenome | biome: gut microbiome | host: Homo sapiens | place: Madagascar | study: EMG produced TPA metagenomics assembly of the PRJNA485056 data set...
TCATCTGTAAGAAACAAAAAAAGTCATATCCCTTTGATTGGGGGTATGACTTTTTTGTTTTAGAACACTCTTCCGAAGATCATCTTGATGAAAGTCTTGCCTAAGATTCTGGCATCAAACCACCATGAGCGATGCTCCAGGTAGTAGAGGTCCATATCCAGGCGGCGCAACATCTTCTCCATCGTATCTGTGTATCCGTTATAGAGGGTTGCGTAGGAAGTAACACCAGGGCGAATCTGATACAGATTCTTATATCTAGGGTCACGTTCCATAATCTGGTCTATGTAGAACTTTCGTTCTGGTCTTGGACCAATAAACGACATATCGCCACAAATCACGTTCCAGAGTTGAGGAAGTTCATCCAGATGATGTTTTCTCAGAAACTTGCCTATGCGTGTAAGCCGCTTATCTTTTTTATGGGAACAGAGCTGAGGACCATTCTTTTCTGCATCCACCGTCATGCTTCTGAATTTATAGATGTTGAAAGGGCGCCCAAACCGTCCGATTCGTTCCTGCTTGAAAATAGCTGGTCCACCATCTTCACATCTTACCATTATATATATTAGAAGCATGAGAGGCGAAACGAGCAGTAAGCTGATTGCTGCTAACAGAAAGTCGCCAGCTCGCTTGACGTTACGCTCCATAGCACTCATTCCATCTGCTATGACTTTTGTCTTAACAATACTATTTCTCATATAGAGTTATTCCATTTACTATATAAACGTAAAGTTGTGCGATATATTATATTTAGCTATCCTTTTCTTTTAACAAAGCAGTAACTATCCTGTTTTCGCTTCATTAGCTTCAGAATGTATGTTGGCAAAAACAAAAAAGCAAAGTAGAAGCAAGCCTTCAACCATCCATACCCCAGAATGCTACGATAAACAGCTATATTGTATTTAGCAAGTGATATCTTGCTGCTGGATATGGAATGCCTGTGGCGGCAATACACAGCCAGCGGCTGGCTGGGATAGGAATAGCACACCTTGCAATCTTTCAGGATTTGCAGGAAGAGTGCCCAATCCTGTCGCTTGCGCAAAGTGGGCATATAGTATTTTCTGCCCAGGAGTTGGGTATCATAGATAGCAGTGAGGCAACCTATTTTATTATCCCGCTTCATCATGGAGAAGGTGATTTTAGACGGTGCGATATTGATGCCTACAGATTTTTGTTCGTTCAAATTGAAGATGATGTATGAGGCACAGGATAGAGCACACTGTTTCTGGTTCATGAATGCGATTTGTTTTTCCAGTTTATCCGGTGTCCACCGGTCGTCACTATCACAGAAAGCGATGTATCTTCCCCTGGCACGTTCTATGCTCTTGTTCCGGGCGTATCCTGCTCCATGGTTGTGGTCAAGATAGAGCACATCCACCCGGCTATCCCTTTCCTCTATCTTGTGCAGAATATCCAGAGTTACTGGATCTGTGGAACCATCATCAGTAATCAGCAGTTCCAGGTCAGGATAGGTTTGGTCTAGGATACTACTGATGCTGTCGGCAAGAAATTTGCCGGCATTATAAGTGGGCATGATAACTGATACTAACCTGTTCCTATCCATTCTCTTTTATCCTTTTATATTATAACGAACAAAACAGCTTAATATTGTAAAAGAAGCAAGATGCTTTTAAAGAGGTCTTACGTAATCTTCTAGAAACAATTTGTAAGCAGTTGCAGCAATGCGACTTACGTAGAATAGCAAATTATATTTTTTTATATGTGAGAAATACTCTTTTGTATAGAAATAGAAGAGTTTGATCTCCATTTTCTGCTTTTTGCGCCTATTCTCCTTGCTTCTTGAGGATGAGTCGTCTCTCTTGCGAATATAGTAAATGGCGGATGGAGGTGTAACGTTTATCTGTCTGATACCAGCCGATACCATAAACATAAAGAAGGAATCTTCGCCATGAGATAAATTCGTTCTAAAGCGAATATCACCAATCAATTGGCGGGGAATAAGCTTGCAGCAAGCACTAGACAGCAGGCTGCGATGACGGAAAACATTCTTTTTCTTCCCTACATCATATCGCTGATAAGCCGAAGAGAGATAATGATCTGCCACATTTTCAACTTGTCCTCTGAAAGCAATCATATTGGCAACAGTGATTCCATTGTCGCAACTGTTTTTGCTTAATTGTTCCAGATAGTTTGGACTTACAAGATCATCATCGTCAATGAAAGTAAGGTATTTACCTTTTGCAAAATCTATGCCTAGATTTCGAGCAAACGAAACACCTTTGTGCTCACTATAAATCAAATGAACCTTCATCTTATAATTTTTCAGATATTCCTTTATATTGGCATAATAAGGTTCTTTGTCTCCATTCAAAACGAGACATACCTCATACGCCTCCTTGCCTAAAGTTTGCTGCTCCAGGCTATCTAAACACATCCTGAGTAATTCTCCAGGAGCGTAAGTTGGTATGATGATACTTATTTCAGGTGTCATAAACTATTTAATTCTCATTACATTTAGCATATTCTACTTTGATACCGCCAATTTCTGCTGCAATTTGTGAATAGGAAGATGCCACGCTACCCAATATTTTTTTAGTCTTACTTAGACAGAATAAATCCACTACAGCGAATTTCATACCTTCGAGAGAGTCTCTGCTGGTATCATCCATTAATGTAATGACTCTTCCCGGGAATTTATCTTGCAGTTCTTTTTTTACCTTCTCATCATCACTAGCCACATAAAACTTAACAGTATCTTCTTTTTCTATTTCAAGTTGCATAAGATGGACAAAAACATCTATTGGTGAAGATTTGATAGAAGCTATGTTGTCTGTTCTTCTGATATGAACACCAATCATATTTTTCGAGAAAGTCGAGGTTATTTGATCAATCCGCAGCTGAAGATCTCTTTTCGGAACGAATATGTTCTGAATTTGATAATCCGTACACATAGGATAGCAAGAAATCAAGAGCAGGTTGCCCTTATAATGACTCTTCAACTTCTGATAGATATCTCCTTCTCTATAGATACTATGATTGAAAACTACCTGCTCATTACCCAACCGAAGGAACCATTTTCTCAAGAGATAATCCTTGGTTCCGTTGATATGATATAGCCATTGCGTATTCTCTATCAGATGCACTTTTTCTATATGAATAGGTTCGAATAAGTCGGCAAAGTTTGCCTTGAGTCCTCTACTGTTGTTCCAATAGATGGATAGCGAACAGTTATAGTGCTTTGCTATCGCAATGGTAGTTGCGATAGCTCTCAGTCGATTGCAAAGTCCTCCTGTCGGGATTATTTTTATTTCCATTTTATTCCGCTTTTATTTCATTTTTTATGGCATCTAGAAAACCGTGGCCATATAATGAGTCTGGTTCCACATAGTTTCCTTCGCCCCATTCGTTCCAAGAACGCAAGAACAGAATTTTCTTATCATCCGGTTTGTTTCTAATGATTTGAAGTGCCCCTCTAATATGCTCCTCAAAATTCTGCGGGGTAGCGTTTATATATATACCTTCATGCTTGCCTGCTCTTGGAGTTCTGTCCCACTGTGGGAAGAGAGTAGGGAATACATTGTTCCATTGGTCTTCGGGCATATAGAAAAGCTTCATCACTTTCGGATAATCATATTTCAACGGAGGAAGAAAGGAAAACTTCTTTTGTAATGCTCTTCGAATGATGCGACAATATTTTCCTTGGTACACCATTTCTGCACGGTTTTTTCCCATTGGATTAATGCCATCAAATCCTAGTTTGATAAAGATTTCATAAACCTCAGAAGCACTGTCCAGATTAGGAACCACTCTGCTCAAAGAGCCATCTTCATTGCGCTTTATGGTGGTTGTGGCTGAGCACATAGCAACGAAGTATATACCTTTCAATCCGCTTTCTTTGGCTAAGTCACGCCAGAGTTGTATAAAATGACGGACATCCTTAAAGTGGTAAGGGTCGAATATCAAGAACAGTGGTTTGCCATCTACAGTAATGTAGCGATGATCTCTGAATGCTTTGAGTACATAGTTGAAATGAGCGATGTAATCTTCATCCCCGGGATACAGCTGTTCGCAGATCATTTGGTTGCCACCTTTGTTCTTCCAGGTATTCGTTTTCCAGTCATGGTTTGCCCATGCCAGGCAGAAAGGAAAATCTGGCTTGCCGGAATTTAGTACTTCATCGAAAGGACGCTGCAACAGGCGCTTACCGTTACCCATCCAGTAATGCCAGTAGCAGAATCCTTCTATACCTGCTTCGCGTGCCAACTGGGCCTGCTGCTCTCGAGTCTCAGGCAAACGAAGATCATAGAAACCTAAATCTGCCGGTATTCTAGGCTGATAGTGCCCATGAAATACCGGACGAGCCTTGGCTACATTCGTCCATTCTGTGAATCCCGGTCCCCAAACCTTGTCGTTTTCGGGAATCGGGTAAAACTGTGGCAGATAAAAAGCTATAACTCTTGCTTTCATTGTATTTCTTTATTTAAAATCTCACGATATCACCTAATCCATAATGAGGTAAAGCGAGATACATTTGGAATATCGATAATAACACCAGGATTGTAATTCCCATCCATTTCTGTTTGAATGTATATACGATCCCTGAAAATAAGAAAATGTTAACGATACAGTATAACTGACTGATTCTCAAAGCTAGAACTGGGAGAAAAGCCAAACTTGTATGCAAGAACAGCCCTAGTGCCACTATTTTTATTACAACATTATAGTTTTCATTGAAGGCGGTGATTGTCTTTCGAAAATATAATGTGTAGTAAAACAACATCACGGAGACAAGGTGTACAGGATCAAAGACATTTATGTTTACTGTCATTTTTCCTTTTTCCATTGCCTGCTGGTAGATGGCTAGTTTGTTACCGATAAGTGGAATATCTGTATTCAGCAGCATACTGATACCACCGAAATATATGAGATAGCTTAGGGGGATGAGTAACGCTATCATTATATTTTCTTTGCGGTTGAAATCTTTATTGCCAAACATAAGTGTTGGTAGCAGAGCTAAGGAGGAATAGTGGAAGAATGAGCCAACTATGATCAGCAGTAATGCTTTTCTTTTTTCTTTTTTAGCTATGTGGTACACAGCCAACAAGAATAAAGCAGACACAACTCCAGCTCTAATTTGTGTCATTTCATGCAATACAAAGTAGAAACTTATATATAACATCATTGGCACGAAAATGCATTGCAAGTTTTTTTTGAATGCATATAGCTTGATAGTGACACCAAGGAATGCATAAACTAAAAACAAAAGATGCACATTATCTGTAAATACATTTAGAACAGCAGATATGAGAGTAAACGATGGTTCTACCATACCCATCTCAGAACTCTGATAATAATGCTGGAAAGAATACTCGTAATTTTCAGAATCAGGATCCAGACCTATTTCGCGTAATCCTGCTATGAGAACCATAACGAATCCCATCAAGATATATAGAAAAAATCTATATCGCTTGATGTAATCTTCCAGATAACAAAGTATAATCGTTATCAAAAGTACTGATAGTAAAATGTATCCCATAATTTATTGTTTCCTTTATAATACTGTTTGCCTTTTATTCACTACCTTATGAATCAGTGAATGCAATAATTTTCGTTCGGCTTCCGAAAAGCCCCATACGTATATCAATATAGACATTACCATGACTGAAGAAATCACGATTAGCCCAAATCTTTGAAAACCTGTTATCGGTAACTGAAGCAAGAACAGTTCCAACATACTCGTTATGCCCAGTATGAAGAAGGCAGGAAGTATCAGATGTTTATAATAACTTCTCAGCTTCAGTTCTGGAACAGCTTTTCTCAGCATCACCAATCTTATATTGTGAGCTATCAGACACAAGACTATCATAACGATAAAGATAGTATAAGAAGGACAGTCTAGTATAAACAGCCCCCAACAAACAGGAATGTTCATAATGGTAAGACTTTCTACATATAAACTATACTTTCTGATTTTTCCTGTAGCTTGTATAATGATAGTAATCGGATTATGTAAAGTCAAAACCATCGTATATATAATATAGAGTCTGCAAAAGAGTATGATTTCAGGTGTGCTGTATCCTAACCAGAATTGCAGTACATATTCCGTTTCCAACATCAAAGGCATTGCAACCAAACACAGTAAATACAAAATTGCCTTATTGGCAGAAAAATAAAGTTGCTGTATATATGGCATATCCTGGCACGAATAGGATTTGATTAATGTTGGACGGAATGCAACAACTATACTATTGCTCAACGTGTTGATGGCATTGTATAATTGGTTGCCAATACAAAATGCAGCATTTACCAGTGGACCAAAGAAGATATTGAGCAAAATGATACTTCCCTGAGTCATGCCCATTCCAGACAAAGCACCATAAAATGTCCATCCAGAGAATGATATCAATTCTTTGTATAGCTCCTTGTCTATTCCTTTTGTTGTATATCTGCATTCGATGTATTTGCGAGAAGCAACAAGCATATAAACTACCATCACTAATCCAGATTCAATCATCATGGCTCCACTATATAAAATAAGATGATCGATACCAAACATACAGATCAAAGCCGCAATCATCAATTTTATGAAACAATCTACAGAAGATACGAGTGCATATACTCCCATATCTTCATTAGAGAAGATTGCTCCTATATATGGTATCTGAAGTAAGGTAAAAACAAACGAGAATATAGAAAACTGGAACACCCAGCTTGCAGCAGACAGCCTATCTACAGGTATTGTCATCTGTGTGGAAACAAACCAATTTCCTACAAGCTCAAGAACTAGAATTGTGATAATCGAAAACACAATAACTAAATTCACACTGGCAGAGAATACTCTGGTTAGCTTTTCCTTCTCACCCAAACCTATTGCGTAAGAATAGAATCGCTGCGTGGCCATCGCTAGAACACTGCTGATACAGGTGCCAGTAGTAACCACACCTGCCACAGCATTGTATATGCCATAATCCTCAGTACCAAGACCTTTCAGAACCCAGCGCACAGTATAGAGATTGACAATGGTAATAATGAGCATTCTGGCAAATAGCACCAAAGTATTGGTGGCTATTCGCTTCGAATGGTTACTATGATTCAGTTCATTCATATTCCTCATTATTATTATTTCTACTCTCTAAAAATCATTTTTCTAATGGAATATACAGTCACGACGATAAAAGCCAGAAAAGTCATTCCGAGAACAAACAGCATTCTCTTAGGTCCTGCCGGCTTCAATGGCACGGATGCACTCTGCAGGGTCGTAAAGGCTGGAGTTTGCATCAGAAGTTTCGCCTGAGCCTGCTGCACCTGAGCCTGAAGACTCGTGTATGTGTTGTAAAGCAACTGCATCTCATTCTCCATATCGTTGGCTTTCAGGCGGTAACTTTCTAATACCACATCCTGGTTGGCATCAGAATAACTGCCATACTGCTGTCTGATGCGCTCATATTTTGACTTGGCATCACTGCTCAACTTCTTGTAGTACTCTAAGTCTTTCTTCGCTTTCTTGGTACGATAGGAAGTGATGAAATCCTGAAGTTTAGCCTGAACCGTATCAGCAAGGGTTGCACATATCAGAGGATCCTGATCTTCTACGGTGATGGAAATTACATAGTTCTTCTTATCAATATTACATTTGATGTTTTTGCTCATAAGTCGGGCTATCTGATCCTGACGTCGGGTAAGTTGGAATGGATTAGCTTTTCCGTTTTTACTTACGGGTGTAGAATCAGGTGTAGCAAACAGCTGTTTTACGGAATTATACGCTTTAGACCACCAAGGTGTCTGTCGCTTGGTGGCAAGGTAATCATAATAGGTAGTATTGATACTTCCATCCTTAGATTTCACCTTGACATCGAACATACCGACCATAAAGTCGTTGGATTCTATCAGCTCAGGGTAGAGTTCCGGAAAGATCGCGTCACCGTTTGCAGAACTTCCCCCTAAGTCGAAGCCGAATGAAGAGGCAATATCACCTAATGAACTCGAACTGAAGCTTGATATTTCCGGAGCCAATTTTGCTGTACTTGAATAATACCTTGGCACGCAGAGGATGAGCAGGCAAGAGAGTACGAAGGTGACAGGAAGAGCTATCAGATACTGTTTCTTATGCTTCTTCATCTCCTTGGCTATTGCCACCACATCTATTTGTTTGAGATGTTCTTCTTTATTTTCCATTGTTTATCTTGTTTACAAAAACCTTATTAATCTAATTCCTATATATTATATAATGTAACGTATGTATTGTTGAATTATTGTATTTTGGCGAATTTTATCTTTCCGATTCAGGTTTATAGACCGACTTTTCGTAAGGAATGTTAAAGTAACTGCAAAAACTACAATAAAATGAGTGTTTATTCAGTTTTATAGATAAAACATTGATATGAAGAAAGTTTTCTGTTTAGTTTCGCTTTGCCTCCTTACTATAGCGTGCCCACAATCATTAAAGGCACAATATTGTTTTCAGGAAGATGCGGAACCTACAAAATTAAGACTCGATAGTGCCCTGGAATACCGAATAGATATGCAGGCTACTTTTTCAAAGGGCAAAACACCCCTTTGGCTCAACGCCAATCGTTATGGTTTAAGTTCTCTGAAAGAGGCGAATGCCTATCTAAGAGGCAGTTTGATACGACCTCTATCCACAGATAATCATCGCAGATGGGGAGTAGGTTATGGTGTAGATCTGGTATTGCCCACTCATTTTACCAGCAGGTTTATTGTGCAGCAGGCTTTTGCAGAAGTAAGATGGCTGCATGGTGTGCTCAGTGTGGGTGCTAAAGAATATCCGATGGAATTGAAGAACCAGACGCTTTCCAGTGGTAGCCAGACGCTGGGCATTAACGCTCGACCTGTACCGCAGGTAAGATTAGCCTTACCGGAATATTGGACGCTACCTATTTTAAATCATTGGGTTCAACTCAAGGGACATATCGCTTTTGGAAAATTCACCGATGAAAACTGGCAGCATGATTTCACCCAGCGCAAATCCAAGTATTCGGAAGGCGTGCTCTATCATAGCAAGGCAGGCTATCTGCGAATTGGAAACGATGCCGCATTCTGCCCTTTGAGTATCGAATTGGGCTTGGAAATGGCAGCACAGTTTGGTGGCAAGCCATACACCTATGATGGAAATGGCGGACTCAAATGCAAGGCTACAGAAGGTGGATTAAAGGGAATGTGGCATGCTTTTATTCCTGGCGGTCATGATGATGGTGAAGGTCAATATGCCAATATCGCCGGCAACCAGTTGGGCTCTTGGCTCATGCGCATCAACTATAATGCTGATACCTGGAAGTTGGGCATTTATGCTGATCATTTCTTCGAGGATGACAGTCAGATGTTTATGCTTGATTATAATGGTTATGGCGAAGGAAAGGAGTGGCAGAGCAAGAAAAGCCGCCGTTACTTTATGTATTCCCTCCAGGACATGATGCTGGGTGCGGAACTGAATATCAAATATGGCAGATGGTTACGAAATATTGTTTTGGAGTATATACATACTAAATATCAGAGTGGACCATATAACCATGATCATACCGTGAATATTCCTGATCATTTGGCTGGAATGGACAATTATTACAATCACAGTAACTATACTGGCTGGCAGCATTGGGGGCAGGTAATGGGTAATCCGCTCTATCGTTCGCCAATCTATAATACAGATGGAAAGATTGAGGTGAAGGATAACCGTTTCATCGCCTATCACCTGGGATTTGATGGTCAGCCTTCCGATAAATTCGGCTATCGTGTACTCGCCTCCTATCAGAAGGGCTGGGGAACCTATGTCCTGCCATTTACGAAGAAGCATCATAATGTCAGCTTCATGGCAGAAGGCAGCTACCACTTCTTGAGAAGATATACGGTAAAGGCCGCTTACGGAATGGATTTCGGCAGTACAGAGATGCTGGGCCACAATAGAGGATTCCAGATTACCCTGACAAGACAAGGTATCGTCAAGTTCTAACTTTATGAAAGAGAAAAGATTATGAAAAGAATGATATATTTGATAGCAGCTATCAGTCTGGTACTGAGTTCCTGTACCCTAGAGACGAGCGATAATGGAGATTTTGATGGATTCTGGCATCTGGAACGGGTAGATACGTTGGCTACGGGCAACTATCTCGACCTTTCCAGGGAACGTGTATTCTGGGGAGTGCAGCATAAGCTGATATCTTGTGCCAGTATTACCCCCACGAATATGTACAGCTTCCGTGGCTATTATTTCCGATTCGAACAGACTGGTGACAGTCTGATCCTGCATTCGCCTTACAAGAACAACTGGCATCAGGATCATGGAGAAAATGGTGGTGATATTCCTGCAACCGTTGTGAATGACAGTATCAGAAGCTACGGCATCAACAATCTGCGAGAAGCTTTTTACAAAGAGAAGCTCAAGGGCGATAAAATGATGCTCCGCTCTAAGATGTTGAGGCTATACTTCACTAAATTCTAAAAAACAATTCGTAATTCAATTCTCCTTTCACACTCATTAACATTTTCTGATTATCAGAAGCTTAATGGTGAAAGGAGTTTTGTCCGATTATACGAGAAAGGAAAAGACTGGATAAGTTGGTGCACAGCAGTTGGTTTCCGCTTGCACAACACGTGTTGTGCGAGCGCATATCAGCTGTTATGCAAGCGCACAACAGCTGTTGTGCGGCTGGAGATATTAACTTCTCCGAAAACAGATATTAATCTTTCCGACAACTTCTCCTATATGTTCCGACAACTTCCATTGCTTTTTACGATTGATTATTACGCTTGCTAATGGTACAAGAACCTATTCCTTCTGCATCTTTCGTTAGGTTTGCAAGTGAACTAGAAGTATCTAAAGCTCCAAATACTACTTTGTCAGCTATGTTGATGATATATTTGTTTCTCACTCGTGCACTTTGCTTGGAGTTGCGGGGAAGATGGGAGAGGGCATATAGTATCTCTGACATATAAAGAATTTATATCCTATAACGATGCAAAAACACGAATAATTCTCTGAAAATCAAAGAAAACAATAACCTTTTTGTAGATTTATCTGGAAATATTTGGTATTTTGAAAACTTCTGTGTATTTTTGCAGGAAATAAGTGATATTTGTTATTTAGAAAACAAATTTTTATAAAAGGAGTAGTATGACAACATTAAATATACAAGCAGCACAGAATGAAATTATTCGTCAGGTGCTTAATACACAAGATATCCATCTTTTGGATAGGATAAGAAACCTTTTTGCAAATAAAGAGGCAAATGAGGCGTGTATGGTTCAAGAGGAGCCTTGTATGACTAAAGACGAAATTCTATCAGGTTTTGACAATGCCCTCCATGAGCTGAAATCCTATCGTGAAGGAAAGCTAGAGCTTAAACCATTGGAGGACGTGTTGAAGAAGAATGGCTTAGTTTGATATGCAATTTAAGAAAGGAGTAAAATATGAAAGCAAAGAAATTAAAAGCCTAAGTTGAGGGATTAAATGAATAAAAAAATCGCCCTGAAAGGTGAAGCATTAATTATGCTTGTCCTTTCTGGGGCGATTAAACTACTAAAGTTTTATCTTATTTTTAGCCTATATTACAAGATCTTGTGATACAAGGCGATGATATCCTCCTTAGAAACCTCACGAGGGTTACCTGGAGTACATACATCGGTGAATGCCTGCTCGGCAAGGGCAGGGATGTCAGCCTCTGTGATGCCCAATTCGCTGAGATGCTGTGGAATACCTACCAACTTAGACAACTCCTCGATAGCATTGCAGGCTGCCTCTGCTGCCTCCTGATCGGTCATACCATCCTTGTAAACACCAACTACCTTGGCAATCTGTACATACTTAGGTACACTTACCTTCATATTGAAACGCATCACGGTAGGAAGCAGGATGGCACAAGCTACTCCGTGAGGAACATCATGAAGGGCACTCATTGGGTGAGCCATACCATGGTCAACGCCCAAACCTACATTAGAGAATGCCATACCGGCAATATACTGAGCTACGGCCATACCATTGCGACCCTCAGGATTGGTAGGGTCATTCACTGCGATAGGCAGGTACTTATGAATCATCTCGATAGCCTTGAGCTCGAACATATCACTCATCTCCCAAGCTGCCTTGGTAATCAAGCCTTCAATAGCGTGAGTCATCGCATCCATACCGGTAGCTGCGGTGAGACCCTTTGGCAAAGAGTACATCAGCTCTGCATCTACGATTGCAACGGCTGGAATATCGTTAGGATCCACGCATACCATCTTCTGCTGGCGCTGCTCGTCGATAATCACATAGTTGATGGTGGTCTCTGCTGCAGTACCAGCTGTAGTAGGAAGAGCTACGATAGGCAAGCACTTGTTCTTGGTAGGAGCAACTCCCTCCAGAGAAACGATGTCGGCAAACTCTGGGTTAGTAACAACCACGCCGATACCCTTTGCCGTATCCATGGAACTACCACCACCGATAGCGATGATAAAGTCTGCCTCAGCATTCTTGCAAGCCTCAATACCTGCAGTAACATTAGAAACTGTTGGGTTTGGCTTTACGTCATCAAACACCTCGTAAGCGATGTTAGCCTCGTCCAATACGTCGAGTACCATCTTGGCAACGCCAAATTTCATCAAGCCCTTGTCTGTTACAACCAAAGCTTTTTTCCAACCACGACTAGCGATTACTGTAGGAAGCTCCTTGCGGGCACCTGGACCGAAATAGGAAACTTCATTAAGAATGAATCTGTTTACCATAAATGTCTTTGTTTAAGATTGAATTTATTAATTAATAGTATATTTAGTATATCTATATTGTCATACGATTGTTTATATGCGACAAAGATACGGCTTTTCTGTGATTCTGCCAAGTTTTTCGTGCAAAAAATCATCGGGTAGGGCAAAGATTAAAGACTTATCTCAAAAAATCGGGTGTTTTCTCGCTTTTTCCCTTCTACTATTTTGCCTTTTCAAAATAAAAGCGTAACTTTGCAAAGAAAATAATTTGAAACAATAACATCAACTTATGAAGAAAACTTATTTATTACTTTTAACCGGACTCATTTGCTCATCGGCATGGGCAGATGGTACTTTAGGAGGCTACTTCTACAATCAGCAGGCTGCGCCTACGGGATGGGAGTGGCAAAGTCCTGATTCCGTAGCTGTCAACAAGCAGCAGCCGCATGCTTGGTTCTTCTCGTTTCGCAATGTCGAAGAGGCGAGAAAGGTTTTACCAGAAAACAGTTCTTACTGGAAATCTCTCGATGGATTATGGAAGTTCCATTGGGCTCCTAATCCTGATGAGCGTCCTAAGGATTTCTACCGTACAGACTATGATGTCTCTCAGTGGGACGACATCAAGGTGCCTATGAACTGGAATTTGGCTGGACTGCAGAAAGATGGAAACAACAAGTATGGAGATCCGCTCTATTCCAACCAGCGTGTCATCTTCCAGCACTCCTGGAAGCCGATGAACGACTGGAAGGGTGGAGTGATGCGTACACCTCCTACCGACTGGATGACCTATCGCAACCGCAATGAGGTGGGTTCTTATCGCAGAACCTTCTCCGTTCCTGCAGATTGGAAGGGACAGCAGATCTATCTGAACTTCGATGGTGTAGATTCATTCTTCTACCTATATATAAATGGTAAGTATGTGGGATTCTCCAAGAACTCACGCAACCTGGCTGAATTCGACATTACACCTTATCTTAATAAGGAGGGTGAGGAGAATACTGTAGCAGTAGAGGTTTATCGCCATTCAGACGGTTCTTTCCTGGAGAGTCAGGATATGTTCCGCTTGCCTGGTATCTTCCGCACCGTGGCTCTGGTTGCCAAACCACAGGTTCAGGTAAGAGACATCAAGGCTATTCCTGACTTGGATGAAACCTACAGCCATGCCACCTTGCATATCACTGCCCAGTTGCAGAACCTTTCCAGGAAGGCCATCAAGGGTTATACCTTGCAGTATTCACTCTATGCCAACCGTCTCTATTCCGACGACAATGATCTGATGGAAGGCGTTACAGCTTCTACTTCTCTCGTAGGAAAACTGAATTCCAAGGGAGAGATAGTTCTGGAGACTACGCTCGATGCTGCCAACAAGGTGAAGCTCTGGAGTGCAGAAGCTCCTTACCGTTATACATTGGTAGGAGAATTGAAGGATGCCAAGGACAGAACGGTTCAGACCTTCTCTACCATCGTGGGTTTCCGAAAGGTGGAAATCAAGGAGACTCCTGCCGAGAAGGACGAGTTCGGATTAGCTGGAAGATATTACTATCTCAACGGACAGCCTATCAAGCTGAAGGGTGTCAACCGTCATGAGAACAATACGCTGTTAGGTCATACTGCTACCCGCGAGCAGATGGAGAACGAAATCTTCCTGATGAAGCGTGGAAACATCAACCATGTGCGCAACTGCCACTATCCTGATGCACCTTACTGGTATTATCTCTGCGATAAGTATGGTATCTATCTGGAGGATGAAGCTAACCTCGAAAGCCATGAGTACTACTATGGCAAGCAGAGTCTTTCTCATGTACCTGAGTTCCGCAACGCTCATATAGCCAGAAACATGGAGATGGTACACGCTACCGTGAATCATCCTTCTGTAGTAATCTGGAGTTTGGGTAACGAAGCTGGTCCTGGCAAGACTTTCGTAGATTGCTATAATGCCATCAAGGCTTATGATACCAGCCGCCCTGTTCAGTATGAGCGCAACAATGATATCGTGGATATGGGTTCTAACCAGTATCCTTCCATCGCCTGGGTTCAGGGAGCCGTACAGGGCAAGTACAAGCTGAAGTATCCGTTCCACATCTCTGAGTATGCTCACTCTATGGGTAATGCCTGCGGTAACCTGATAGATTACTGGGATGCCATCGAGAGCACCAACTTCTTTATGGGTGGAGCTATCTGGGACTGGGTTGACCAGGCTCTTGACAAGCAGGACCCTGTTACCGGAAAGACCTACTGGGCATACGGTGGTGACTTCGGTAAGGACAACAAGCCAAACGATGGTATGTTCTGCATGAATGGTATCGTTCGTCCAGACTTCTCACCTAAGGCTCAGTACTATGAGGTAAAGAAGGTTTATCAGAATGTAGGCGTGAAGGCTGTGGATATGAAGCAGGGACAGATTGAAATCTTCAACAAGAACTACTTCGAGCCTCTCAAGAATTACCAGATTGTATGGTCTCTCTATAAGGATGGCGTCTGCATTTCAAAGAATCAGCCATTGCAGGGTGCCAAGAATATCGTGGGTCCTCGTGAAAAGGGCTTCTATACCTTGCCATACGACTATGCAAGCCTCGATCCAAAGAGCGAGTACTTCGTAACAGTCCAGTTCCTTCTGGGTAAGGATATGCCTTGGGCGGCCAAGGGTTATCCGCAGATGGAAGAGCAGTTAAGAGTGAAGGGCGCTGATGTTGCTGCTCCTTCTATCGCTACTGTTGCCAAGAACGGTAAGGCGATGAAGCTTTCGGTAGATAAGGCGGCTAAGCGTGCCAACATCCATGGTGGCAACTTCCAGGTGGCATTCGACCTGAATACCGGTGCTATCTATAGCTTGAAGTATGGCAGCCAGGATATCATCAAGGATGGCAATGGTCCTAAGCTCGATGCATATCGTGCTCCTACAGACAACGATGCCGGTATCGGATACCACAATGCATGGTTCAAGAATGGTCTGTACGACCTGCAGCATGTAGTGAAGAACTGGAACTATACTGCCAAGAAGGATGGTACTTACCAGCTCGACTTTACGGTAGAGAGTCAGGGTAAGGAGGGATGCGATGTGAATTACAGCAACCGCGACCGTGACCCAGAGTCTTGCTATAACTTCGAAAAAAACAAGCATGCCTTGACTGATGCTGACCTGAAGTTCACTTCACGCCAGATTTATACAATCTATAAGGATGGTTCTATCGAGATGCAGAGTGCCATCGGTGCTAACCGTTCCAAGGTCATCTTGCCTCGTATCGGCTATTCTATGGTATTGCCAAGCGAGTTGAACCAGTATGATTATTATGGACGAGGACCTGTCAACAACTATAACGACCGCAAGACCAGCCAGTTTATCGGTTGGTACCACAGTCCGGTAGCAGAGCAGGGCATCATGCTTCCTAAGCCACAGGCACAGGGCAACCGCGAGGAGGTTCGTTGGTGTGCCGTTACTAACGACAACCAGCAGGGTGTAGTATTCATCTCGGACAGCACAATGTCTGCCTCAGCATTGCCTTGGAGTCAGCAGGAGTTGACTTTGGCAGCACATCCATATCAGTTGCCAAAGAGCAGCGGTACTCACTTGCACCTCGATGCAAAGGTTACAGGATTGGGCGGTGCCAGCTGTGGACAGGGTGGTCCTTTGACACCAGATCAGGTACGCAGTACTCCTACCACCTTCGGATTCATCATCCGTCCAGCGGTGAAGTCAGAGCTTGGAAATATCGTGAAGGTTTCAGCTACCGGTCGTGAAATGATGAAGGAGGTTATGAAGAAGATGCAGCAGAATCAGCAGACATCCGGTCTTCAGATTGCCTTTGCTTCCAGCCAGGAGCCTGATGAGGGTGATGCTGCCTACTTGGTAGATGGCGATCCTTCTACATTCTGGCATACGATGTATTCCATTACATTGGCTAAGTATCCTCACTGGGTTGACTTCGATGCTGGCAAGCAGAAGGTTATCAAGGGCTTTACTTATCTGGCTCGCCAGGATGGTTCTCTGAATGGTTGCATCAAGGATTATGAAATCTACGTTAGCAACGACAACAAGACTTGGGGTGAGCCAATCCTGAAGGGTCATTTTGAGAAGACAGCCAAACTGCAGAAGGTGATGTTGAACAAGCCTGTCAAGGCTCGCTACTTCCGTCTGCGTGCATTGAATGAGCAGAATGGTCAGGATTATGCTTCTGGTTCAGAGTTTACACTGATTACTGAATAATAAGTGGAAAATAAGAAAAAGGCTGGTGCATATTGCATCGGCCTTTTTTAGTTAAAACATATATTGCTTTCATTTTTCCCGGGATATATATAAACAAAAAGTGGATTAACCTTTCGATTAATCCACTTTTGTGATTCCGTTGGGGTTCGAACCCAAGACCCACAGCTTAGAAGGCTGTTGCTCTAATCCAACTGAGCTACGGAACCAACACTACCATTTTTCATTAGCGAGTGCAAAGGTAATACTTTTTTGTGAATCCACCAAATATTTTGGGATATTTTTTTCTTTTATTTCAATATTACGTAAATTCTTTATAGCAAGAGCATCTTCTTCGATTATTTTTAAAGCTTTTGCCCTTACAGGGCGCAGAGCTAAAGCAACAAAAAAACCAGGGTGTTACCCTGGGGATGTATGAATCCCGCTAGGCGTCCCGGCGGATTTGCAATCCGCCGTAAAAAAAGGTTCGACCTATTAAAACTGGGGGATTTGTAATCCCCCAACAAAAGAAAAAGCATACTTCTTTGCTGCGGATTGCAAATCCGCAGAGCCTAAATAGGTTAGGACATTTTTTAACGCCGGATTGCAAATCCGGCGAGACACCATCACAGAATTTTTCGCTTGTGGCTCAAGAACGGGCTGAAGGCCCAAAAGCTCCTAGCCCAGGGCAACGCCCTGGGTATAGTAGCAGTCAGCAAGGCGCCCTGTAAGGGCAAAAGCTTTGTGTATTGATTGGTACTTGAAAGCTGTTGCCCTTACAGGGCGCAGAGCAGATGCAACAAAAAACCCAGGGTGTTACCCTGGGCTATGAGCTTTTGCCCTTTCAGGGCGTATTGTATGTGACTTATGGCACACCCTCCTATGAGCTTTTGCCCTTTCAGGGCGTTTGAAAGTGCAATCCTTTGATGTACCTTTAATTTTATTATTTCAGTTTCTTGAGATAACCCTCAGCACGGGTATCTCCCAGCTCCTTTGCTTTTTCCAGGTTCTTGCGAGCCTCTTCCTTCTGCTTGTTCTCCATCTGGAGCAAACCGAGGAGGAGATAGCCATCGGCATATTCTGGAGCAATCTCTATGCAATGCTTGGCTGCACTGATGCCTTCTGCATATCGCTTCACACGCAAATCAAGACTAGCCCATTCTGCAAAATATGTAGGCTCGTTAGGAGCGAGGTAGCAGGTACGGGCAATATCTATCAACGCTGGCTGCCACATGCGCAACTTGGTTTCAGCCTTGTATCTTGCATAGAAAAATGCAGGATTAGCAGGACGGACTATCGAATCATACATATTGTAGTCGGCTATAGCACTACGATACTCTCCCTGTTCTGCCTGGAAATCACCACGAGCCAGATAGTAAGGACCAGCCATGGTGCCCGAGTTCTTAGCCTCATTGACTGCACTGTCCAGCAAAACCTTAATCTCTGTAGCAGGAGCCTTGAGCTGAATCTTAGCCTGAGCAGCTTCCAGGAAGATTTCCGGGTTCTTGACCGAAGTCTTGGTCAGGGCGATGAACATATCGTATGCCTTCTGATAATTACCCTTGGTAAAGATGATGCGTGCCTCCTGATGCTGATATACAGGATTGGCATTGATGGCGTATGCCTTCTGTGCCTCTTCTATCGCCTTGTCGTAAGTCCAGGCTGTATAGGCAGAATCACCCTTATAGATCAGTTTCTGATAGATGACATCAGAATAATTGGAGTGGGCTTCATCCTTGGCAGAAGATTTCTTGATTCCCTCTTCCATACATTTGGCAGCCTCGGCAAACTCGTTCTTATCTACAAGAAGAGTTGCTTTTTCCTTATAGCCGAATGCAGAAGCAGGGAACTTTGTCATAAACTCATCTGCATACTTGTCATAGATGTCGCGGGACACCTGAGACTTGTTGAGCGTCATCATCGTAATCGCCTCCTGTTCGGTATCAGGAAGAGCAGTACGGATGCCTGTTTCGCGAAGGGCTGCATCCAGTGTGGAAAGACCCGTCACCTTCAACTCCTTGGCATAGTTGGCATCAATGGCAGTTACCTGACCGTTGCTATGCATGATACCAATCACCTGTCCGCTTTTGTTGACGAATGGGCAACCCACTGCATTGTCCGGTACGGTGTTGGAGAAGATGTAGTAATTGTAAGTTTCCTTAAACTTCTCAACGCTTGCGATATCCTCCTGCTGGAAAGGTGACTTCTTGATAGAATAAGGAACGAGCCAAACCTTGCTGCCCGCAGGTGATTCTGCTGTTGCAATGTTGGCAGCCGTGGTATTACCCAGTACCCTGAACTTAGCCACATCGTAAAGCTCATCGGCTCCGAGGATGGCATCCACGTCCATCGACTTTCCGCTGGCATCCACGATGGTAGCCTTCACAGCACCGATAAACGGTTTGAAGGTACCGATAGCCGTTCCCTTGTTATCAATAAACACACCTTGTGTAGAAGAGATGATGTTACCATCCTTGTTGAAGGTGGTGAGTGTAAATACGCTCTTGGCGGCTTTCTGTACAGAGCCTGGCTGAGCGAAGAGGGATGATGCACCCAGCATCAGTCCCATCAGTATCATATTTATTCTTTTCATATTCTCAATAATTCTTTGGCATTGGCAAGAGCTGCCTGCGTGATGTCACTGCCACTGAGCATCTGGGCAATTTCCTCAATGCGCTCCTGGTTGTTGAGTTCTTTCATGTGCGAGATGGTTCCATTCTCGGTTTCCTCCTTCAATACCTTGTAATGATGGCTTCCCTTGGCAGCAATCTGTGGCAGATGAGTGATGGAAAGTACCTGTCGGTTCTGGAGTCCCATCTCTTCCATGATATCTGCCATCTTTTCTGCTATCTTACCGCTTACGCCGGTATCAATCTCATCAAAGATGATGGTTGGCAACTTCACGGCTCCACTGATCATAGCCTTCAGCGAGAGCATTACACGAGCAATCTCACCACCCGAAGCAACCTGACTGACAGGCTGTAGCTGGGTACTCTTGTTGGCACTGAAGAGGAAGCTGACCTTATCGGCACCATTTCCAGACAGTGGCTTTTCTGCAAAGGCAATCTCGAATCTCACATTCGGAATGCCCAGCGGGATGAGTCTGCCCTTCATCTCTTTTTCGATGGCCTTTGCTGATTTCTGACGGATAGAAGTGAGTAGGGTAGCTTGCTTTTCAGCCTTGGCAAGGAGAGCTGCAACTTCTTTTTCCTTCTCTTCGATGTCTTCATCGCCATTATCGATATGTGCAAGCTGTTCTGCGATGCGGTCACGGGTAGCGATAAGTTCTGTTACCGTTTCCACATGGAACTTCTGCTGCAGGGTGTAGAGCTTGTCCAGACGGGTATTGATGGCATCCAATCGGTTAGGATCGAATTCCACGTGATCTACACTACTGCTGATTTCCTGTGCGATGTCTTTCAGTTCGATATAGCTGCTCTGCATTCTGCCAGCCACATCAGCCATGCTTGGATAGACATCACAGATATTTTCCAGTTGATGAGTGGCATTCTTCAGTTTGTCAAGTATGCTGTCGTTTTCTCCTGAAAGTGCACTGTCTGCCTCGTAGAGAGCGGTCTTGATGTCCTCCGAATGGCTCAGGGTTTCTGCTTCCTGTTCCAGCTGTTCCAATTCGCCTTCCTGCAGATTTGCATCCTCCAGTTCCTTATGCTGGAAACGCATAAACTCTTCGTTCTCACGGTTCTTGGCAATCTCGGCTTTCAGCTCTTCCAGAAGTTCCTTAGCTTTGCGATAGGCATCATACTCCTTTTGGTAAACCTTGATCTGGTCGGCATCCTGAGCGATGATATCCACCACATTCAACTGGAAGTCTTCCTTCTGCAGAAGAAGATTCTGATGCTGCGAATGGATATCCACGAGTTGCTCTCCCAATTCTCTCATACGGGTGAGAGGCACCGGGGTATCATTGATGAAGGCACGGCTCTTGCCGGCTGCAGTCAACTCTCTTCGGATGATCGTATCATCGGCATCATAGTCGATGTCGTTATCATCAAAGAATTTCTGCATACCATATCTAGAGAGATCGAAGTGAGCCTCTATCACACATCGGTCTGTTCCAGCCTTGATCGCCTTGCTGTCGGCACGGTTACCCAGAATCAGTCCGATGGCACCGAGGATGATACTCTTTCCTGCTCCTGTCTCACCCGTGATGACGGAGAAGCCAGGATAAAGAGAGATGTTCAGCTCGTCGATGAGCGTGAAGTTCTTGATATATAATTGCTTGAGCATATTTTATTCTACTTTTTGATAAAGATATGAAGGGAAAGCTGATTCTGATTTTCAGAAGCTTCCGTTCTGGAAGATGATCTCATGAAGATTCCAACCTGAAAAATCTATCCAGACAGATGATTCCTGAAAGATTATTCCTTGACCAGATCCCAGTATTTATTCTGTGAAGGATTGATGGAGAAGAGGAGTTCATAGATGCTCTCCTTTTCCTTTTGGGTTCCCTTGCCGCGATAGATGTTGGCAAGTTCATCCTTCTTGAAATCGGTCCATATCTGTGGCAACAAACTGAGCGGGCGGTTTTCCTTCGCCTTCTTCAGTCCTGTTTCCAGGGCTGCGGTTATCTCGGTACGACCTCTTTCCGCATTATTTGCCATCTCGTCGAGTCCTTTCCGATAGTAGTCATACTGCAACAGCCTGAAGGGTTCCAGTGCTCCATCCAGATAGTCTGAGATGATGGCATATCGGTTGCGGTCATCAGAGAAAGCCTTCCATCCGGGATAATCCAGATTCTGGGCATTGTTTGTCAGATTCATGCAGCGCTGCAGGATGTCTTCACCACCTTTGGGGGCAAAACTATCCAGATCGATGCCGATGATAAGATATGCATAATAGGCAAAGAGAGCAGTAAGCTGATTGTCTATCTGCTGCTCATTGAACTCTAACTGGTCGTATTCAGCAAAACGAAACGTGAAGTTATCGTCCACATTATTATATAAGGTGGAGGTGTATGCCGAATTGAAGACGGGGCGATTGGCCTGTATCAGCGCCTTGCAGGTAAAGAGATTCTGGTCTCTGTCATACTTGGTGACGGTGATATTGAAGTTACAGATGATGCGTTCGTTCTTCTGAAACTGAAGATGAGTCCATTGGCGATTGTTGACGAATTGCTGCAAGGTCTGTTGCAGATTGTCGAATACGCCTTTCTCCGTGCCCGAAATCTGGGCATGGTTGATGGTAATCTTAGCTTGCAGCTCCTGTGCTGAAATCGTAGAAGGACTGCAGCACAGAAGACCAGCAGCTAAAGATACCGGACTAAAACAGGAGAGCCAGCTCGTCAATGATGTCGTGAGCCACCTCAGTCTTCGGTTTCTTTTCATATTCTTTCTTTCCCTTTTCAGAGATGATGGTAATCTGATTGTCGTCAGTACGGAAAGTAGTGCCCGGATTACGGGTAGAGTTGAGCACGATGAAGTCGGCGTTTTTCTTCACTCTCTTCTTCTGTGCATTACTCTCTTCATCGTTGGTTTCCAGGGCGAAAGCTACGATTCGCTGATTCTTTTGTTTCATCTGTCCCAAGGCTGCTGCGATGTCATGGGTAGGCACCAGCGTCAACTCCAGGTCATCCTTTTCGCGCTTGATTTTCTTATCAGCTACATTGGCAGGACGGAAGTCTGCTACGGCTGCACAGAGAATGGCTGCATCAGAAGAAGCAAAGGCTGCTGTGGCTGCCTGATACATCTCCTCACAGCTCTCCACATTGATGCGGTGGATAGCAGGACTACAATCTAAAGAGACAGGACCTGCCACCAAAGTAACATCCGCACCACGGCGAAGACATTCTTCGGCAAGTGCGAATCCCATCTTTCCTGAAGAATAATTGCCGATGAAGCGCACTGGGTCTATCTTCTCATAGGTTGGTCCAGCTGTAATCATCACCTTCTTACCGCAGAGGTCTTTCTCCGTATTCTTCTGGTTCTCCGATTCTACATCAGCAACCTCATCGGCATTCTCCATCATCTTGAAATATCTATCCAGGTAATTCACGATGACATCCGGTTCCTCCATGCGTCCCTTTCCCTCTAATCCAGAAGCAAGGAATCCCACTTCCGGTTCGATGATATGGTTACCATAGCCGAGAAGGGTTTTCATGTTAGCCTGGGTAGAAGGATGCTTGTACATATCAAGGTCCATGGCAGGAGCAATGAAGACTGGTGCCTTCATGGAGAGATAGGTGGTGATGAGCATATTGTCTGCAATACCATGCGCCATCTTGCCCATGGTAGATGCAGTACATGGTGCAATGACCATCGCATCCGCCCAGAGACCGAGATCCACGTGCGAATTCCAGGTACCATCACGCTGTGAGAAGAACTCGCTTACCACCGGCTTATGGGTCAGCGCAGAGAGGGTGATAGGGGTAATGAACTCCTTACCGGCAGGCGTAATGACCACCTGTACCTCAGCTCCCTTCTTGATGAGACCACGGATGATAAGACATGACTTGTAGGCTGCAATGGAACCCGTAATGCCCAATACGATTTTCTTTCCTTTTAACATATTATTTTCCCATTCTCTTGTTGAACTCGCGCAGACGGATACGGGTGAGTACCTGCTTGGTATTGTTGGTGAAATCGCTTCCCAATACCCAGGTGAAGTAACCAGGATCCTTGGTCAGAATCTCTGCCACATCCCATCCTTTGTACTTGCCGAAGTTGAATACCTCGTGCTTGCGAGGATTGCCCTTTTCGTCGAGTATCACATTGCCGTCGGCATCCTTCAACTCCTGCCAGACTATGCGGCCGGCAAAATCAACATTGTCGTTGCGCTTGGAGAACTCCGCAAGCTCGTCCATGTCATTGTTGAGCACACGGTCGGCTTCCTCCTGAACACCAGGGGCATAACGATCCAGCTCGCCTTTCAGTACGCAATAGGTAGCCTCGGTATCCTGGTCGGCGCGGTGTGCCTCGAAGTCTTCCTCCATCTTTCTGCCGCAATAGAACTTGTATGCAGCAGCCAGGTTACGACGCTCCATCTTCATAAAGATGTTCTGAGCATCAATGAGGCGACACTTAGAGAAATCGAAATCGATGCCTGCACGCAGGAATTCTTCTGCAAGCATAGGTACATCGAAATGATTGGAGTTATAGCCAGCGAAATCACAACCGGAGAACTCCTGGTTGAAGGTAGCCGCCAACTGCTTGAAGGTTGGTGCATCCTTCACATCATCATTGCTGATACCAGTAAGAGCAACCACCTCTTCAGGGATTGGCTTCCCTGGATTGATAAACTGGTTTTTACGTACCTCTGTTCCATCTGGATACACCTTGATATAGGAGATCTGGATGATTCTGTCTTTCACCATGTCAAGACCAGTAGTCTCTAGGTCGAACACGATCAGAGGCTTAGTAAGATTTAATTTCATTACTTCTAGTATTTATTACTATATATTACTGATAGGGAAGGGGTGTTTAGATGAACCAAGCTCCTTATTCGTTAAGGAGCATTGGCATGATGAGCATGAGGATGTCCTCGTCTTCTGGCTGCTCAGCTGGTACAATGATACCGGCACGGCTAGGATCAGCCAAGTGGAAGACAACCTGATCGCTGTTCAGATTACCCAGGATTTCCATCAAGCTGCTACCTTTGAAACCGATGCTGATGCTGGAACCGCTATATTCGCAAGCCAAAACTTCCTTGGCAGAAGTAGAGAAGTCGATGTCTTCTGAAGAAACCTCGAAACGGCCGCTCTCGATATGGAAACGGATCAGCTGGCTGCTCTCGCTGGCAAATGGCAAAACACGGCGCAATGCACTCTGCAAGCCCTTGCGATCTACGGTTATCTCACATGGGTTGTTGGCAGGAATCACTGAGTTGTAATTAGGATAGCGACCGTCAATGAGGCGGCATTTCAATACGCCATCGCTAAACTGAATCTCAGCTCTGCGTGCATCAAACTTGATGGTTGCCTCATCATCCTTGCTCAGAATGTTCTTCAGCAATGATGCCGGCTTCTTTGGCAGGTTGAATGAAGAAGGAGTCTCACTCTTGACAGTGAAGTTCTTGCTTCTTACCAACTTATGGCCATCACTTGCTACGATGGCAAGCGATTCGGGAGTAAGGTCGAAATAGATACCATTCATTACTGGGCGCAGCTCATCGCTGGCTGTTGCAAAGAGAGAACGGTTGATATTGTCGATCAGCACCTGTGCTGGCAAGACGAGGGTAGTGCAGGCATCACCCATATCCTGTGTTGGAGGATAGTCTTCAGCATTCAAGCCTGTGAAATTATAGAGACCATTCTGATATACAATCTTAATGGCATAACTATCTGTATCTACATCGAAGCTGAGAGGCTGCTCAGGCAACTCCTTCAATGCATCCAGGATGACGCGGTTGGCAACGCAGAACTCGCCTTCGCCATCGCAGTCAGTGAGAGCGATGGTACTCTTGATGATGTTGTCACTGTCGCTTGCGGTGATGGTCATCTCGCCGTTGGCAACTTGAAACAGGAAATTGTCAAGGATAGGCAGAGAATTCTTGCTGCCAATCACCTTAGCAAGCATATTGAGCTTGCTGTTCAATGCTGAACTTGAAACTGTAAATCTCATGAGTCGTTATTTTATATTATTAATTTTCTATATTACTTATCTCATTTTACTTGCTGATGCTCCTTACTTGATGGGTAAATTGGAGCATTTGCGCAATTATGAGCACAAAAATACAAAAAATATTGGGGATAGACAAAAATAATCGAAGAAATGTTTTTGTTTTAAAACTATTTTTAGTAATTTCGCAGTCAGAAAGAAAAATAACAGATAGATTCACTCGTTTTTGAGCCTCTTCATACATCTTTTGATTCTAGATGAAAATGGAGCTCGGCAGGCGAAGGATTGAAACAATTTTTAAAATAATAATATGGAATTACAAGGAAAGGTAATTGCCGTTTTACCTGAAAGAAGCGGCGTTTCTGCAAGAGGTGAGTGGAAGGCTCAGTCTTATGTCATTGAAACTCACGAGCAGTATCCAAAGAAGCTTTGCTTCGATGTTTTCGGAGCAGACCGTCTTGCTCAGTTCAACATCCAGAGTGGTGAGGAACTTTTGGTTTCTTTTGATTTGGATGCACACGAATATAATGGTCGTTGGTTCAACAGTGTCCGCGCTTGGAATATTCAGCGTGTAGATCCTAATGCTGTTGCTGCCATGCAGGGTGGCATGCAGCCTGTTGGTTCTCCATTCCCTCCAGTAAGTGCGGCTCCTCAGGCAGCTCCAGCTCCTGCTCAGGGTGCAACTGCTCCATTCCCTCCAGCTCAACCAGCAGCTCCAGCAGCAGGTGGCAGCGCAGATGATCTCCCATTCTAAGAGAGAAAGCATGTAAGAAAATTGCAAAGAGCATTCGAAAGGGTTTGTTTCCACAATCCTTACGAATGCTCTTTTTCTTTAATTGGACTTCTATACCGGTTTAAAACCAGCAGTAAACTTACCCTTAAGGAAAAAAAGATTTATCCTTAAGGAAAAATATAATTTCCCTTAAGGGAAAATATTTCTAGCCTTAAGGGTAAAAGTTTAGCCCCAAATGGATGCTAAACTTTAACCTGGAAAAAACTTATACTTTTCTATCCCTCTGCTAATCGTTTCGTCTTCTTTTTTCAAAGAATGCCCGGGAGGCTGCAAAGAACAATACCACTGCGGCGGCATTTTCGACCGCTACCATCCAGAAGGCACCACTATAACCGAAATGTTCGGCTACAACACCACCCAGAAGACAACCGATTCCGAATCCCAGGTCCCAACCGGTCAGGATACTGCTGTTGGCAGTACCACGCTGGTCGTGGCGGGCTACATTGATAAACATATTCAGGAAAGCGGGGTACAGGTGACCATTTCCCAATCCTATCAATGCAGCTGAAAGATAGTAGGCTATCGGATGCTTGATGGCTACGAATATCGTAAAACCAACGAGCGATATCAGCATTCCTTCGGCAGCATTCTGGGTCAGCTTACCCTGACTCAAAGCCTTTCTGCCTTGCAATCTGCTCATGAACAATCCCATAGAGAGGATTGCAAAATAGGTACCCGTTCCTCCGGTAATGCCTAATTCCTCCTTACTGTAAATGGCGAGATAGTTGCTCAATACACCCCAGCAGAAACCAAACATGCAGATGTTGATGGCCAACAGCCAGGCGCGGGTCAGGAAGAAGCGGTCGAGCGAGAGCTTCTCCTTGTTTCTGATGATTTCCTTCTCTGGGAGTTTCACCGTTCCAGCTATCACTACAGAAGCAATGGCTACCACAAAGGCTATCCAGAAAAGTACCATATAGCTACCCACCAGATTGTGCAGATAGATACCTATGGAAGGGGCTATCGCCATGGCGAAGTTGTTGCTCAATCCATAAAGACCGATACCCTCATTACGTCTGCTCGCTGGCAAGACATCAATGGCACAGGTACTGTTGGCTACAGTTACCGCTCCGAAGGGTCCACCATGCAGGGTTCGGCAGATGGCAAACATCAAGATGGTACTGGCTGCTATGTATCCTGCAAAGAAGATGGCAAAAGCCGTCAGACAGACCATCAGCACTTTCTTGCGGGAAAATCCATCCACCACATATCCGCTAAACGGACGGATGATGAGTGCCGCCACCGTATATCCGCTCAGAACAATGCCTATCACATCCTTCGTAGCCCCGAAAGTTTCACTCAGATAGAGTGGTAGGAGTGGGGTGAGGAGATAGAAGGCAAAGTAGAGCAGAAAGTTGGTGGTCATCACCTTGATGTAATTCGCATTCCAAAGTTTTTCTTTCATCTCTTCTGTATTTCTTAATTTCAAGATTCTACCCTATACTTATCATTAGCCCAGGGCGAGTATAGCCTGCTTGCGAAAGTTTATATTCTATTCTCTAGCCAGGCATCAATGAGTTTGCGGGCAATCGACAATTTCTCCGGCAGAATAGGGAGATTGTCCTTGCTGAACCATTTGCCGCGGGAAAGCTCTTCCTTCTGAAGATGAATCTCACCATCTACATATTCGGCTGTATATCCTACCATCAAGCCACTTGGGTACGGCCATGGCTGAGAACCGAAATACTTGAGATTCTTGATGGTTAGACCGGTTTCTTCCATCACCTCACGATGAACGGCTTCCTCCAGACTCTCACCTGTTTCCACAAAACCGGCTACCAGGGAATCGAAGTTACCCTTGAAGTTGCGGGCATGAACCAGTAGCACCTGATCGCCCTTCTTGATAAGAACGATGATGGCTGTAGCGAGAGAGGGCCAGACAGACTTGCCACACTCGGTACACTTCTTACTGATATCTGTTGACATCTTCATAGGTGAACCGCATACACCGCAAAACTGGGTGTTCATATCCCAATAGTTCAATTCCTGACATTTTCCCGCTTTCTGATACAACTCAGGGGAGAGCTTGTAAAAGCTAGGACGCAGACCGCACATCTCATATTTCGGATTGTCGGTTACGGGCTCTGGAATAGTGAAAGTCTTCACTTCCGTACCGTCATTCATCGGTGTGATGTTGAGGATGTGGGTCCAAGGCTTGGTGGCTATCGGACTTTCCTCACTACATGGAATCGTATAGGTTCCGTCTTCTCTCTTCTCGAGCAAGATATCTGTCTTGCAAAATATAAACCAATACTTCATAATCTATTATTTTTTCTTTCCGAAAAGCAACTCATAGTCACGCTGGGCTGCAGGCTTGGTCCATGCTTCCGGCACGAACTTCCAGTTGTTGTTTGGCTTGGCATCTACGGTTCCCATCTTTTCGATGGCCTCCATCAGATAGTAACGCTGGTCGCGCTCACTGCGATAGATGATTCTGCTATCCAGACTATCCTTTGGAATACCGGCACCACGAGTGAGGAGCTCGCCGCCGCCATTGCCGCGATAACTGTTCACTGCCACCTTATACCATTTCTTTTCATCGAAAGGCTGGCCATTGCTCATACGCAGAATCTTCACCTTCTCGCCGTTTGGTTTGGTAACATCCACCTCATAATCAATACCGGCAGCACTGTCAAAATTGAAGGAGAGGTTCTTGAAGCCCAGACGCTGCTGGTCGCCCTTGGTCTGGGTATCAAGCAGGAGCAGATGGTCATCAGGACTCTTCATCGTATTCACCCACAGATCATAGCTCATCTCCAGATGCTTGCGGATCTCCTCACCTGTAAGGCGCATCACGTAGAGCTGATTCTCATATTTATAGAGATTGAACATGTCACCAACATAGATAGGTCCCGCCTGGATGGTAGAATTAAACTGGAGGGGCGCATTGAAGGCAATATCAGCATTCGTGATCTGAAGCTGCAGGTTGAGGATGAAGTCATTGAAGGCGCAGCTGCCGAAGAAAGACTCGCGGCTGTGAATGGTATTCTTGAAAGTTCCGATCTGCTTGCTGACAAACTTGTTGATTTCTGCAATCTGAGGCTCGAATGCCTTCAAGAAATCCTCATCAATAGGACATTTTGTCACATCTGGCAGACTGCCAACTATCTTCTTGTCTGTCACAACATACTGTTTCTTGCCATTCACCTTCTTCTTATCCAGGGTAATGGTTACCTCGGCGTCTGCCACATTCAGGGCATTATTGGCAGGATCGAGACACACCACAGGCTTACCTTCCACATTCAGGATCGTCTCATTGTAGCGGGTATGGTCATGTCCGAAGAGTACCATGTCGAAGCCTGGCACCTCCTTTGCTACCCGCAAGGAGGCATCCTCCTCATATTCGGGAGTGACAATACCGCCATCCTTACCGCTGTGGAAGACACCGATGACAACATCCGGTTTCTCCTTCTCCTGGATAATCTTCATCCATTTACGGGCACAGGTCACCATATTCTCAAACTTCATTCCGCTCCAGAGATTCTCTGTCAGCCAGTTGGGAATAGCTGGAGTCAGCATACCGAGAACGGCTATCTTCACACCCTCACGGTTCAGGATGATATAAGGCTTCACATAAGGCTTACCGGTCTTGGTATCAATGATATTGGCACCCAGCACCGGACAATCTAACTCCCTGATCCACTTGTCATAAACCGCATGACCGGTCTCTACATCGTGATTACCGAAAGCCTGGGCATCATACTTCATATAGTTGACTACATCAGCTGCCACATTGCGAGCCTGGGTGTTGACATAATTATAGAAATAGCAGGTAGGTTGTCCCTGAAGGATATCGCCATTCTCCAGGAGGATGACATTGTCCTTATAGGTCTTGCGCAGATCGTTTACATAAGAGGACACGCGTGCCAGGGTTCCTGCCTTCGGTTTGCGATTGATGAAATCGTATGGGAAGAAAGAACCATGGACATCACTCGTCTGAATCACTCTGAGTTTGACGGTGCGCGGCTGAGCCATTGCCTGCGAATTAAAAGTGAGCGCCAACAAGAGCGCTGCGAATAACTTTTTCATACTTTTTCTCGAATTTATTTGTTTCAACTGCAAAATTACAAAAAAGTTGGCAATTACGGCATACTTTTTGTTGGATTCTTATAAAAAACATAAAAAATAGGAGGTATTATACTATGGCATTTGTAGATTATTACAAGATTCTCGGTGTAGATAAGAACATCCCGCAGAAGGATGTGCGCGCTGCATATCGCAAGCGTGCTAAACAGTTTCATCCGGATTTGCATCCTAACGACCCAAAGGCAAAGGCTAAGTTCCAGGCGCTGAACGAGGCGTATGAGGTGATTTCCGATCCGGACAAGCGTGCTAAGTACGACCAGTACGGTGAACAGTGGAAGAATGTAGGAGGCTTCGGTGGTGGAGGCTATGATGGAGGTGCCGGCGGAGGTGCCGCTGGTGGAAATCCATTCGAAGGCTTCGACTTCAGTGGCTTCGGTGGAGGAGGAGGTTTCTCCAGCTTCTTCGAAAATCTCTTCGGCGGAGGTCGTGCCCGCGGTTCACAAGGTGCCGGTTTCGGTGGCTTTGGCGGATTCGGCGGAGCAGGTGCTGGTTTCGGTGCCGGTGCCGAATATGGCACAGGCGGATGCAACGGTGGCTGCGGTGGTCATAGCGCCAGAACGAATACGGGCGAGATGAACATGAATGTGAATATCGACATGTACACCGCACTGCTCGGTGGTGAGGGCATCATCACATTGAGCAATGGTTCAAAGATTAAACTGAAAATCAAACCGGAAACCCAGAACGGTACCAAGGTACGAGTTCGCGGCAAGGGTTATGACAGAGGTGATGGAACCTTCGGTGATCTGATGATTACCTATAACGTGAAGTTGCCTACTGGTTTGAATGAAAAACAGAAGGAATTGCTCCGACAGATGAAGGAAGCAAAGTAAAAGGAAAAAGAGGGTGTGTCACAAGCCATATCCAATACGCCCTGAAAGGGCAGAAGCACCTAGCCCAGGGCATCGCCCTGGGTTTTAGAACAAGTACAAAAAGTCGCCCTGAAAGGGCAAAAGCTTTGATATTGAAAGCTTTTGCCCTTTCAGGGCGACTTTGTTTTTTGCCAACATTACCCAGGGCGATGCCCTGGGCTAGGAGCTTTTGGGCTTTCAGCCCGTCCTCGGCAGCCATTATCTAGACTTATGACACACCCTCTTTTAATCAGAAACCTTGTTCATATTGAAGGCAGAAACCTTGCCATCAGGTGAAACAACTGCAGAAATCTTAAAGAGCTGTTCCTTCTTCGAGCCATCTGTCAAATCTACGTCCTGACGGGCAGAGAACTGTACCTGATACTCATATTCCTCATCGCCAACCTCGCGCTTCTTGATCTGGTAGTCGTTGTTGATGTGCCAGTTCATATTGGCTACATTATCTTTATAGAGCTTGTCCATAAAGGTAACGACATCAGCCTTGGTAGCCGAGTTCTTACCAAGCAAAGATGAGAGAATATCCTCGCAGGTAGCAGTCAATCCATCCGCATTACGGGAATTGATGCTTTGGAAGAACTGACGGAACAATCCACTTACCATCTGCTTTTCTTCTGGCTGGAGGTCACGGCTCTTCACCTTCTTCAGGGCATTTTCTGCTTCTTCGATATGAGCACCATCTATATGAGCATTCAGGTATGCCTGGTAGGCATCAGCTGTATCTGCAGCTTTAGCCACATTCCAGTCGAGGGAATCTATTTTAAGCAAAGCTTCCTGCTTGTGCAAACTGTTAGGATACTTCTGGAGATATGCTTCCAAAGCTTCTTTCGATCCGCTCACTACCGCATTGGTCCAATCCTGGTCGTTCTGCTTCAACAGGTCTAGATGAGCCATGATGGAATCGCGATGTGCTTCATCCGCATCCTTGTAGGTATCGAGATAACTCTGCAGTACCATCGGATCGCTGCTTTGCATCGCATACTCATAAGCTTCCATCTCCTTGTTGCGATTGGCACTGTCGTAGAAGTAATACATAATGCCACACGCCAAGACAGCAAAGATGAATGAGATGATGAAGATAGAGCGGGTATTCTTTTTCTTCTGTGGTTCCTGAGGAGTATTGCCCTCTCCGTCATCATTTCCATTCGCAGTAACACCAGGACGACGTACAGGAGGTACTGGTGGGACAGGAGGGGTTGGAGGGACAGTCTGAGAAGTAGAAGATACTACTTGAGAAGTCGAAGGAATCTCTGAAGCTGGAGAAGATACCGGAGACGGAGATGCAACCGGCGTTTGATCTTTTACTGCTGCAGATGATGCAACAGGATGCGTAACACCCACTGCTATCTCATGGCAGTTTGGGCACATCTCCTGACTGCTGAAATATACCTCACCGCAATGAGGGCATTTGGTGATTTTTCCTGCTATCTCAACGCCACAACTAGGACAGGTTGGAGCCTTATCACTGATCTGGCGACCACATTCTGGACATTTAATAATTGCCATAGTTTTATTTAAAGTTTATATTTTACTAAAATCGTTTCTATGCTTTCAGACCTTATTCACTCTTTACCTTGAAACTAATCATCAAGTTAAAAGCTCCAAGTTCAAAGTTACAATGCCTTATCTGTGTCTGAATCTAATCTCTCTCAATCGATGCCTGCCCATGAATCTGCTCTTATCCACGTAGCCATTGATACCGTTCAGTTTTCCTTTACCGGTATATTGCCACATCTCAAAGTCTCTTCCATCCTTGAGCACAGGTTCTCGTTTGGTATATTGTGCTATCATCAGTTTGTAGCTGTCGAGCTTTCCCAAAAGATAATGGTCATAGAAGTTGGCCCCCGTATAGATGAGCGGCTTCTGTTTGTATGCCTTTTCCACGAGATGCAGGAACTTAAAGAGTGAGTCGCAAAATTCTTCTGTTTCCAAACCACTCTTGGTCTCTACGTCGATCATCGGCAAGAGATCCTGGTCGCCCGGTCGGCATTGAGCCATGAAATTCTCCAACTGGGTCTTCTGCGGAATACGGGCACGGTAAAAGTGGTATGAACCCACCTTGAGTCCATATCTATGAGCCAGATCAATATTCTGCTTATATTTGCTATCTACATTGGTTCCACCTTCGGTAGCCTTCAGATAGACATACGCCATCTTGGAGTTATCGCCCACCGTTTCCCAGAACACATTGCCCTGATAGTGGCTGAGGTCTATGCCATGCACATGACTGCAGGTATCCTCGCATTGCACCTGCGCACTTGCGCATAGTGTTATAATAGATGATATTATTGTTATACAAAATCGTTTCATAGATGCAAAGGTACGAAAATCGCTTGAAATTCGTCACAGAGTATGCTTATTGTTTATATATTTTATAT
>ERZ1034865.304-NODE-304-length-33303-cov-6.475818_pt1 | contig 33303 bp, 30 predicted proteins | sample MGYA00520632_ERZ1034865 | MGnify/ENA primary metagenome ERZ1034865 (study PRJEB33766, sample SAMN09781738) | gut metagenome | biome: gut microbiome | host: Homo sapiens | place: Madagascar | study: EMG produced TPA metagenomics assembly of the PRJNA485056 data set...
TGCTCTGTACGATAACGTCTTTTACGATAAGTTTCTCATCTTCTAAAATGATACGCAGCATCTCCTGACATACGCCAATATCATCTGCCAGTACTTCAAAAAACGTATCATCAATAGGTCTGAAATTTTTAACCTGTTCTATCTTTTCTTCTAATGTCTGTTGTTTTTTCCTGTTCTTTTGTGTTTTCCTGGTCTTTTGTTTTTTCCTGGTCTTTTGTTTTTTCCTGGTCATTTGACCTCCTGCTTTTATGGTATACAAACAGGCTTTCCGAATGATCTATGTTTATTATATAGAACCCCTCAAGATTCTTCAAGACTGTTTGCATGGATTTTTTAGTTACTATTCTAAATTTGTGTCTGTCATTTTCTCCTGCTGAACGGTTCACCGATGTGGTGATGGATTTTTTTGTTACGTTTGCATGTTTTGTAACTTTGATTTGATAAAAAAGATAGGTTTATTGTAAGGGGTGATTTTGGGAAAGTCAAGAAATTAATTGACTTTTTCCTGCTCAATTTTCTTTTCCTGATATTTTCTGATACTTACTCTGCGAAAGATACTGTTCATTCTATTTTCCTCCAATCATATTTCTACACTCATTTAAAAGCTCTCATCGCCACGCTTCATCTCCAACGCTGTCCCATCTTTCCAGTCACAGCAATTGCGGAGGTACTCCGCCTCTGTATTCAAAAAGTTTTCCGCATTTGGCGGCAGCACAATCGGCTCAATCGTATTGTTTTCGTAATTGCAGACATAAATGGTTTTGACACAATTTAAAAATACCCTGTCAAATCGCATTTTTTTCTTTTCCTGTGTATATCTCATATATTCAAACAGTGCACCTGCATCAATATCATTCTCGTCTGTCGGATGCAGAAAAAGATACAAACCATTGTAGCGCTTATGGATATAATTTGCATTTAGTTTTTCCAGTTTGCGATCAAAACGATATTTCGCCTTGGAAAGATAATCCTGCTGCACGGTATTATCTGGCAGAATCGCCCAGAACCTTCCGTTGTAAAAATTCAGCCGCTCTCCATATTTATCAAACGCCAAAGAAGGTAGTTCCTCTTTCCGGCAACCAAGATATTTTTCGATAAAACTCTCCTCCTGCCCGTCATCCGGCAAAAGTGCCTGACTGACTTCCAGCCCGAAATCCATGTTTGGATTAATCCAATCCGGCGATTCACTTTTCACAAAATATGGTTCGTATTCCTTCCACAGATATTTCAATGATACCGCCGCATAAATTTCATTCAAAAGCTTTTCATATGCCACCAGATTTACCTGCCTTTTCTTCCACAATTTTATTGACGAAAATGTTTTTTTCCGATAGGATGATTATATCGTGATTTCATCACTCAAAAATTTCGCCGCTCGCCGAACATATAAATATGTTCTTTTCGCTTGCGCTCATTATACCATAACTTATTCGATTTTTCCTGAAAGGATTCAAAATATGAAAAAAATAAAACAAATTTTAGCAATCATCGGCGTGATCATTCTGGCTGGACTTTATATTTCTACTATCGTCTGTGCAGTTTCTGCCAGCGAAAATTTTATGAACATGCTCATGACATCTATTTATGCTTCTGTGATCATCCCTGTTTTGATCTGGGCATACAGTTTTATTTATAAGCTGATCAAAAAAGATTCCGAAGAAAAAGATACTGCAGAGCATTAAAAAATCAGCACCTGAACAAAATTTTCTGTCAGGTGCTGATCCTGCTTTTATCTCATTTATTCTTCTGTACTCTCAGACACGCTCTCTGTATCTAAAACAGTCTCCGTACCTTCTGCACTCTCTGTGCTCTCCGCATCTTCTGTGACTGTCAGCTCCTCAATCGTTTTTGAAAAAGCATCCGCAAGAGACGTTTCTGTCAGATAAATGCTTCCTCCATCAGCTGAAATAATATAGTATGCATTCAAAGTATCATTTTTATTTCCTACAAAAAGAGAAACAGACCCTTCACTTGTTGTGTAGGATATCAGATCTTCCGGCTGGTCAAATCCAAACTCTTTCAGATCTGTATAATCACTGATCTCTTCTATTGCTGTCAGCGATGACAGTGTTGAAAGCATGCTGTCGATCGCTTCTTCATCCATATCCAGTGATGTGTCTCCGTCATAGGTCCATGTATCCCCATCCTTTGTAAAAGTATACGTCACATGGTCAACCTCATAAGAAAATGCTGTGATCGTGTCAACGTCCACTTTGGAAATATAAATGGTAGAAGCCTCTTCTTCCGCTGTTTTCTCTTCCTCTTTATTTTTGTTATACCATTTCATTCCGAAGGTGGCAGCGATAAGCACTGCCAGCACGATCAGAATTACAATAAACTGAATTTTCTGTTTTTTCATATTCTATCTGTCTCCAATCTTGATTTTCTATCATCTATTGTTTTATTTTTTTCTTCTTGATGCCCATATCACAATTCCAAGAATCATCATAATGACCGGAAGCACGATCATCAGACCAAGCCCGTACAGGATTCCTGCCGCTGCATCCACCGTGATGGCGCTGAGCGTGTAATCTTTTGTCGGGATCACACTTGTTGCAAGATCAGAATCGCCAACCATCTGGGCAATGATATCTGTAAACATAGCGCTGTTATTTCCGGAAACGATCTGGTCTGCACTGTCTGCAAACATTTCCACAGATCCGGCGACCACTACTTTTGCGACTGTATCTTCATCGATTGTTTTTTCCATGGCAACCGCAACCGCAAATGGTCCTGCAGCATCTCCCTCCTCCAGCTCTGATGTTGTTGCATTTACTGCATCTGTCTTGGATACTGCTTTATCTGTCGTCTCCAATAATGCTGTATAAGTTGTATCATCTGTATCTTCCCCATAGGTGATTGCCTCGCTATATGGAGCAAAGATATATGAACCGCTGACGGAACTTGTATATGCACTTGAATTTACGTCAGGAAGCAGATAATACGGTGTATTGCTATAGTAATAGGATTTATCATTTTCCATCACAATGCCGGAAACACGCTCCATGTCGCATGCCGACAGGATTGACTCGAAGTTTTCCAGACCCTGTGCCTGAAAATTACAGGTGATCAGCACTTTTCCACCCCGATTAATATAATCGATCACTTTGTTGGCATCATCCTTCGAAAAATCAGTCGTTGGTCCATTAATAATCAACGCTGCTGCATCTTCCGGAACCGCATCCTCTTTTAATAATGCAAGGTCAGATAAAGTGATATTTGCTTTTTCAATTGCCTCTGTAAAACCACCGGATAAAGCTGTTTCCCCATGTCCGGATACCTGATAAATCACCGGAAGCTCTGTGGAATCCATGGTCACATACTGAATTGCACTTGTAATCTGTCCCTCTGCATCATATCCGTCAATGCTTCTGGAATAACTGCTGTAATCATAATTATAGGTATACACATCATTGTAATCAATAACTCTGGAACGCTCGCTGCTCACAACGATCATGCTGTTTGAAGTTACAGAACTGTCTGTATACTGCGCAGCAAAAGTCGGGTTTGCAGCCGGATTGATATAGGAAACTTTGATGTGATCCGACAGGGATTCGTATCTCTGCAACGTCTCATCCAGTTTTGTATCTTTCGATGCATCGGACACCAACACATAAATTGTCACATCTTCATCCAGTTTTTTCAGATAATCCTTCGTATCATCTGTGATGGAGTAAATCTTCGTCGAAGTCACATCAATGGATGTCCATGTTGCCGGAAGTTCTGCCACAAACAGATTCACAACAACGGTCAATGCCACCATAGCAATGATCATTCCCGTTGAAAATACACCTGTCGATATTTTTTTCGAGCTGATGCTCCAGCGGCGTTTCTGAATGGACTGTCCTGTCAGGAATAAAAGTAATGCAATGATCGTTACATAATAGACAATTCCCGCCACATCCAGTGTTCCATTCATAAAATTATCAAGTGGCGTGTAAAGATCATAGCAACCTAAAATTTTTGTCAGAAGATTTCCGCTCTCTGAGATCAGATTACAGATGCTTCCCATCATGTAGCCAGCAAATAATGCAACAAATGTCAAAACTGCAGAAATTACCTGGCTTTCAGTCAATGATGACATAAACATGCCAACGGCAATGCAGGCGCAGCCATACAGCCAGAATCCAAGCACTGCTGCATTGGATTCCCCTAATGGGATCGTTCCGTAGGACATTAACAGCAATGGTGTGATCGCAATGATCACCATATCTATGGTAAATACAAAAGCCATTGCGAGATATTTTCCCAATACTACTTTTCCCACGGATACCGGCGCGGTCAAAATCAACTGGTCTGTTCTGCTGTGACGTTCCTCCGCAAAACTACGCATGGTCAGCACCGGTACCGTAATCAGCATGATAAATGCGATCGCTGACAGTGAGTAAGAAATATAAGGATAGCCTGCGCGCAGATTGTAAACATAAAAATATAGTCCATAGAGCACAAGTACTGCTGCAATAAACAACCATCCTGTCACCGTCTGAAAGTAAGCTTTTACTTCTCTTTTTAATATTGCAAACATTATTTCCCGTCCTCCTTACTTTCTTTTCCAAAATGAGGCTTTACAAAATGGAGTTTTTTCTCCGGCAGAACTTCCTTCTGTGTCCCCTCTTTTTCCGTGAGTTCAAGGAACACATCCTCAAGAGATTTTGAAACGGGATTCATCTGCAGAATGACAAATCCATGGTTGACGCAGGAGTCGAACACCTGTTCCCTGATATCCATTCCCGGTTTTGCGATCAGATTCAGATGTGCACACGCTTCGTCCTTCTGCTCTAATGGAATGCATTTTTCAACTTCTGCGATCCCGGTGAATGTCTCCTGCACTGCCGCATTGTCTCCTTTGACCAGAAGTTCGATCTCCTGCGCCCCGGACATCTGTTTCATCAGATTCTCTGTGGAATCGCCTGCCACTAATTTTCCTTTGGAAATAATGAAAATGTGATCACACACTGCAGATATTTCAGACAAAATGTGCGAACTTAAAATAACCGTATGATTTTTGCCAAGTTCTTTGATGAGGTCACGGATCTCTATGATCTGTTTTGGATCAAGTCCGACCGTCGGTTCGTCCAGAATGATGATCTCCGGATACCCCAGCACTGCCTGTGCAAATCCGACTCTCTGCCTGTAGCCTTTTGACAGGTTCCGAATCAGTCTTGACTGCTGCGCGGTGATTCCGGTCGTCTCCATCGCCTCCTCCACATATTTATTTCTCAGACTTTTTTCGAGTTTCTTTAACTCTGCCACAAAGTTTAAATACTCTCTGACTGTCATATCCATATAAAGAGGTGGAATCTCCGGCAGATATCCCACGCATTTTTTTGCTTCTTCCGGCTGTGCAAAAATATCAAATCCATTGATTTTCACCTCTCCACTGGTTGCACCTAAGTACCCTGTAATAATGTTCATCGTGGTGGATTTTCCGGCACCGTTTGGTCCTAAAAATCCATAAATTTTTCCTGGTTCCACAGTCAATGTCAGATCATTCACTGCAATATGGTCGCCATATTTTTTTACCAGATGGCTGATCTCGATCACAATGTTTTCCTCCTTACTTCCGGCTCGCATGAAAATCGCGAAATCCGTCTGTTTTTACGAATTTCGCAACTGTCGGTTTTCGATAGTACTATCTTATCGAAAAAATGTGTTTAATTTTGGTAAAAATTGTGATAACTTTGTGAAACGACGATTTTTCTCTTCTTAAGTACCTGCTATTTAAACATATATATTGTATTTCTTCAGATCCTCTTTGACCTGCCCGATCGTCTCAAAGCAGATTCCGTGGATTCCGGCTTTTTTTGCTCCCTCGATATTTTCCATCCGGTCATCGATAAATACACACTCATCCGGTTTTAACCGGTACTGATTTAACAATGTTTCATATATTTCAAGATCCGGTTTGATCTGCTTCACTGTATAGGAAAAAATCGCTCCGTCTGTCAACGGCAGGAAATCCAGCGCATTGTCTTTTGTTCTCCGGTAAGTCCAATCCCCATAATTAGAAAGAATATACACCTGCAAGCTCTCTTTTTTCATATTGGAAATCCATTCTTTCGTATAGGAAAACTGTTTGATTGCCAGTTCCAGATGGTTCCAGAACAGATTGATCTCTTTTTTATATTCCGGTGCCTTCTCATAAAATGCCTGAAGAATCTGTTCATCTGACCAGACACCACGGTCTGTCTCAAGCCAGACCGGAGTATTTACCGTAGCATCCGCAACTGCTTTCACTGTCTTATCATCAAATCCAAGTTGTTTCATTGCGTCTTCCGGCTCCCACGCCACAAGCACTTTCCCGACATCTAAAATTATATTTTTTACCATAAATCCTCCTTCTTCCTTGTTTTGTCACAAAAGGCAGGGTGCACTGCACGCCTGCCTCAGTCTCTTTATTTATTGCGGTAAATGATATCTTCTCTTCCTGGTCCGTTAGAAACCATTGTGATCGGGTATCCGATCTGTCCTTCAATGAACTCAATGTAATTTCTGCAGTTTTCCGGAAGATCCTCGTATTTCTTAATTCCACGGATATCACATTTCCATCCCGGAAGTTTTTTGAATACTGGTTTTGCTTTCTCTAATTTTGCAGTTACAGGGAAGTCTGTGGTTACTTCTCCGTCGATATCGTATCCAACACATACCGGGATCTCATCTAAGTATCCTAATACGTCAAGTACGGTAAGCGCTACATCCGTTGTTCCCTGCAGACGGCATCCATACTTACTTGCAACACAGTCATACCATCCCATTCTTCTTGGACGTCCGGTTGTTGCTCCGAATTCACCGCCGTCTCCGCCGCGTCTTCTCAGTTCGTCTGCCTCGTCTCCAAAGATCTCGCTAACGAATGCTCCTGCTCCTACTGCGGAAGAGTATGCTTTACTTACTGTTACAATCTTCTTGATCTCATATGGTGGGATGCCTGCTCCGATCGCACCGTATGCTGCTAAAGTAGAGGAAGATGTTACCATTGGATAAATTCCGTGATCCGGATCTTTTAAAGTACCAAGCTGGCCTTCCAATAAGATCTTTTTGCCTTCCTTAATCGCTTTGTCTAAGAATAAAGAAACATCTCCGACATATGGAGCGACCATGTCTCTGTACTCATGCAAAGTAGCTAATAACTCTTCTTCTTTTAATAATGGTTTGTGATACATATGCTCAAGCATAATGTTCTTTGTCTCGCAGGTACGTTTTACTTTTGCCTGCAATAATTCCTCGTCAAATAATTCACTTACCTGAAAACCGATCTTTGCATATTTGTCTGAATAAAATGGTGCGATACCGGACTTGGTAGAACCGAAAGAATTCTTTCCAAGACGCTCCTCCTCATACTGATCGAAAAGAACGTGGTATGGCATAACGATCTGTGCTCTATCTGAAATCATGATTTTTGGTGCAGGCACATTGCGGTCTGTGATCGATTTGATCTCACTTATTACCTTCGGGATATCCAGTGCGACACCATTTCCGATAATGTTGGTGATGTGGCTGTGGAATACACCTGATGGCAATGTATGTAATGCAAATTTACCATAGTTGTTTACGATGGTGTGACCTGCATTTGCTCCGCCCTGAAAACGGATAACAATGTCCGCTTCATCTGCAAGCATATCTGTGATTTTTCCTTTTCCCTCGTCGCCCCAGTTAGCGCCTACTACTGCTGTAACCATTTGATTTTCCTCCTGCATAAAAAAAGTGATGGTCTGTAAAAACCATCACATCTTCCTGTTTTTACTTTATGATTATACACGAAGTAATGCTATAAGTAAAATTAATATTCATTATATTTGATATAATCATTCATTATATCTCCTTATTTTCCCCACCACGGACCAGATAACACAATATTCCATATGCCATCAGACACCATTGGTTTCAGAAATATGGAAACCAAAAGCGTAACTGCCAGAATCAGGACAGGTTCATATCGTACTAAACTTTCTTTCGATTCCTCTGTTTTTAAAGAGAACGGGAAAGAAAATCTTCTGCTTATTTCATATCCTATCACAGTTCCTGCCGTATTGGTGATCAGATCATCAATATCCGTAAGCCGGAATGTAAATATCTGTAATAGTTCAATCCCCAGTGATACCGCGAGTCCCATGAAAAACATGGTTTTGAAAGACCGGAAATTCTTCCAGACTGCAGGTGCAAAAAATCCCATCGGTATAAATAAAATGATATTCAGAATCGTATTTTTCATATATGCAAACGGACTATTTACAATGTCTACAAACGGTATCAGATTCAGTCCAAAATCCATCTGAAATGTTCCAACCGCAGGAACCCCCACAACTGAAAACATTGCGATCGCATAAAATGCAAATATCAGTTTTACACAAAATGGTTTAAATTCCCATTTCCTGTAGATTGTACACTGCAAAATAGCCAAAGCAGGAATCACAAAAATAGCAGCTGAGACACAATCTATCCCGATCGATAATAAACGCATCATTTACGTTTCCCCCTAAATATCCTGATCCTGCATATAAATTTATCATATTCCTGCCCGTAATCCCATTGATATTCCATTAAGATTGATGAAGAATTGATGAACTTTTTCTGACATTTTCACTACGGAACAAGCAGAAAATCGTATAGTTTTTCCGCTGCTGCCGACATCGGCGCACGCTCGTTTGAGACAATGCAAAACTCGCGTTCCGGTATCGCCTTGTCAAATTTCAATATGAATAATTCCCCATTTTCAATGTATTTTTCTGCGAAATCCGACACAACACTGGCAACACCGAGGTTGCGCACTGCAAACTGGATGAGCATGTCACTTGTCGCAAGTTCAAATTCCGGCCGGACAAATGTGCCGCGCTCTGCCAGATAATCCTCCACATATTTTCTTGTGGAAGTGCTGCCCTCTAAGCACATCACCGGAAGATTTTCAAGCTCTTTATAGCTTAATTTTCCGCCTTTTAAATACTCAAACTTTTTTCCCGCCACAAAGACATCCTGAATTTTGCGGACAGGTGTCATTTTAAAATCATATTTATTGTTCACCGGGGTACTGATGATTCCAAAATCAATTTTTCCGTCCTGCAAATGTTTCAATGTCTCCGGTGTCGGGGCATTCGTCACAGTCACTTTGATCTGCGGAAATGCATCATGGAACGCCTCCAGATAAGGAAGCAGATAAAACTGCAATGTCATGTCACTGGCACCCACACAGATTTCTCCGGCATCTAAGTTTAACATCTCCGAGAGTTTTTTCTCCCCGGTGAGGATTGTCTCATATCCTTTTCTCACATATTCTGCAAGCAGTCCGCCTTCTTTTGTCAAGCGCACGCCTTTGGATGTCCGCACAAAGAGAGCGCAGGAAAGATCACTTTCCAAATGCTTGACTGCCTGGCTGACTGCCGGCTGTGAGATGGAAAGTGCCTCTGCTGCGAGGGAGATACTGTTGTATTTGGATACATAATAAAAAATTTTGTAGTATTCGAGGTTTGTCTGCATTATTTTACTCCGTGATTTTACTGTGACTTGCAAATAATTGCTTTCTTATTATAACAGTTTCCCACGAAAAAATCTTTTCTTTTGCGAAAACAAAAAATTTATATTTTTTCGCAAAAATAAACATTGTCTTTTTGCGGTCCATGCCTTATACTAGGTTGCTGAAACGCAAAGAATATGCGTGTTGAGGCTAAAAAAACACGGACAGATTTTTAACTATTTTATAGATCAAGGAGTACAGACTATGACAAAAGACATGACAACGGGAAGCCCGCTCAGAATGATCTTACTTTTTTCCGTTCCGGTTCTACTGGGAAATATTTTTCAGCAGTTTTATAACATGGTGGATACGATCATTGTCGGGCAGTATCTTGGTGAGGATGCTCTGGCTGCGGTAGGCTCTACCGGATGCCTGATGTTCCTTGTATTAGGATTTGCAAATGGTATTGCGCAGGGATTTGGCGTTATGGTCTCCCACGCCTTCGGCGCAAAAGATTTCAAGCTGTTAAAACATTATGTTGCACTTTCCCTGATACTGACTGCCATTGTATCGTTACTTCTGACTATCCCTACGGTGGCAGCTTCCAGACAATTTCTTATTTTAATGAAAACACCGGACAATATCTTAGGACTCGCAGACTCTTATATTAAAGTCATTTTCGCAGGTATCCTGCTCACGATGTCCTACAACGTTGCCTCCGGTATTTTAAGAGGGATCGGCGACAGCAAAACACCGCTGTATTTCCTGATTCTCTCTTCCTTTTTAAATATTGTACTCGACCTGTTTTTGATCGTCGTCGTAAAACTTGGAACCGCAGGCGCTGCCTATGCAACGATCATTGCGCAGGGTGTCTCCGCACTGCTTTGCTTTATTTATATGTTCCGCAAATTCGACATTTTAAAAACCAGCCGGGAAGATTACTATCTCGACGGATACGGTGTGTTCAATATGCTTTCCATCGGTATTCCGATGGCGCTCAACTATTCCATCACCGCTATCGGAACCATGATCCTGCAGGGCGCAGTCAATATTTTCGGTTCCAGTGTTGTGGCTGCCTTCACTGCCGCCTCCAAAGTGGAAAACCTCTCCACCCAGACCATGCCGACACTCGGCACTGCGATTGCCACCTACTGCGGTCAGAACCTCGGCGCAGGAAAATACAAACGTATCTACGAGGGAATGCGCAAAGGATTTTTCATCTGCATTTTTATCTCGCTTGCTGCCTCTGCCATCTGCGTATTCGGCGGACGTTTTATTGTGAGCTGGTTTGTGAGCGATCCTTCTGAAGAAATTTTTGACTATGCCATGCAGTATCTGAACACCATCAGTTTCTTCATGCTGCCGCTCGCATGGATTTTCCTTTACCGGAACGCCCTGCAGGGCTTAAACCGCGGACTTGTTCCAATGTTAAGCGGTGTTGTGGAAATGGTGTGCCGTATTATCGTGATCGCCGTCACCTTAAATCCGTTCGGTTACTGGGCAGTCCGTCTGGCAAGCCCGATCACATGGCTGATCACCGGAATCCTTCTGATCGTGACGTATTTTATCTGGGAAAAACAGAGCCGGAAAAAACATGCCGGTTCACCAGCCTAAAACTTTAGTTTTCCACCCCACTTCTGAACAGCCTCCACAAGCTGTATCAGATAACGGAACACCGGCTCCGTGATGACTGCGAACACGATCATGAGCATTGCACATTTTCCTGTGACCGCCGTGATTGCAAACAGTTCACTGAAAAACAGCATACAAAATAACCAGCCGATGACCATCGCTGCGATCAGGATCGCATGCGGTGTTGTCATCGGTTTTGCTATATGATAAAGGATCATGAAACCGACAACTGCGATCAGGATCGTGCATGACGTGGAAACGCACTCTTTTTCCACACCGAACTCCCTGCTGAAAATCACCAAACCGCTCACCACGATAAAATCTGTAATCCCAGCCGGAAGCGCCTGGATCAGGACATTGGTAAGAAAATGCCCATGGATCTGATTCCGGTTCTGCTCCAGCGCCAGAAAAAATGACGGAATCCCGATCGTAAAGACACTGATGAGCGACACCTGCGATGGCTCCAGTGGATAATCGATCAGAAACAGCATGGAAAATACGGCTAAGAGCATGGAGAAAATGTTCTTGACCAGATAAAGGCTGGCAGTGCGCCCGATGTTGTTCACCACCCGCCGCCCTTCCATGACAACCGCCGGCATTTTATTGAAATCGTTATCGAGCAGCACAAGCTGTGCCACATGCGAAGCCGCCTCACTGCCTGACGCCATCGCAATGCTGCAGTCTGCATCTTTTAACGCAAGAATATCGTTCACGCCGTCTCCGGTCATTGCCACGGTCCTTCCCTGCTCTTTTAATGCCTGCACCAGAAGACGTTTCTGCTCCGGTGTCACCCTGCCGAACACCGTGTATTTTTTTGCCGCCTTCCGCACTGCATCCACTGTTTTCAACGTTGCTGCGTCCACCTGTTTTTCCGCATGGCGGATTCCCGCTTTCTTTGCGATCTCCGATACCGTGACCGGATTGTCCCCGGAGATCACTTTCACTTCCACTCCCCGCTTGGAAAAGTAACGGAACGTATCCATTGCCCCCTCCCGGATCGCATTGTTGAGCAGGATAAATGCAATGGGACTTGCATTTTCTGTCAGTTCTTTTCCATCCAGATTCCCCTCATACTCTGCAAATACAAGCACACGATATCCCTTTTCCAGAAATACTTCGATTGTTCCCTGAACAGCCGCATAATCCTGCCGCAGCACAAATTCCGGTGCGCCGACCACATAAGCTTTTCCTGCCAGAACCACTCCGCTGTATTTTGTGGCAGACGAAAATGGGACGATTTTTTCTGCACTGTTTTCCAACGGCTCCGTAAAATACTGCTGCAATGCCTCCATCGTTGCATTGTCGCACGGCAGGGCACGCACACAGTCAGAGAGCAGCTTTGCAATTTTATTTTTGTCTTCCGATTGCTGGTCTGCTTCCTGTTCTTTCGCTGCCAGGCTTTGGTCTTTTGCAAGGATAAACTGTGCCACTTCCATTTCCGGCACGGTAATGGTTCCGGTCTTATCCACGCACAGTACATTTACCCGCGCCAGTGTCTCAATACATTTCATGTCATGGATCAGTACCTTTTGTTTTCCAAGCCTCATCACCGACACCACCATCGCCACACTTGCAAGAAGATACAGGCCTTCCGGGATCATTCCGAGAATAGCCGCCACCATGCCCGTCACACTATCTTTCATCGTCGCCCCGGAAAAAAAATATTGCTGTAAAAACAGGATCGCCCCGATTGGCAAAATGATCACGCCCACGGTCTGCACAAGGCGGTTCAACGCCCGGATCATCTCCGACTGCTCGCCCTCTTTTGTCTGCGTCGCCTGCAGCATCAGTCCTGAAATATAAGAATCTTTTCCCACTTTTTCGAGTTTTGCCATGCACTCTCCTGATATCACAAAACTTCCCGAAAAAAGGGAATCTCCCTCTTTTTTTACAATCTCATCGGCCTCCCCTGTGATCAAAGCCTCGTTGACCGTGATATTGCCGGATAACACCAGTGCGTCCGCCGGAATCTGTCCACCTGCTGAAAGCGTTATCACATCATCCTGCACCAGTTCATCCGCCAAAACCTCCTGATCACTCCCGTTGCGCCGGGCCGTGATTTTCGGTGTGTTTAATATTGTAAGATCATCCAGAATCTTTTTGGAACGCAGCTCCTGGATGATCCCGATCAACATATTTGCAATAATAATAGGTAAAAAAGTAAGATCCCGAAAAGATCCCACTACGATCAGAAGAATCGTAATGATCAAAAAAATAAGATTATAATAAGTTACAACATTTGAGCGGATGATCTGTGCCACTGTCTTTGTGGAAGAATCTACGCTTTCATTCGACAACCCTGCTTTTTTCCGAAATTCCACTTCAGCAGTGGACAGTCCACTCATATTCTGGCACATTCTGCATCTCTCCATCTCACTTTATGATGCTTTAGTATGCCCTGTTTTTTGTTAAACTATTTGAACAATCGCTAACTGTTCTTTATTTTGCTTTTAGTGCCCAAACAGCTTTGATCTGGCTTCTGATTTTTCCATAGTCCCATTTCTGACCACTGCGGTATAAAGAAAACGGATCGTTAATGGAAAATCCCTCATCATCATAGTCATAGAGCAGGATAAAATGTCCCCCTGTAGTGAAATCTCCCTGCCGCACAGAGCAGATCACGATATCTCCCTGATCTAAGTGCTGTTTGATCTCAGTCTGGCTGATATTGATCTGCTCGGAGCGGACACCGTAAGCTGCCGCCCCCTCTGTCATAAGCGACCACATCGTTCCTGTGCCGGACATATAAAAGCCTTCCTGCATGGCAAATTGTGCAATTGCAGCCGGAGTTGCCTCCTCATTTCCAGTCAGCGCAACTACTGCCATCGCCAGTGTTGTCGGACCGCATCCGCTGATCGCAACATTGCTGTCATCCCCATATGCAAGGCAGCCCCAGCGTTTATCCCACTGTAAAAAGAGCGGATATTCTTCCTGTAACTCTTTCTCTGTCAGTTCTGCTTTATCATAATCCCTTGTGTTCCCTTTATAATCAGCTACAAATGCGATCATTTCCGGATTATTTGCCAGATTGATCAGTAATTTTTCCGGATATTTCTCTGCATTTTCCACGATCTGTGCGTAGCGTTCATCTGACGCTTCCATCTGTTCTAACTGTCTGATTGCCTGATTCAAGGAATAATCTACCGGTTTTGATAACACAACCTGTGGAATCTCCGCGAACGGATCGTTCGTTTCTTCGCTGTCTGCCGGTTCTTCGATCTCTGATGATTCTGCATTATCTGTCAGTTTTTCGTTCTCTATTCCCACGTCATTTGTAATTTGATTTTCTTTTTTCTCTTCATCGGAGTTATCCTGCGCTGATGCCAGCACTTCTTCTGTTTTTCCAAGTTCGATCTCAGGAAAATATCTTCCACAGACACATCCCAGTAAAAAAGATGTCAAAAGCATTACACTCAAAACGATTTTTCTTTTCCGTACAAGCTTTTTCTGTCTCAGTCTTCTTTCGTCTAATTCTGTCTGATTCTGTATCTGGCGCTGATTCTGCTCCTTCATCTATCGGTAACCTCTCTCGTATTTCTTTCTTGCGTAGCGTGTTCTATTATATACATAAACCCTGTAATTTTGCTACCCTCTTCATAAAAAATTAATAAAACTTTGGGGTTTCTTTGGAATACTTACAGAAAAAAACAGGTGCCAAATGTATGACCCATTCAGCACCTGCCCTGTCCTGTCTGTTTTTATTTGTTGCTGAGATATTCGTGAATACCCTTAGCTGCTGCTTTACCGGCACCCATCGCAAGGATAACAGTTGCTGCACCTGTCACAGCGTCACCACCGGCATAAACACCTTCTTTGGAAGTTGCACCGGTCTCTTCTTCCGCAATAATGCATTTTCTGCGGTTGATATCAAGACCTTTTGTAGTGGATGAGATCAGAGGGTTTGGAGAAGTACCAAGTGACATGATCACAGTATCTGCCTCGATCTCATATTCAGAGCCCGGAATCTCAACCGGACTTCTTCTTCCGGAAGCATCCGGTTCGCCAAGTTCCATTTTGATCACTTTTGCACCCTTTACACAACCGTTTTCATCCACTAATAATTCGGTTGGATTCTGGAGAAGATCAAAGATGATACCCTCCTCTTTTGCGTGGTGTACTTCCTCTTTACGTGCCGGAAGTTCTTCCTCACCACGACGATATACGATATGTACCTCTGCGCCCAATCTTCTTGCTGTTCTTGCAGCGTCCATTGCCACGTTACCACCGCCGACTACAATAACTTTCTTACCAGCTTTGATTGGTGTATCGTAATTGTCTAAGAACGCTTTCATAAGGTTATTTCTTGTTAAGAACTCATTGGCTGAGAATACACCCATTGCCTGCTCACCAGGAATACCCATAAATCTTGGAAGTCCTGCACCGGAACCAATGAAAACTGCCTCAAAGCCCTCGTTGTCCATCAACTCATCAATTGTAACGGATTTACCGATGACAACGTTGGTCTCAATCTTAACCCCTAATGCTTTCACGTTTTCCACTTCAGCGGCAACAACCTTCTGCTTTGGAAGACGGAATTCAGGGATACCATAAACTAACACACCACCTGCCTGATGTAATGCTTCGAAAATCGTCACATCATAACCAAGCTTTGCAAGATCTCCTGCACAGGTAAGACCTGCCGGGCCTGAGCCGATCACTGCTACTTTATGTCCATTTAACTTTTCTGCCTTTTTCGGTTTAATGCCATGTTCTCTTGCCCAGTCCGCAACAAAACGCTCTAATTTACCGATCGCTACAGGCTCTCCTTTGATTCCACGGATACATTTTCCCTCGCACTGTGTCTCCTGTGGACATACACGGCCACAGACTGCCGGAAGTGCGGAAGACTCGCTGATCACATGGTAAGCAGCCTCAAAATTACCTTCTTTGACTTCTGCGATAAATCCCGGAATATTGATGGATACCGGACATCCTTTCATACACTGTGCATTTTTACAGTTTAAGCAGCGGGCAGCTTCTGCCATTGCCTCTTCTTCGTTATATCCCAAACATACTTCTTCAAAGTTCGCTGCACGAACGGCTGGCTCCTGCTCACGAACCGGAACTCTAGTTAATACGTCCATTTTTTCCTCCTGATTCTATGTAACTGACCAGACAGTTTTCTCTCTGATCTGCAAAATTTCTGATTTTTAACTATTACAATTGCCGCATCCACCGTGATGTGTTGCACCTTCCTGTAATTTCAGCATGGCTCTTCCCTCTTCGGTCTTATACTGAGCCTGTCTTCTCATTGCCTGGTCAAAATCAACCAGATGTCCGTCGAACTCCGGTCCGTCTACACATGCAAATTTTACCTCATCGCCGACAACCAGACGACATGCACCACACATTCCGGTTCCGTCTACCATGATCGGATTCATGGAAACAACCGTTGGAATTCCTAATTCTTTTGTCAATTTGCAGACAAATTTCATCATGATCATTGGTCCGATTGCCACACAGTGGTCATAACGGTTACCATTATCCCAGAGTTCCTGCAGCTGTGCAGTACCGGTTCCCTTGAAACCGTACGAGCCATCATCCGTTGTCACATAAAGGTTTGTGGCAACTTTTTTCATCTCATCCTCTAAGATAAGTAAATCTTTGTTACGGGAACCCATGATAACATCACAGTCAACGCCGTGCTCATGCAGCCATTTTACCTGAGGATAAACCGGAGCTGTACCAACACCACCTGCAACAAATAAAATTTTCTTTTTCTTTAATTCTTCAATATCTTCATGAATCAGATCAGATGGACATCCCAGAGGTCCAACGAAATCTTCAAAAGCATCCCCTTCCTGTAAGCTTACCATACGCTCTGTGGAAGCTCCTACGGTCTGGAATACGATCGTGATCGTTCCCTCTTCTCTGTTGTAATCACAGATGGTAAGTGGAATACGTTCACCCTCCTCATCAATTTTTACAATCACAAACTGTCCCGGTTCGCAATACTGCGCAACACGAGGAGCCTTGACATCCATAAGATAGATCTTGTCTGCCAGTTTTTCTCTTCTAACGATTGGATACATGTTTTTCCTCCTTGTATATACTCACTGCCTTTTTCATCTCTGTGATCGTTTTTCTTAATCACGAATCTCCTATGAAAATATACATTTTTTTTAGCATTACTTTATATAATAAAGGAAAAGCCGTTAGATTTCAACGGCTTTTCCCTTGTTTTATTGCTTTTTCATATAATTGAAACATACCAATTATTTATAGCTTCTATTCTTACTACACCACTATTATGCTTCCACTTTGGAAAACAGAATTCTGTCATTATCCAATGCCTTTCCGGCACGGACTGCAAACTGCTCTAACAGATCATCCACTGACATCTTTTCCCGTTCTTCCCCGGAAACATCCAGCACAATATTTCCCGAATCCATCATGAGGGTACGGTTTCCAAGTTCAAGTGCCTGATGCATGTTGTGCGTGACCATAAGGCAGGTGATGTTCTGCTCTGACACTATCTTTTTTGTGAGGTTCAGTACTTTCTCTGCGGTGGCAGGGTCTAAAGCCGCGGTGTGCTCATCCAGCAGCAAAATCTTAGGAGTCACCATCGTTGCCATCAAAAGTGTGAGTGCCTGACGCTGTCCACCGGACAAAAGTCCGACCGGCTGCTTCATGCGGTCTTCTAACCCCATGTCAAGCAGTGCGAGCTGCTCTCTGAATTTTTTCTTGTCCGCTGCCTTGATCCGGCTGAAATAGGCATTCTTTGAAGTAGTCGTGCGCAGGTAGGCAAGCGCCATATTCTCCTCGATCGTCATATGTGGTGCTGTTCCCTTCAATGGATCCTGAAACAAATGACCGATCACTTTGCTGCGAACATGCTCTTTCTGATAGGTAATGTCCTCACCATCCAGCATGATCAGTCCTTTGTCTGCAAAAAAGGCTCCTGTTATCGCATTAAACAGCGTTGATTTTCCGGCTCCGTTGCTTCCTACAATCGTTGCAAAATCCCCCTGCTTTAAGGTGAGATTCAGATTTTTTAATGCACATTTTTCATTGACAGTTCCCGGATTAAAAGTTTTGCTGACATCGCGCATCACAAGCATTGCGTTCTTCTCTGCCATTATCTTTCTCCTCCTTCACTGTCATTTTTCATAATCTCCTGAACGTATATCTGGTTCTGAGCCTTTGCGGCACGTTTCTGCCGGTAAAAATTCATCTGCTTTTTCAGATATGGGAATGCGATCGCCACGGCTACAATGATTGCAGAAACAAGTTTTAAACACTCTGCCGGTACATTTAATCTCAGGGCAACTGCCACGATAAAACGATATAGGCAGCTTCCTAAAATAACGCCGGTCACACGCTGTAACATACCGCCTTTTCCAATGATAGATTCCCCAATGATCAGGCTGGCGAGTGCGATCGTTACCATTCCGGTTCCAAGATTGATATCACAGGATTTCTGATACTGTGCAAGCAGTCCGCCGGAGAGACCGGTCAGGGCATTGGCAACACAAAGTCCGATCGTGATCATGGCACTTGTATTAATGCTGGAAGCTCTTACCATATCCGGATTATCTCCGGTTGCGCGGATGGAAAGTCCAAGCCTTGTATTTAAAAAGAAAGAGATCAGCACTCCTACAATGATAACGATCAGTGCAGCCACGATCAGTTTATACCACGTTCCACCGATCGCTGTTTTTGCCCAGGTAAAAACGGATTCACAGTTGAATAAGTTCATGTTGGAAGCGAATCCCATTACTGCAATATTAATTGTATACAATCCGGTATTTACGATGATTCCCGCCAAAATGGACTGAATCCCCATTTTTGTCTGTAAGAAAGCGGTCACAAAACCGGAGCAGACACCAGCTGCCATCGCTGCAAATAATCCTAATATCGGATGACCTGCAAGCGTCACCGATGCACAGACGGCACATCCCAATGTAAAACATCCATCGGTCGAAAGATCCGCAATGTTTAAAATACTGAAGGATATAAATAATGCCAGTGCGACCAGTGCATAGATAAAACCAAGTTCTAATGCACTCTGTACAATTGATAATGTAATAATGGAACCCATACCTTAATTAAACTCCTCTGCTGTTACTGTCTCGATCAATTCGGAACACATATCTTTAAAGATAGAATAATCGATTCCGACTTTTTCTGCAATCTCTGTATTTACGGTTACGATACCGCTGTCTAATGTTTCTACCGGTGTTGTGGCCGGATCTGCTCCGTTTGCAAGAATGTCTGCAACCATGTCTGCTGTCTTTGTTCCGAGTGTCTCATAGTTGACGCCGTATCCTAAAAATGCTCCGTTTAAAGCAAAGGAATCTGCACTTGTGTAGTGAGGGATACCTGCGTCTGCAAATTTTTCAAAAATTGCAAGTTCTGCTGTCATAACAGTGTTGTCCTGTGGTGTAAAAATAGCGTCTACTTTTTCTGCTACCAGGGAATCTGCTGCTGCCTGGATCTCACCGGTTGTTGTACCTGTTTTTTCTACATAGGAAATCCCATGTTCATCGCAGTAATCTTTTGCCGCCTGAATAGCACTTGTGGAAGAATCCTGGCTCTTATCATACAGCAATCCGATTTTTGCAGCATCCGGATCCGCTGCTAAAACGAAATCCATGATCTGTGCCACATCAATTGCATCGGATGTTCCTGTAATATTGGCCCCCGGAGCATCTGCACTTGCTACAAGTCCTGCTCCGACCGGATCTGATACTGCAGAAAATACAACCGGGATCTGATTATCTTCTGTTGCGTTCTGCATGATCATTGCTGCCGGCGTTGCGATTGGAATGATCACATCTACCCCTTCTGCGACAAGATCTGCTGCGATCTGGTTTAAAGTAGAAGAATCTGCCTGACCATTATAAGTATAATCTGCATAATCAAATGTCACACCAAGTTCTGCTCCTTTTGCGTCCAGCTCTGCTTCAATTGCTTTTTCAATCTGGTTTAAGGATGCATCATCTACATACTGTACGATTCCAACTTTGTACACGGTTTTGTCTGCAGTATTCTGTGCAGTGTCCTTCGTGGTCTCTGTTGCGTCTGCGCTACTCTCTGCTGTGTTTGTGCTGCTTCCTGCATTGGATGTGTCTGTGCTGTTTCCACATCCACCGATCATTGCTGCTGCCATTGCCATTGTCAATACTGCTGCCATCATTTTTCTCTTCATATTTTTTTCCTCCAAATTTTTAAAATGTTTTTTGAAAGAAATCCGTTTTGAAAGTTATAAGAATCATGTATTGCGGTTTTGTTTGCAAGTATAAAAAGAATCTCGCCTGCGAGATTCTCCGCCTGCGGCGGGTCGCAATATGCGACATGTTTCTTATCCGCCGCAGTGCGATCCTCACGGAGTGTTTTTTATGTAATGGAAACGAAGTTTCCTATTACATAAAAAACCGTCTCAAGCTGTTGCTTGAGACGGTAATAAAATCTTATTATCGCGGTACCACTCATCTTGACCATCCGGTCCACTCTCTCATGTACTATCATACACGCCTGATTGATAACGGGTTCGGTTCCCGGTGACTCCTACTGCTGATACATGGCTCTGTATGCTTCATGTATGTTGTTCAGGTCACCCTCGAAAGTCCATTCAGTAAAATGATCCATACTGCAATCCCACCAGCTGCAGCTCTCTGTAATATCAACAGATTACTTACTACTCTTTCTCAACGGTTTTTCTTTATGTTGTTACTTTAATACATTAACGTATCTTTGTCAACACCTTTTTTATGTTTATGAAAAGTATACAAGTTCATCTTCCGGTTTTTCTGCCGGTGTCACTGAGATTGGATAAAGAACAGGTCCTTTTCCCTTGTACTCTTTTGCAAATTCCACATGCACTTCTGCTGTAATATTGATCCAGGATTTGTGAGGTATTTCATCTTCCCTGTCGTATTTCGTTTTGAAACCGATAAAGGTAACATCCTCCACGCAGCAGGTCATTGCGAAACGTCCCGGAACCATAATTCCTTTTTTCAGTTTGTCCGGATTGTATACAAGTGCTAAGAAAGAAACTTTTTTGCCCTCATATTTTTTCGGATTCTCCTGACAATCCATATACCAGATGGCGTAATCTGCATCGGAAATTTCAATCTCATCCGCAGTAATGTCAAATGGCAGTTCCTCCGGTCTCTCATCAAGTGTTCCGTCCGCACGCTCATAGACAAGCTGTGCTTTCCGGTTTAATGCCTTGACATTTCTGCGGTATTTTCCCTTGTCTGTGCTGTCATCACAGCGATTGAAGATCACAACATCTGCTGAAAAAAGCTGTTCCATGATCATCGTGCGCATATTTGCAAGATACATATCGAATGTCGTTGCGTCTACTGTGGCAAGCTGCTGCACGATCATCCAATGCTTCGGAAGTTCCATATCCATGAGCGTTCCCATCTGCCACGTTCCGTTGTACTCTAAGAATACCTGCTCCGGTTGGTACTCGGTATTTACTTTTTTCAAAAAGTCCTCTGTAAAATCTGCCTCACTGTCTACCATGACAAGTTTTACATTATTTTTTTGAAGTTCTTCATCCGTAAACTCTGCATCGCCGTCTTCACAGCAGATGACAAGGCTTTTTCCCTCTTTTGCAAAGCCCTGCTCAAATAAGGTGTCTTTGATGAGGGAGGTCTTTCCACTGTCCATAAAACCGGTAAATAAATATACTGGTATTTCGTTCATATATATTCTCCCTTATTAAATTCCGAATAACTCTTCTAATCTGTGTTCGTCAATGTTGCAGCCGATCACACAAAGTCTTCCTGTATAGTCAGGCTCACCGTCACGGAGTTCATACTCGCCCGGAACCATGTCAAAGTAAATCCAGGAACCATTCTCATCCTCTACCATTCCTTTGGCACGGAGGATTGTTCCGTAATCATCTGTCTCGCAGAGTGTCTTTAATACATCCTCAATCTTTTCCTTCGTGAATTTGTGAGGAGTCTCTTTTCCCCAGCTTGTAAACACTTCATCTGCATGATGGTGATGATGATCGTGGTCATGACATCCGCAGGTGCAGTTTTCGTCATGTTCATGATGGTGATCATGCTCTTCATGATCGTGATGGTGTTCATGGTCGTGGTCGTGATGATGCTCATGCTCATGCTCGTGGTCTTCATGATCATGGTCGTGGTCATGATGGTGATGCTCGTGCTCATGCTCCGCTGCCTCTTCTTTGGCATGCTGCTCAGCCATCAGTTTCATCTCAAGAGAATCTGCTCCCTCGATCACTTTTAAGATCTGTTCGCCTTTGATTGCATCCCATGCAGTCGTGATGATCGCAGCCTTCGGATTCAGTGACTGGATCTGTTTTACGCAAAGCTCTAACTGCTCAGGTGTTGCATTCTGGCTTCTGCTCAGCACAACAACTGTAGCATATTCAATCTGGTTATTGAAAAATTCACCGAATGCTTTCATCTGCTTGCTCGCTTTTAAAGCATTTACAACTGTTACGAGTCCGTTTAATTTAACATCTTCCTCTTTCTCGATATCGATCACAGACTTCATGACATCGGATAACTTACCGACACCGGATGGCTCGATCAGAATGCGGTCCGGATGATATTTATCAATCACTTCGTGAAGATTCTTTCCGAAATCACCTACTAATGAGCAGCAGATACAGCCGGAATTCATCTCTGTGATCTGGATTCCTGCATCTTTTAAGAAACCGCCATCGATTCCGACTTCACCGAACTCATTCTCGATCAGAACGATCTTCTCGCCCTTAAATACCTCATCGATCATTTTTTTAATAAATGTGGTTTTTCCTGCTCCTAAGAAACCGGAAATAATATCAATTTTTGTCATAATAAATCCACTCCTTTTTATGTCTTGATAATATGCAAAATGCAGATTATCATGGTTACATTGTATTATCTTTGTCTGCCCGGATCACACTTTCTGCCCGAACATTCCTATTTTACTCGATTATTTTATAAAATGCAAATTTTGTGCAATTTTTAATAATTATTTTATACCCTGTTTATTTTTATCCATTATATCCGAAAACACTTCTGCATATCCTTGTATGTACCGAGAACCAAAAGGGTATCTTCACTGCTTAGTTCCATATCCGGACCAATCGCCATATTCATCTTTCCGTCTGTTTTGATCGCCAGAATACTGATGCTGTACTTTTTACGGATATCCAGTTCACCGATCGTTTTTCCGATCCAGCCTCCCGGCACCTCCACCTCAAAAATAGCATGTGAATCATCCACTTCGATATAATCATGGATATGATCTGCCGTATAGCGGATCGCTGCCCAGTTGGCGATCTGTTTTTCCGGATAAATGACCTCGTCTGCTCCGTTGCGAAGCAGGAACTTTGCCTGTACATCCCGCTCTGCACGCGATATGACCATTTTAGCGCCAAGTTCTTTCAAAAGAGAAGTTGTCTCCAGGGAATTCTGGAAATTGCCTCCGATCGTCACAAAACAAATATCATAATTTTTGATTCCAAGCGACTCCAGGAAATTCTCATTGGTACTGTCACCGATCTGTGCATCTGTAACATACGGAAGAATTTCATTGACAAGATTTTCATTCGAATCCACAGCCATCACTTCATGTCCAAGCTCATTCAACTGGTATGCAACATGCTTTCCAAATCTTCCGAGTCCGATAAGCAAAATATTTTTCATTATAATTTTCTCCTTTATCCAACAGTTATTTTATCAAGCGGTCTTTTTGCCCCACTCTGGATTTTTACTGAAATTGCAGCATATATAAGTGTCAGTCCGCCAACTCTTCCAAGATACATCAAAACAACCAATATCAGATGTGATACCAGTCCAAGCTCCGTTGTGATCCCTAATGTAAGTCCTGCCGTGCCCACTGCCGATGCTGTTTCAAAAAGGCAATCCGATAATGCAACATGTTCTATCTGACTGATTGCAATTCCACCTGTGAAAAACAAAAAGAAATACAAAATAGCGATCGTTGCTGCATTTTTTACCACTGTGTTATCAAATCTTCTTCCAAAAACCTCTGTTTCTGCCTCTCTTCCAAATGTTGCAAATGCATTCAGTATCAGCACTGCGATCGTTGTTGTCTTCATACCTCCTGCCGTTGATCCCGGAGATCCACCGATCAGCATCATCAAAATCATGATTGCTTTGGAAGAATCGTTCATTGCACCAAGATCTGCCGTATTAAATCCTGCTGTTCGAAGAGTTACCGACTGAAAAAGAGAAGCCAGTATTCTTTTTCCCATAGAAAATCCGGCGAAATCACTCAGAAAGAAAAAAAGAGCCGGTAGTAAAATTAAAACAGCGGTGGTAACGAGGATAATCTTACTCTGCAGACGGTAACGTTTCAAGTTCCATTTGTTTGTACAAAAATCATCCCAGGTCAGAAATCCGATGCCACCGATCACGATCAAAAGCATGATCACAAGATTGATCAGTGGATTGGCAATATATCCTGTCAGAGATGGAAATGTCTGCCCTGCCGTTCCAAGTATGTCAAAACCCGCATTGCAAAAAGCCGATACCGAATGGAAGACTGACATCCAGATTCCCTTCCATCCATAGTCTTTGCAAAATACAGGAAGCATGAAAATGGCACCGATCAATTCGATCAGAAATGTTCCCTGTAGAATAAATTTCGTAAGCCGGACAATTCCACCTACCTTCGGTGCTGAAATTGCATCCTGCATCGTGCTCCGCTGCATTAACGAGATCTTTCTCCCCGATACCATTGAAAAAGATGCAACCACAGTGATGACTCCCAATCCACCGGTCTGGATCAGAAGTAAGATCACTGCCTGACCAAACGCCGACCAGTAACTTCCTGTATCCACGACCACAAGTCCTGTCACGCAGACAGCTGATGTCGCAGTAAATAAAGTCTTATCAAATGGTGTCACAACTCCGGCAGAAGATGAGATCGGAAGCATTAAAATAATTGCTCCAAGTAATATCACACCTGCAAATCCAAATGCGATCATCTCAAACGATGACATTTTCTTTTTTTTACGGATAAGTTCCGGCATATCAATTCTCCTCTTTTTCTGCTGCTTTCATTTTATTTGTGGAACTGCATATTGTAAAGCTTTTCGTAAGTTCCCTTCCTGTCCATCAGTTCTTCATGTGTTCCTGATTCTTCGATACCATCCTCAGATAAAACAATGATCTTCTCTGCGTTTTTGATGGTGGAAAGCCTGTGTGCAATTACAAATGTGGTACGGTTTTTTGCAAGCTTCTCCAATGAATCCTGTACTACTTTTTCACTCTCATTGTCAAGTGCGGAGGTTGCCTCATCAAAAATAAGGATCGGTGGATTTTTAAGGAAAACCCTTGCGATGGACAATCGCTGCTTCTGTCCTCCGGAAAGCTTGATTCCGCGCTGTCCAATGTCCGTCTCATAACCATTTGGAAGCGACATGATAAACTCATGCGCATTGGCGTTTTTCGCTGCCTCGATGACTTCCTCTCTTGTCGCATCCGGTTTTCCGTAACGGATATTGTCAAAAACAGTTCCAACAAAAAGATACACATCCTGCTGCACAATGCCGATGTGGTCGCGCAGACTCTTTAAGGTGAGATCACGCACATCTTTTCCATCGATTTTTACTGCGCCGCCCGTCACGTCATAGAAACGTGGAATGAGGGAGCAGAGCGTACTTTTTCCTGCGCCGGAGGAACCGACTAATGCCATGTAAGCCCCCGCCGGGACATTCAAACTGATATGATTTAACACTTTTTCCGTGTTTTCCTCATACTGGAATGAAACATTTTCAAAAGTAATATCTCCCTTTACATCCTTAAGTTCCACTGCATCTTTTTTGTCCTCGATATCCGGATGAATGGCGAGGATCTCCTGAAAACGCTCAAATCCGGTATAACCGTTCTGGAACTGCTCCGTGAAATCAATGAGGGTGCGGACAGGATCCGTAAACACACTGATATAGAGCATAAATGTGACAAGGTCGCTGACATCCACACTGCCTTTTGCGATCAGCACCGTACCTGTCAGGATCACGCTGACCTGAATGAGTGTCGTAAACGCTCCAAGCCCTGCCTGATAACTTCCCATGTAAAAATAGCTGTTTTTCTTGGCTGCAAGGAAACCGTCATTGCCTTGTTTAAACTTGCGGTTTTCAATCGCTTCGTTGGCAAAAGATTTTACCACCCGGATACCGGATAAGTTGTCCTCAATCTGCGCATTGATATCCGCAATTTTTACACGGTTCTGTTTGAATGCGAGACGCATTTTTTTATTCAGGACAAATGCATAGATCAGCATGAACGGCAGAATTGCAAAAGCTGCAACTGCGAGCATCGGGCTGATGTTCACAAGAATGATCAGCGCTCCAGCAATTTTGATCACGGACAGAATGATGTTCTCAGGTCCATGATGCATCAGTTCGCTGATATCAAAAAGATCGGTTGTGATACGGCTCATCAGCTGTCCGACTTTCTGGTCATCATAAAACGAAAATGATAACTTCTGATAATGTGCAAAAATTTCCGCACGCATGTCATACTCGATTTTCGCTCCCATCACATGCCCGTAATTACAAATGTAGAATTTACTGTAACAGTCAACCGCCACCAGCGCAAACAGTCCAATGGCAATGTATGCTGCCTGATGCAAAATCTCTGCCGGCTCACGGTACACAAGATTGTAGGTCACATACCGCACGACCAGCGGAATGATCAGGGCAACCGCCGCAGAGAGCGTTGCAAAAAACATATCTGTCCAGAACACACGCATGTAAGGTTTATAATAGGTGAGCATTTTTTTCATGGTTCCACTTTTTTTCATAAATTCCGGTTCTCCTCTGCATAAGATAAGACTGATACATTCTTTTATGCATCAGTCTCATTCAAATTCATACGATATATTTTAGACGTAAAGCTGAAATTGTCAAGCTTTTCCCCTACGCCGGATATGCTGCTTATTTTAATTCTTCTTTCTTCAACTTTAACTGAATTATTTATTTTTTTCTTTCAGTTTTAAGATATATTCTTCTGCTGCTTGTTCTAGTCGTTTCTGAATAGCTTCCTCTGATGGCAGCTGCGCTTTTATTTCTTGTAAACGAATATTATCGTAAGTCGCAACTCCCATAGGAGTCTCTATTCCCTGAAAAGCCCACTGAACCTCTGTCTGATCCTTATCTTTACATATCAGCAGACCAATTGTGGGATTATCGGATTCCGATTTCATTAACTCATTAACCGCATTTACATAGAAATTAAGTTTTCCTGCAAACTCTGGTTCAAATGATACAGCTTTTAATTCAACAACTACATAGCAACGAAGTTTAATATGATAAAAAAGCATATCTATTTTTCTTGTTTTACCGGCTACGATAATCTCTTTCTGTCTTCCTATAAAGGCAAATCCTGATCCAAGTTCTAACAAGAAGCGTGTAATATTCTGCTCCAACGCATCTTCCAACGCTTCCTCATCATATCCTGCCGGAAGTGATACAAAGCCGAAATCATAAATATCTTTTACGATTTCCTGTGCGAGTTTTCCTTGTATGGCTGGAAGCTTTTCCGCAAAATTAGTAAGTGCATTACCTGATGATTGATATAAATTAGCTTTGATACAGTCAACAAGTATACTTCTACTCCAACTTTCTTCTATTGTTTTTCTTACATAGAATAGAGCTTCTTCTATTGTTTTACATTTTGTTACTATTTCTACATGATGTCTCCATGGTACAAATCCGAAGATTGCAGGAAATTCTATTTCTGCACCAGCTTGGTGCAGTTTTTGATCTACGCCGATTTCTGCACCCACCTGTTGCAGTTTTAAACTATTCAAATCAAGATTATTCTCAATAGTATGAGCAAGTTCTAAAAACGTATCACTTGAAGAATAGAACAAATACCATTTTTTCATATTCCAAAGATTTCTTGCTGAAAAGCCTGCTGCATCAGGAAATTCGTTTTGTAAATCGAGACTTAATTGCTCTACAATTCCTTTTCCCCACTTCTCTTCCGCTTTTCTTTCTACTAAATCCCGCCCCAATTGCCAATTAAAGTAAAGTCGTTCTGTATTAACTTTAACAGCTGCTTTTATCTGTGTAGATATATAGCGTTGTTTCACATCATGAATCCAATTTACATAATCAGAATCCAAATTAATATCATGCGATTTCACCATACGAGGTTTTGTTTCTTCAGACATATGTTTCCCCATTTCTTCTTGATTTTTCATTCAAAATTTTAATCAATAGTGTGCGGAACATTACCGCTCACCAATCTCCTCTATACGCCGGATATGCTGCCTATTTTCTCTTTTCAAACCCGTACACCCATTTTCCACGCAAAAATAAAGCAAGGAAAATGACTGAACTAATACTCCAGGTCAATGGATACGCCCAGAAGATCACGCGGATGTCCGGGATAAAATGAACCGTAACCGTGATGTAGCTTACACGGAACAGACACCATACACACAGCATGACGATCATCGGAACCGATGCATTTCCCGAACCACGAAGCACCGCAGCGATGCAGTGGGAAAAAGCCAGCAGAAAATAGAACAATGCAATGGTTCTCGACTGCATAACTCCATAATGTACTACGTCCGGTTCACTGTTAAAGGCTGCAATCAGCACCGGTGCAGCTGTATAAATCACAACTCCGATCAATTCTGCAATGATAATCGAACAGAGAACGCCAAACCTCGCTCCTTTTTTTGCACGGTCATACTGCTTTGCACCAAGGTTCTGGCTGACAAAAGTGGTCAGCGCCATCGTAAAACAGGTCACCGGCAGAAACGCAAATCCTTCAATTTTGGAATAGGAGCCACAGCCTGCCATCGCCATTTTCCCAAATGCATTGATATTTGTCTGCACAAAAACATTTGCAATGGCGATCACAGAATTCTGAAAACCGGACGGCACACCGTTTTGTATGATCTGCCACAGCATCTGGCTGTCAAAACGTATTTTATTTAACTGAAGCCTATATTCTTCTTTTGCTCTCAGAAGATGAATCAGACATAAGAATGCACTTATAAATTGGGAAATCGCTGTTGCCAAAGCGGCTGCACCGACTCCCATCCCCAATCCTGAAATAAAGAAAATATCCAGCACCACATTGATACAGGAAGAAATGATCAGATAAATCAGCGGATGTCTGCTGTCTCCAACCGACTGCAAAATCCCGACAAAAATATTGTACATGATCACTCCGATAGAGCCTGCAAAATAAGTGCGGAAATAGGTGATAGACTCCGGAAGCACCTCTGCGGGTGTTCCCATCAGCACCAGGATCTTCGGTGCTAAAAGCATGCCGATCACTGTCAATGCAATTCCTGCTGCAATTCCAAACGCAACCGTTGTGTGGATTGCTTTCTCCAGATTTCCCCTGTCTTTCGCTCCATAATATCTGGCAATTACAACACCTGCCCCCATTGCGATGCCATTGATAAATCCAACCATCAGAAAAATCAGATTCCCGGATGAGCTGACTGCCGCCAACGCATTGCTGCCGAGATAATTTCCTACGATCAGTGAATCTGCCGTGTTATACAATTGCTGAAGCAAATTTCCAAGAAACAACGGAATCGCAAATAAAATAATTTTTCTGGAAATGCTTCCCTCTGTCATTCTTGTTTTATCTTCTGCTCTCATCATTACTTCCTCGTATCTTTTTCTGCTCTGCGCTCTGACTCTAATAATAGGTACTATCTATAGTATAGTTTTTATTCGTGTAAAATCAACAAGTTTTGAGGATTATAAGAGATTTGGATTGAGCAAAATCTGGAGTTACATAACTAATGCTGCTCCATATAATCAATAAATTCCGGTGTCTTAGACCAGTACTTAATCCCCCAATTTTCAAAATTCCATTCATCCATGTAATTGTTACATTCATAGTCAATATAAAAGATCTTTTCATCTTGTACAATGAAATTAGTCGGAAAATAATCGATATTCAAGCCTGCATCATATACTACCTTTGCCATTTCTCTCATTTGCACCAAATACAAATCTTTCATTGCATCATTTTTCACTAAATCATATATAGTTGGTCCATCAATATACTCTTTTAATATTCTTTCATTTGCTACATCAATGTCTAACATTCTTGGAATTCTGATTCCAGCCTGCAGCAGTCTGTTATAATCATTTTGTTCTGCTTCGATTTTATTGCCAAATGAGTAATATTCACATGGCTCATGGTGTATCTGCTTTAACACATAAATTTTACCTTCCCGTTCTGCCAAATAGGAATAACCACCTTTTCCATGTCCTAATAACTTCACAATTTTATATTCTTTCTTATTTACATTCATAACATCCTGCATTATCGTCCCCCCTGTTTATAAACTTTCAACTATATTTGTTATTATTTCCTTCATATCAAAAAAAAACATCCGTTATATAAGGATCAAAGTCCTGTCCACTTCCATTCTCAATAATCGAGAAGCATTGTTCCAATGGCATAGCATCTCTATAACATCAGGGATAGCTCTATCTCATCTTCATCCATCGCTCCAGTCTCTTTAAAACCTTTGTTCTTGTATAAACTTAATGCATGAATATTGTCCATATTGCAGGTTAATGTTACCTTGTCTGATGGTCCGAAGGGTTTCGTTTTAATGTACTCAATCACCAGATCCAATGCAATACTTCCATACCCCTGTCCCTGATTAGATTCATCAATCATCATATGCCATATATCGTATTCTGGAATATCATAATCATAAATCACCATGACATAACCAATCATAGTATCATCCTTATAGATTCCAAACGGCTGACATTGATTCCTGTAAACATAAGCCTGTGCAAGGCTTCGAATTGGATGGGAAACAAAGCGTTCCTGTCCGTTTGCAAGTTTCAAATTAAATGCTTCCATAAAATTATCTTCTGTAATTTGCCTTAGATATTCCACTGCCACCTCCGTACTACTGCACTCTTTGATAATATTTCCAGAAGTTGATTGTTTCCTGAAGATCATCTTCACTGACGAACAGATCCAGCTTCTTCGCAACTTCAACTGCGAAATCGACATATGCATTTGCTCGTGCAGTTATCACATTTTTATCTGTTACCCAATCTTCATCGGAGGAATGGGTTGATTTCACATCGCACAAAATTCCAGCGTGATCCAGCACATCGACTCCTGCACAAATCCCGGCAATCAAAATCTCTCGTTTCATTAAGGCTTGCAGATACGACTTCACCTCTGGAGTGTCAATTTCAGCAATGTTTCCGCCCGGAAGGATAAAACTTCTGATTTGATCTTTTTCAAGTGCTTCTAAAGGCATATCAACATTGACGGAAAAACCTTCCATAGTGCGAACAGGCTTTCCGTCCAATGAACAGAAAACCATGTCGCAGTTTGAAAAGCTCATAAAATAATTAAGTATCACGATTTCATAAAAACAGCTCTTGTCATATACAAGAAACACATCTTTCATCCATATACCTCCCTTATTCTCCACACATGATGGACATATATACTGCATTTGCAATAGTTTTCGTCTGCTTCTTTTTCCAGATTTCAATATTAGTAAACAGTCGTTTATTTGTCAGGACTTTTCTTTTTGCTTTTATCTCTTTTTATAAATCAACAGTTCCGGATTTTCACCAGCTTTCTCATATGTACATACTAGAATAAAATCCATGCCTGCCAGAATACCGAAGCACCTGTCTCCTCCGAATTCAGACTCCAGCTGATTGCCCAGATAGGTTTTCTGATCATCAAGGAATTTCACTTTTTGTCCATTCGGCAAAGTATATTCCAGATTCACATATTTCCCCACAAGTGCATTTAGTTTGTCTACCCTTGGAAGTCCGTCTATATGCAACTCATTTATTTCATTTATCAATTGCATTTTAAACTCTTCAAACTGCCCATTGTCACTAAGTTCATCATACCTTTTCCAGTAATCTAAATTTGGAAGCATTTCTTTCAGATAAGAACGTGCCTGTTCTTCGGTAAAGTTTTCGTTTACCATATTCTTTACACACACATCGATCAATTCATCCATATCGTTATATGTGTACGTTCCATCTGCATAGCACCATTTACAATACTCCTCATTTAATGTGCCATCCTTATCACGTCCCAATATGGAATCATCATCAATTGGCATTCCACAGCACTGACAGATCAGCTTTCTGGGTTCTCCCAAAAGCGTATTGATTGAGACATCAAATTCTTTCGATAAGAGCTTAAGTGTATCAGTATTGGGAACGGTATCTCCATTTTCCCAGCGCGATACTGCCTGCCTTGTAACCATGATTTTATCTGCCAGCTCATCCTGTGACATTCCTCTTTCCGTACGAAGTTTTAAAATTATATTTTTTGTTTGCATAGTCGTCACCTCCATAACCATATCATACAGACAAATCCATGTTATGAAAAGCAACCTGTTGTTGCTATACCCTGTCTATATGATTTGATCAGCACTCCCATTTCGATATTGTTTTATCACTGATTCCCAACAATTCAGATAATTGTTTCTGTGTATACCCTTTTGTCTTTCTTTCATCAGAAAGAAACTTTCCAATTTTTACCTGGTCCATTGTTTTCCTCCTTTCTGACCACAGAATAGTATATAAAATAGATGTTTTACACCCACGGAATGTAGAAAATGGTGAATATATGCGGATTCTACGCTTCATAGAGTATTGTCTTTTTACTTTTTGCTAAATTTTCCCCATCAACCTCGCCGATAAATTTTTCTATCAGTCTGTTGACTTCATCCGGCTGATCCGTATTGGAATTATGACCAGCATTCTTTATCCATTTAAGCGGTATACCTTCTCTCTGATGCCATTTTTTATTGTAGCTTTTTGCTGAGCCCGCTTTATCCTTTGTCATGGTTGGTCGCTCCTCGTATAATATCTTTTAGATACATAAATACATGCATCTTGGTTAATAGGTTACCAAATAAATATTGTTCAATAGGCTTAGCAAAGCCCATGATATAATTGTCCTAGTGTCAATCAGGTAATAGTTCTTCTCGCTCCTGTTGAACCAGTAATGGTTGCTTCATTGAAAGTCTGTTCCCTTGACATGGAAGTTAGCTTCAAACCGGCTGGCTGTTAGCTTAAGTACATGGACGACCATCTAGCAGTGTGGTTTCGCATCTGTCCATCTTAAGCTAGATTCTTATATGCGAGGGTGTCGATGCTCCATGATCATGGGTTTTACCAAGCCGATTGAACACTTTCTCTTGAAGAGGAATTTTCGACCGTTTTGGGCATAAGAGATTTCCATCTGCATCTTTTGCAAAGTTTACAGCACGATACGGATTCTCATGAT